>Ga0307488_10003692_pt1 | contig 12769 bp, 11 predicted proteins | sample SB02metaG_FD_202248 | JGI IMG/M metagenome (GOLD analysis project Ga0307488, IMG submission 202248) | Sea-ice brine microbial communities from Beaufort Sea near Barrow, Alaska, United States - SB 0.2 | ecosystem: Environmental > Aquatic > Marine > Coastal | place: USA: Alaska | collected...
ATAAAAAACATCGTGCATTAATTCATAGTGGTCAATTGATCCGCCTTGACTCTGACGGTGACGCCATTAATTTTGGTATTATTAATGCAGAAAAATCTCAAGCGTTGTTTGCTTACAATAGTGTTAAAGAAACACAACGTACCACACCACCAAAACTTAGGTTTGTTGGCCTTGACGGGGCCAAAACTTATCAATTAACACTCATTTGGCCCAGTGTGGTTAATGAGTATTCGCCATCCATTTTATCAAAAATCAACGGACAGAATTTTAACGGTGAAGTGTTAATGCAATTTGGCATGCAGTTACCGGTATTGTTCCCACAAAGCGCACTTATTTTTGAATTGAATGAGGTCAGTTAATTTTTTAATTGGAAAATTCGAGTTTTATAGTGTCTGGTAAACACACGATAAAACTCAGGGTTTTCATCTAAACTGAGGTCAACTAGCCCTCTAATTGAAAAGTTAAGCCGGCATTTTCTTGCAAGCGGTCAATTAATAAAGTGCCCAGTGCCGAAGCGGGTGTCCAAATACCACCGCTAGCAGCATCTAAATTTTTCAGCAAACAAATGGCACTTTCACTGATCATTTTACATGTTGAGCCGTAACCTGGATCTTTATCACCTTTGACACTGGCCATTAATTTATCGCCATTACTGTTAGAGCCAGCAAATAATAAATCATAAAAACCGGTTTCACGGGACTCTTTTGACGGGCCTTCACCCGGTTGCATCGGATCATTTGCCATTGACTTATCGGCTGCGACCATTTTTGCCATCGCTTCACCTTGCTCACCTGGGCCGGTAAGCATCATTTCATCATAGACAAAGTCATCACCATACTGATGCGCTAATAAAAAATTACTTCGATGGATATTTTTGGTATTGATTGTCGCCATAACAAAGGGCGCCGACCAACTATTTAAGTCTTCGTCAAAAATAGGAGCCATTCCTGAAGGTTGTTTTGGCCCGGTAAATGATTCCGTTAATGCAAATGGATTAGTCAGCACTTTAATTAAGTTTGGATTTTTAGCCGCCGCTTTCATCGTTAAACGAAAACTTTCTAAAGTGCCACCAGAAAAAGTACCCTTCATCGCTCTTACGCGACCTTTAATACGTGAAAGTGGTTGAGCGAATTTTTCCATAGCCGCATTTTGTAAAAAGTGAATACCTAAATCAAAAGGAACTGAGTCGAAACCACATGAGAAAACAATGCGAGCACCACTGGCTTTTGCCGTGTCAGCATGGGCAGCAATCATTTCATGCATCCAAGCAGGCTCACCACATAAATCAACATAATCAGTACCTATTTCACTGCACATACGCACTAAATATGAACCATATTTTTGATAAGGGCCAACCGTGGTTAAAACTACTTGTGTGCTTTCAACCATCGCTTTCACTGATTCTGGTTTGTCAGCATCAGCGATGACAAATGGGACATCTGCTGGAATACCCATTTCATCACGTACTTGAACAAGTTTTTCTTGGCTACGACCAGCCATGGCCCATTTTATCTCACCATTCACACCATATTGCTTATTTAAATATTCACAAACTAAACGCCCTGTATAACCTGTAGCACCATAGACTACGACACCAAATTTTTTATTCGAAGACATATTTTTACCTTTTTTTTTACGCTAAAAAATGAAAAGAGGTCATCACTGTCGACCCCCTTTGTTAATGAGTTATTTCGTAAACATTGCAACTTCTTCGTCAAGAACACTCGTTAATAACGGACTTAACTCAGCACGCGCAAAAGCATCATCAATCGCTTTAAAGCGCTTCTGTACCACTTTACGGTAGTTAGGATGGGTAAATATATAGAGTTCTTTATTGCTAACCGCTTCCACGACACGATCACCCACAATCTCGGGTGACAAACCGTTATCAATTACTTTTTGCATATGCTTAGCAGAAGACGAAGGCGCCTTATCGGTATGTTTTTCTTTGTCACTCTTCAATTCGTCCGGTTTATTTCTGTTGGATAAATTAATACGCGTTTTAACAAAGGCTGGGCACAGAACTGACACTTGAATATTGTGTGGTTTTAATTCGGCATACCAGCTTTCAGACATACCAACTACCGCTACCTTAGTCGCGGTATAAGCACCTGCTGTCGGTACACCCATCATGCCAGCCATAGAGGCAACATTAATTAACCAACCCTGCTCACCGTGTTGCTTTATTAACGGCACCATGGTTTGTGTGCCATAGATAACCCCCATTAAATTGACATCAAGCACCCATCGCCAGTCTTTGTCATCAGTTTGTTCAATTAGGCCAGGATTACTACCAACACCGGCATTGTTGACCAACATGTGAATTTTTCCAAAACGCTCAATCGCTTTGTCCGCTGTGTTTTGCCACTGGGAAAGATCAGTAACATCCATTTGAACGGTTAATACCTCAATATTTTCACTTTCTAATTTTTTTTGGGCAATGGTGAGTTGGTTAGTATCTATATCGCCTAATACAACATTCATTCCTTGTTTACCCATAGCGCGAGCAATAGCAAAGCCAATACCTTCCGCACCACCACTAACCACCACTGTTTTACCTGAAAATTGACTCATGTCATCGACCTTTAATTTGTTATGTTTTTTATGCGGCCGAAACCGTTATTAAGGTATCAATAGTGGAAATTATATCTACCTAGTTTGAATCTTATCTTCCCATATCAAATATCAAAGCAGAAATTCTAATTTTGAATAGACAACTATAAGCCTTGTTAATAATTCTTTGTAGTAACTATCCATCTAATGTATAACTTATCAAATCGATAAATCGTCGAATCAATCAGAAACAGTTATTATTGATAAACGAACGGTGATGGATGAAATTGATCTTAAGCAAGAGAAGCCTAGCGGGGTAAATTAGACATAACAACCCATACTAATCGTTAATAACCTGGGCAGAAATCCCCATAGACACGGACATTGTTTCTTGAGGATTTAAATAGGTAATCCCTGTATTATTTAACCCAGCATTAGCCATATTTATCGCATCAGTGCAATGCGTTACCGGTTCAAAACAAAAATAGTCTTCTCCTTTAGGGCTATAGATCACCATGAATTTACAGTTTGATGAAGTGGTGATATTTGCTCTAGCCTCCCACTCTGGCCAAGTGATTGTTGCTTCACCGGTAAAACCAGTAAACACATTATCTAGGTCACTACCGACTATTAATAATCCTTCTGCAGTTTTTATCTTCTCAGGGGCACTCACCAGTGTTGTTGGCATGCACTCATCATCTACTGCCCACATCTTATCGACAGAGCATTGAATAAATGTTTCTTGGGTTAAACTAAAGTAGGGGTGTAATCCTAACCCAGTAGGCATCGGCTTATTTGAGGTGTTAACAACGGACAAAGTAATCATTAAGGCGTTATCTTCAAGAGTGAAAACTTGTTGAGCATTATAAGAATAAGGCCACTCAGCAGCTTGGTAGCGATATTGCAATGTTAGGCTAGTATCAGTTTGACTAATAATATCCCAAGGTAATTGCCAACCATGTCCATGAATACTATGTTTTTCAGGTAAATGATTGAGGGGAAGGGTAATCATTTTTTCTTGTGCAATAAACTGACCCTGTCTAATGCGATTAGAATAAGGTACCAAAGGAAAACAGCTGCTTTGTCCTACTGTTTTGGCTTTGTTGGCATTCCTTAAAATAGGCAGAAATCGACCATTAATTTTTGCATCATAAACCAGAATTGCACCGCCCAATGAAGGTGAAATCTCTACTGTGGCAACTGAATTAATTAACCGGATGGTATTCATTTTTTTAGTCTTATTTATAAGATAATTAAATTAAACCATTAAGCTATTATCTTGTCTAGTACTATGTTCTGTAAATTAAGTAATATAACTTGTTGGTGTATTGAATAAGGTAAAAATTGTGATCTGTCGAGTTCAGGCTAAATCGTACATTTAGGCTCAATTAAAGCGGTAACGCCTTTTAATTGATATATAAAGAGGTTTCCCGCTAAGGGTTCAGCGGATAGTGTTTGCTCAGGTAAGCCTTGTTTTGCGGTTGTTATAATTAACCAATCTAGATTAGGCCCCCCTAAAGCAACACAAGAGGGTTGTGATACAGGTAATGATATTGACAGGTCAATTTCCCCTGCACTATTATACCTCACGACTTTACTACTACCCCATTGCGCATTCCAAAGATAACCCTGGGCGTCTATTGTCGAGCCATCAGGAAAAGTGGTGTCGTTTGTTATGGCAAATAAGCGTTTATTACTAATAGATGCGGTATCTTTACAAAAATCATATTGAAAAATCTTATGTGTTGGCGAGTCAGAATGGTAGAGAATATTTCCTAATCTGTTCCAACATAAACCATTAGAAATAGTTAAATTGTCCATTTGCTTATGGACGATCAGTTGATGATCAATACAGTATAATGCCGCCTGCTGTACCAATGCTGTTGTTTTTTCAACCATAGTGCCAGCCCAAAACCTTCCTTGTTGATCTGCTCTGCCGTCATTGAAACGATTACCGGCTATATGACGCTCTGGTTGACTGAGCCACTCTAAATGAGATGATTTAAAATTGTATCGAGCAACACCCTGTTCAAATGCGGCAATGATTTGATCATCTATAGGCGTAAATGCAAAGCTGCCTGCACGTTGGGGTAAGGTAAATTTTTCAATAATCTCATTGCTAACAAAATACCGGTACAAATGACTCGCTTCAATATCAAGCCAATAAATAGCTTGTTGTTCTGCATGCCATAACACCCCTTCAGCTAGCTGACATTGACAAGGAATAACTTTAAATAGTGTAGCTGTCGCAGTTTTAATCATGTAGGTAATTATTCATCCATTATAAAGTGTATTGATAGTGTATATTTTACTTGATTTAATCACTTTATTAGCGCTATCTCAATAGCGTCTTTAATGTAATCCTTAGGAAGTAAAACAGCTATAAAACCATAGACGTAAATATGTAAGACTATAATATATATTTAGTTTTTAGCACGGGTAGGGCAATGTAATAACTTGCTGATAGAATTAAACCCTCGCATGGTCATGTCATTAACTTTATATATATTAGTTTTAATTCCGTGCATTTTTAGTACTTGCGAAAATTTCTGATTTAAGTGCGTTTCACCTATAATGGACACTTGACCTAACTGAGACAATTGCCATTCTTCAGCATTCATCGCTGCGCGAACATCACTGCCAATAAGCAAACCTGAAAGATAAGAAGTTGCTTGTGAATTGGTCAACTCACCAAAGAGTTGTTTAGATCGGACACTAAACAAGCCATGAGTAAAGCTACCCCGTTCACTTTTTAAAGTAAAGTCAGCCCCTTTATTAAAAGATCTTTGATCAAATACGGAATGAGCTTTTTGAATTAAAATACTTTGATTACTTAATAAATCGAAGAGTTCACCTGTCATCGCAGTTTTAAAAAGTTCAATTTTACCCGAGTTAATCAATACCCACTTGGTATGAGTTCCCGGTAAACAAATTAAATGCGTGCCAATAAAATGTTGAGTGCTATGTTGTAACCAGCCTAAAACTTGTAATTCTTCGCCACGCATTACATCGTAGTTATCATTTGATAATCGACAACTTAAGCCGGGAGTTATAGTGATGTCATGACCTAAACAATTAAAAGTTACACAGTTTGATACGATATCGTTTGGTTGAATAGGACAAGGTAAATAGGGTGTTTCTTTCCAACCAATACTCGAACCTATTTGTCCCATCATAAAAATGGGCATTTTACCGTATTGAACCACCCAAGGAGCAAGACAATCAAAGAGCGTTTGCTCAAAGCTATTAATAACTTTACTCACGCCAAAACTATTGGCATTACCAGTTAATGTAAGGGTGTTATCACTGTTCACTTTACATAAAAAAGCACGTAAATGGCTGGTTCCCCAATCAACAGCCACAACATATTGATGAATTTGCAATTATGTTCTCCCACCATCAATAATAATGCTTTGCCCTGTGATTAGTGCGCTATCATCAGAGGCTAAAAAAAGAGCTAAATTGGCCACATCTTCTGGCAAAATACGTTTCTTCAATGCCATAGACTCCATCCATTTATCTTCTTCTTGTTTTGTTAACCAACTCGATAATTGTTTGTCGGTGGCAACCCAGCCAGGGACAATCGCATTGACTCTAATATTATGATCACCAAACTCCTTTGATAAGGCTTTGGTCATGCCCATTAACCCTGCTTTGGCGGTAACATATCCGGTCATATGTTGAATTCCTATCAACGCATTGATGGAACTAAAATTAATGATGCTACCAGCATTGTTTTCTTTCATTATTTTGTAGACAGCTTGCGATGAAAAAAAGGCAGGATCTAGATTAACTTGCATACATTTATGCCAGTTATGAGCCGAAATGTTTTCAATATCTTGGCGGCTGTCATTACCCACATTGTTCACTAATACATCTAAGTTGCCAAAGTGTTCTGCAGCCTCTGAAATTGCTTGTTGTAATGCCTCCGATTGGGTTACGTCAACCGCCTTAAACCAAAAGTTACTCGTATATATTGAGGGTAAATCAGCTATTAACTCTTCTGCTATTTTTTGGTTTAAATCAATAAAGGCAACTTTGGCTTCTTGTTCTACAAAAGCTTTCACCATTGAAGCACCAATACCACTAGCGCCACCGGTAATAAAGACAACTTTATTTTTTAAACTTTTATATTGAGTTGATAAACCCACATCAATGCTCCAACATTTAAAATACTAAAATGGACCTATATATTTTGAAAAAGAGGACAAAATAGATAGGTTTTTTGTATTATTTTTCTTCAAATAGATAAAGTTATATCATAATAGTATAGAATTAAATAAGATATAACATATTAAATAAATCAGCGGAACTTAACTCAATGAAGGCTTCTCCTAGACAAAATTTGACCCATCAACTGACCCATGATCTAGGAATGGCGATAGTAAAAGGTATCTACCCGATTGGTGAAGGGCTGCCTTCTGAAGCGGAAATTTGTTTGCTCCATAAAGTTAGTCGTAGTTCGACTCGTGAAGCTGTAAAAATGCTGTCAGCAAAAGGATTGATTTCTTCTCGTCCTAAACAAGGCATAAGAGTGCTACCTGAGAGTAGCTGGAATATGTTTGATACTGACGTCTTAACCTGGATTTTGAGTAGTAAACCCTCGTTGGCTTTATTAAAAGAGTTCACTCAGGTCAGACTGGCGATAGAACCTAAAGCGGCGGCACTTGCGGCAATAAATGCAACATATGAGCAGTTGGAAGATATTGAATCGTCGTTAGCACGCATGGTTGAAGCTGAACAAGGTTTAGATGACCCATTAGATGCTGATATTGCTTTTCACACCAGTATACTGGTTGCTAGTGGTAATCGTTTTTTTATCCAACTAACCGAGTTTATTGGTACAGCATTGAAGGTTAGTATTCGGTATACCAATAAGATTAAAGGTGTCCCCGGAGCGGATGTACAAAAACATGCCGATATACTCAATACCATTAAATCCCGCAACCCAGAAAAAGCAGAGAATGCCGTTACGGCAATTTTAGATGAGGCATTAGCACTGATTGATTCTCAACTTTAATGCCTTAACTTAGCCTATTCATTTTTTGGCTATTATATTAATGTTTTGTCATTAGGCTCTGTCTTTATAAAATTTAGCCTTTCAAAAGTCGCTTAGTCACGCATGTAATCTCTTGAAAAGTAAAACCGCTTTCATTATCGAGGCGCATTCTATCAGCAAAACTAACCTTTCATTACTGAATAGATGCTATAAAAATAAAAAAGCACCCGTTTTAGGGGGGCTTTATCGTTTGCCTAGTTCATTTTAACTTAACTTAATTTAGTTTGGTTTTTTTGAGTCGGCGTGAAGCCAATCCCATAAGGCCTAAACCAAAGATGGCAAGCGTTGATGGCTCTGGAACCTGAGAAAAATTCTGACTAAAACTACTAATTCCTACTGTTTCAGCATTTAGCTCGGTAGTCAAATCTATGTCTTTGAGGACAAAACCAGATACTCTGGGGGTAAAAAAGACGAAGGATAGTTCACCACTTTCGTCTATCAAAGCTGGGTTGCCATCATCATCATTTACATACTCGGTGTCTAGTTCATCAAAAGGGTTTTCTGAACCTCCCAAAGTGTTGTATAGGAACTCGTGAACATGAGCCGTACGATTATTGAAGCCTGGTGAACTGCCCTCAATAAATTCAGCAACTAATGAGATGTCTTTCCAAGACTCCAATTGATTGTCGACAGTCAATTGAAATGTAAACGCTAGGCTCAAATTAGCACCAAAAGTGCCCTCCTGGGTAATAGTTAATGCATCGTTTAGCACAGAAAAATCAAGGCCAGGATTGAAAGGATCGCTATTATCTCCAGTCACCAAAATATTATTAAGATCAACGAACGTCCTACCAGAATTATCGTTTTCAACAATATTTGATCCCACCACCCAACTATCAAATAATTTGTCACCTACTTGAATTGTACTACCATTCACAAGGTCTTCTAGCGATATAGTTATAGCACTAGCGGTGCTTGTTGCAAATAATACTGTTGACAGTAAGGGCAATAAAATTTTTGTTCTAAGTCTCATGAAACTCTCCATAGTTTTTTGATACAAAATGTATAATATCCAATCGTTGCTAACTCTATAGCTCTTTTGATCAATAGATTCAGCCTGCTCATACCGCTGGAACAACCATAGATAAGCAAACATCGTACCGTTGATTTTATATCTATTTATTTCAGTAGGTTAATTAGGTTTTTAGTGTTACTTAAGCGGATTTCTGAGAGTTCTAGGGGATAAGTGTAAAAATTCCCGACACTTCGTCGGCTGACTATTAGGGGGTACTGAAGATATAGTTTAACCAGTTTCCTGATTGAAAGAAGGCGGTGTCTTTGAGGGGGACGTTTATCTGTTTTAAAAAAGATAAAATATAACACGGCTATTATCAATAATAAATTTCCCCTTTTGCTGAATTTACCCAAATATATTTAAAGTAGCGTCTATAATAAATAATTAGCTTATTGAATATTTTAAATATTATTTAAAAATGAAACAAAATTTCATGCAAAGGTCTCTTAACATAAAAAGGAATATACACGGTATTAGCGTTTATTTTGTGGTACTTATTTCAGAACAGTATGCTTTCACCAATGTCAGATTGGCCGCTATCTTAATTGAATTATTTACTCGTTCATCCGCATAATCAATGCATTTACTTATGAATTCATTTGGTTTAATCGGCTTTTCTCTTGCAGCGTTTGCTTCTTTTATTTTTATCCTGTTGATTTTTGCTGCTCGCAACAATTCTTTATTAGCTAAGTGGCTTATACTTTGTGCCTTCATTAGCTTAATAACAAACACCGTTGCGGCCTTACAGGTAAAGTTAGGCTTTAACTTACAGTGGGTATTCATTTTTGAGGCTCTAAAAATAGCGGCTTGGAGTGTCTTAATTCTGAGTTGCAATGTCGAAGAGAAAACTGTTAAGCAAATGCTAAATAACAGTCAAATTAAGGGCTATCTCACTACCTGGCTGTTATTAACTCTTTTTGCTTGGTTAGCCAGTTATATAGTAAATTATAATTACCTGTTCTTCTTGTTTATTGCACTTAATTTATGGGTGTTGGTTTTACTTGAGCAATTATACCGCAGCAGTGACTCTTCAATACGTTGGGCAATATTACCGCTTATCATCGCTTTAGCCGCTATGGCGATATTTGATTTCGTCTTATTTTCGCAAGCATCTATGGTGGGTGGGCTTAATTTTGATTTTTGGTACGGTAGGGGATTTGTTGCTGCATTTGCAACGCCTCTCTTATTGATTAGCACTAGGCGAATAAAAGATGGCTCGGTAAGAATTTTTGTCTCTCGTCATGTTGTTTTTTATAGCTCAATGTTAATGATTGCCGGTTTATATTTATTGGCTATGGCACTGGCGGGCTATGTCATTAACTATATTGGCGGACAGTGGGGCAGTTTTATCAGCGGTTTATTTTTTCTCTTGAGCATTGTTGTACTCTTAGTGTTACTAGTGACTGAGTCGTTGAGGCGAAAGGTTAAAGTTTTTATCGCTAAAAACTTTTTTGCCAATAAGTATGAATATCGAGATGAATGGCTAAACCTGATTGAAAAAATAGAGACAACCAACGCAGCGACATATTATCAAATGGCAACTGAAATTATGATGTCAAAATTAGCAGTTGATAAAGGCGCTATTATTAAACAGATTTCAGCACATCAATTTAAAATACAGTATAGTCAATGTTTGTTTGCAGACAGCCAATTAAATCAGCAGCTCTTCAAGATCAGCGAGTTTTGTGCTAAAAATAACTGGATTGTTGATATACAAGAATATGCGGCAAGACCAAGTGATTACCCAGGTTTAGCTTTAGATGTTGAGCCATTCTCACATCAAAAAATCAGTATTGTCGTGCCAATATATATCGGGCAAAGGTTTTATGGTTTTTTTATTTTAGCAGGGGAAACATTACCACTCAATTGGGAGGACCGTGATCTATTGTTTGCGGTATCAAAGCAACTGGGTAACTTTGTCTCTCTGCACGAAGCAAATGATCAATTAGCTGAATCAAAACAATTCGATGCTTTTAATCGTATGTCAGCTTTTTTAGTGCATGATTTAAAGAATGTTCAAGCTCAACTAGCGCTGATAACCAGCAACGCTGAAAAACATCGAGATAAGCCTGAGTTTATTGATGATGTTTTTGAAACCATCACCTCTGCTACCTCACGCCTAAATAAAGTCTTAATGCAACTGCGCAATAAACACGTTATTGAAGTATCTCAAAAGCAGGTTAAAGTACATGAACTTATTACAAAAGTTGTCGAACAACGTAATGTTGATCTACCTAAGGTGACCATTGAAACCAATGAAAAGCTTTCTCTTTTAATTGACCCCGATACGTTTCATTCTGTATTAAATCATTTATTGCAGAATGGACAAGAAGCAACCGGTAACGATGGATGGGTTAAGATTAAAGCTTCAGTACGGTCAAACGAATTACATATAGTTATCTTAGATAATGGTTGTGGAATGTCAGAAGATTTTATTCATAACCGATTATTTAAACCTTTTGATACGACTAAAGAAAATGCAGGTATGGGGATTGGCGTATATGAAGCTAAACAATTCGTTGAAAGTTTAGGTGGGATCATGCGAGTAACAAGCGTTGAAAATGAAGGGAGCATGTTTCAATTAACACTTCCATTGAACAATTGATCATCTCGTTTAGTACAATGATAAGGATTTAAAGACATGGAAAAATTATTAATAGTCGATGACGATATAGGTATTCAAAAGCAGTTAAAATGGAGTTTAACTGATTATGATGTGGTATTAGCTGACACGAGAGTAAGTGCCATAGCGGCCATTCGACGTTACGAACCTACAGTGGTGACATTAGATTTAGGCTTGCCGCCAGACGCTGCTAATGCAACCGAAGGATTAGCTGCGTTGCAGGAAATATTAAGCATAGCACCACAAACCAAAGTGATTGTTATAACAGGTAATGATGATCGCAGTAATGCATTAAAAGCGATAGCAATGGGAGCATATGATTTTTATCAAAAGCCGATAGACGCTGACGTTATTAATATTATTGTATCTCGTGCCGTTAGTTTAGCTAATATTGAGAACGAGAATAAGGCAATAAGAGCATTGGCAGGAGTCAATACCGGTATTATTGGTAGCAGTGCTAGCATTGACCATATGAGAACCATGATTGAGCGAATTGCACCCACAGATATAACCGCATTATTGTTAGGCGACAGTGGAACTGGTAAAGAGGTAACAGCTAAAGCAATACATCAGATAAGTAATCGTAAAAACAACCCTTTTATAGCGATCAACTGTGCCTCTATTCCTGAAAATTTACTTGAAAGTGAGCTATTTGGCTTTGAAAAAGGGGCTTTTACCGGCGCACATAAAACCACTATGGGTAAAATAGAATGTGCGCAAGGCGGTACACTGTTCCTTGATGAAATAGGCGATATGCCCTTTACCCTACAAGCCAAACTGTTACGATTTTTGCAAGAAAAAGTGATTGAACGCCTTGGTGGACGAAAAGAGATCCCCCTAGATGTTAGAGTCGTCTGCGCCACAAACCAAAACTTAGAAGAGATGGTTAAGCATAAAAAATTTAGAGAAGATCTTTTCTACCGAATTAGTGAAATTACTTTGAATATTCCGCCCTTAAGAGACCGAGAAGACGATGTTATTATCCTCGCACATTTTTTCCTACAACAATATGCGGCAGAGTATAAGCGTAATATAAAATCTTTTTCGGATGATGCGCTCACTGCATTAACAACGCATAAGTGGCCTGGTAATATTCGAGAGTTACAAAATAAAATCAAATCGTCAGTTATCATGAGTACTACTGCACAAGTCACTGCTTTTGATTTAGGCTTTTACAATAATGACAGTGAAGGTGAAGCCTACGAAGTTTCTTTAAATTTACGTGCAATAAGAGAGCAGGCAGAAACATTGGCAATTCAAAAGGCCTATGCATTAACTCAAGAAAACATGTCTAAGTCAGCTGAGCTCTTAGGGATTAGCAGGCCAACACTTTATAGTTTAATAGAGAAATATAGTATTAATATTAACTAATACCTGACTAGTGGCGAGTAGAAAACAATAGTGTGACTTTTATCCTTACAGGTATCGATGTAACAACGGGGTAACTCACAACTCGTTCTCTATATTAGCCTTAGCCATCGCTCTGTTTTTTTGTTTTAGTAATTTATCAACATATTTA
>Ga0307488_10003693_pt1 | contig 12764 bp, 13 predicted proteins | sample SB02metaG_FD_202248 | JGI IMG/M metagenome (GOLD analysis project Ga0307488, IMG submission 202248) | Sea-ice brine microbial communities from Beaufort Sea near Barrow, Alaska, United States - SB 0.2 | ecosystem: Environmental > Aquatic > Marine > Coastal | place: USA: Alaska | collected...
GCTTGGCGACAATAACAAGATACATTGAAAGTAATTTGTTGCCGGTGATGACGTGAGCCTCATCGGTTAAGTTAATCGTTTGGCGTCCGTCGCGTTGCGTTCTTTCTGCACGGGCAATGATTTGGTTAATGATGGATATATAAGCAACCGTTAGCTTGTCATTATCGTTGCCGCTTGCGAGTGAGCCCATATCGATACGAATAAAATCGACATCACCCAGCTCTTCACCAGGACGATTAAATAGCTCACCAGCAAAATCATCACAAAACAACTCCATCGCATCGCCCATCTCGGTAATGCGATCAGCGCGTTCAGGCTTAATGCTGACCATTGAGCGTAAAGCACGAATAATATCTTCTGTTAACACGTCTTCTTTTCCGGATTTTCTCGCATGAGAGGCAGCATCCATAATGGCCATTTTTAGCAAGCCCTTGTCTGCACGTGTCATGCGCTCTTCTTCATTTTCTTCGCCACCGGTCACCATGAGTCGTGCAATGATGATCAGTTCACCTAAAATATCTCGACTACTGACTGCGCTATCATTTACCTTTGCTTCCGCCTCATCAGAAAAATCACTGGCGAGTTCGTCGGCTAATGCATCTACGTCAATATTGGTGTCTGCTTTAAGCGTGATGGGGTTGCCTTCACTATCTACTAGTTTCAATGCAGATTTGAACGGAGCCAGTGAAGGAGCATGTCCTTTACGGAGAACGATGTCGGATACAGATAATCCCATTTTTCTGAATAGTTCTACGACTAGGTTAAAGCTTGACCCCGCCTCGATCACTACCCAGCGAGGAAAATAAATTGCGGTTAATAGCATCATGAGATACGTTAGCATCGAGCTTTTGCCTGCCCCTGTCGGGCCAAACAAAAATAGGTGAGCGTTACGCGATCTGTCTGCTGAATTAAACATATCGTAAAGTACAGGTTCGCCACCTCTGTTAAAGCTAACTACGCCTGGATTACCTGTGCCGACACTACGACCGTAGAGCGGTATTAGATTTGCTAAGTGATGGCTATAAATCACGCGTTCACGTAGCGCAAGTTGATCGAGTTCCGGATCATAAGCCATTGGCAGGAAGCGTATGTAGCGATCGAGCATGAGGTCGTCATCGTCATAGTCAATCGCATGAAAATTATTTGCGGTAAGTGCCGCGTCGATCTCTAGTTGTGCTTGCTCAAGTGCATCATCATCTTCTGCTCGAATCGCAATCGCTAAACTGTATGGGTAGAGCTTAGTGTTTCTAGCCGCGAGCATAGTGCGAGCATGTTCAATTTCTGTTCGTGTATTTTTTGCTTCAGGTGAATCCCCTCGTGAACGCTTTTCTAAGCGGTCTAACTCTTTTTTTAACTTTGTTTGGGGTGTCACAATAAACGTTGTGATGATGACCGCACCTTCAGGCAGGCTATCAAAGAAGCTATCTATCGTTGAATCGGGGCGAGTGGGATCGCCTTTGTATCGCTCGGCAGAAAGCTGTCCTATAGCGGGTATCCCTGTCATTCGCTCAACGGATATCACGGTATGGGGCTGACCATCAAAATACCAATATTTCTTGTCAGCATCTGATCGAGTATCTCTGCTAACAACATCGGTGCTGAGGTCATAGTCGGCCAATGGGTCATCTACGGCATTGGCTCGGTAGGGGTTTTGTTTTAGCCAAGCAGCACTGTCACCATTAGTCTGTTTGGGGTTGGGGTTCAGCCATAAAAAAAGCCAATTTCTTATAGCCTCGCCATCTAAACGCTTTGCTTTTAGCCCCAAACTTTTGACCATTTTTTCTAATCGTCGGCACTGCTGATCTAATTCTTGTTCGGGCCCTTGTCCACGCTTGCGTTGAATACCAGGAACGTTCCTTCGGTAAAACGTGAGGTACAGTTTTCGTTCATTGCCCCGCCAAGGAATATCACCAAATAAAGGATCGTTAAAAAACCCCTCTTTTCTCGCAAGGTCTTCTATGTGCTGCGTAAAAATATCATCAATAAACCAATCGGTGTAGGGTTCCGGATCCACTTTACGTTTGGCGTATTGCTGGTAAGCATACTCGCGCAGTTGTTCTGGTAGCTTTCTAAAGCCTGCCGTATCACGCCAGTTATAGGTTGAAACCACCCACGGCGCTTTACGCTGTTCTGGAAATGTATTACAAATAAACGATTCTATAGCGTCTCTACGCCCAATCATATAATCCTCAGATCGTGCTTCGGATGGGATGGTGGTTAATTCATAAACCGCCGCTACGCTCACCGCATCATCGAGGAGTACTTTGTTATCATCGACAATATCAATCCAAGGCAAGTAGCCAGTGATGGACTTATGTTGCTGGTATGCTTTTTTAAAGTCTTCCTCTGTTACTTGAGTTTGATTGTTTGGAGCGCCACGATTAACGACATCTTCAAAGACGGTTTTTAATGTATCCATTGACCAGTTGAGCATTAGCGAATCTCCGCTTTTAATTCACGATCAATAAGTTCGCCAGGCTGAGCAAAGTGATCTCGTTCGTAGAGGTAGAACTTCGTGATATAGCCTGGTACAGGACTACCAGAATCTCCGGCAGGGTGAGGTTTTACATACATGTAGATAATAGGATTCGGTAGCTTCTGAAATAAATTATCCGTTTCGGTTTTTGCACTTAAAAAATGTGGGTCGTAACCATAAGGGTTGTTTGCTTCAGCCGCTTTCTCTTGCTGTTCTCGTCTATGAATTTGGACGGGATCGTTTAACGGGGTTTTCGTGTGAGTTTGAAAAATTTGTTCCATAGTAGGCGATGAGTCATCTACCAGCGTTTCTATAGAGGAGCAAGAAAGTATTAGGCTACTGATAAGTATGATCAGTATGTATTGATAGCGGCGGCGTATCATCGTTAATCAAGCCTCGTTGGTTGGTAAACAGTGTTTTGTGAATTCACGTATTGTAAGCGTCTAGCGGTGGGCTGATAGTCGATGTACAGGTCATGAGTAATATGAATGGCTACCTCTTGACCTGCCTCGGCTACGACCACATCCGTTGTGGTTTGAATGCGTTCTTGATAGATGCGCGATACGGTATCAATGCTATCCGCAACCGCTGCATTCGTTTCAAAGGCACTCGCGTCACCTGTGACGCTTGATGTAGAGGTGCCCGCTATCCCAGATGCAATATTGGTTGTTTCACTTTGTGACCGACCTCTAAAGAGGCCACTGCCATAACTGAGTAATGCCAGAAGGGAGGCCTGTTTGTGAGCATCTGTAATACGTTTTCCAGGAATGCACGGCACGCCTTGGGGGTTGCTGATATAGCCAATGTTTGATCCAGACTCGGCACTGGTTGCTGCATCGATAGAGTTGCCCGTGCTGGATGTGAGGTGCTGGATTCGTCCATCATCAAAAATATAAGTCCCTCCAATAATATTGACGGAGACACACCCTAGATTCCAATCACCTTTGGCAACACCATCAAAGATGATGCCATCTAAGCCGTGTATGGAATGGCCGTTAGACGCAAGATTGTTACTGCCCACGATAAGCTTCACAGGGTAGGGGTCTTCAAGTCGGCCAGATATAGGCACTCGTCCAATTAATGCAGTCATCGCCTTTGCGCCCAATAAAGTTGATCGAGCAGGGATCGTTTTTACCGGCGAGGACTGCTCTTCTTCGGTAGCTTCAAGTTGTGATGTACGTTGGGTATCAATCGGGCTGGCGGCTGATAATGTACTTGGCATTTTATCGGTTAACGGAACAATGGAGGCATAGCCAGGAATGCGGCTTATGGCGAGTCGAAACTCGTCATTATTACGATTGTTATCTTGGTCATCCCAGCCTAGCCCACTCAAATCACTATTGTTGAGCACGTAACCACTATATGCCCCGTTTGGATTCGCAGGTGCAGCATCATCGGCTTGATCGATGTAGGTATTGCTGGTTGTATTGCTTACACGATCATTTAATTTTCCAATTTCACCTCTTACTCTTTGTATTTCCTCTGCGAGAATTGCCTCTAACCGACTCTCGGATCGTGGTGTATCGCTTGTATTTTCATTCTTAATTTGATCTTTAAGCACCTGTAGTTCATTTTGCAAATGCTTGGTTTTTTGTTCTTGAGCCAAATACTGACTAGAAACCGTTTTTAATGCTTCCTCACTGTTGTCACCACTGATATCGCTGGTAGTACCTGTGGGTGTTGGCTGGCTCTGTTGTGATGGTTTATTGCTAGTATTCACCACAACTACGCCTAAAATGACGGCAACAATAATAAATAATGGCCAAGTGCCTTTTGTCCCTAATTTAAAAGCCATAACTTGTGCCTCCCACCGCAGTCTGGAAAGGGGCTAGTGAGATTAAGTACAGCGTGGTGATGGCTTCGTCCGTCTCTGCTGGGCCAAGGTTTGGATGTTGTGTTGCTATATGCGTAAAGCTACCCCGTATTGTGCGTAGATCAATCACATTGAGCGTCAGAAAAGAGGTGTTTTTGAGTTTTACCGCCGTAATGTAACGCCCATAACCTTGCCATTGCCCAAGCACTTCGTATTGATATGATTCGCCTTTCTGTGAGCGTTTTAGTTGAAAGTTCTCTGGTAAGTCGTTAACGGGTACCCGTTGAATGTCTCGTTGCGTTGGCATCAATCGCACCGGTGCATATAACGTCTTTGCGACATGACGTGTTAATAATATTTCAGGCGGGTCTGTGAGGGCGGTCTTTTCGCTTTGCGTCTGTGCAGGGGGTTTAGGCTGCTGACGTACCACCCAGTCAGGGTCTTCAATGGTGATTGATTGCGCTGAACCTGTCTCATCCGCTGATACATTCACGAGATACACTTCATTTGATTCATCGCTGATCGCAATGATTTGCGATGCAGGAAATGACTCTGTGGCTGTCCAGTACACCACGCGGGGGTTAACTTGCAATGTGTTGAGCCTATCCAGTAGAGGTACAGGCACTTGTATATTCACGTTTGCAGGAAATACCACACGCACTTCTGAGCCAGGTTTGAGCGTGACTTGTAATGGCTGGTTTTTCCATATCAATCGCGATACAGGCTCGGCAACAGAATAATTGCTCAAAGCGAGTAATGTTAAAAGACTAAAAATGAGTCTTGTTTTCATAAATAACTACCTTATTGAATCCGCTCGGGTTGACCCGCAAACCCTTCGATTCTCATCCCCATAGGGTTGCACGTTCTACCATCGGGTGTGACTCTAAGCGGATATCGAATGACAATGTTTTTTACTTCGGCGCTATTCACGCGTTCAATAATTTGCATTTCAAGCGTCACCTTAAATGTATTGCCTCCCAACGGTTGAGACATGTCAGGGGCATAATTCAGTCTCAAAATAACCTCTCTGGTACGGTCAAGTTCGCTACCGAGCTTTTGGTTATAGTTAGTGTTGAGCCAGCGCATAAAATCTTCACTGACATAACATTTAAGCGCATCAATTTTCTCTCGATAATCAGCTCTCCCTGATGTTGGCCATGTATTGAGCTCTCGCCAGATATACTGAGCGAAGGTGTATGCGCTGGGCTGTAATATCTCACCTGGTTTTATTTTTGCACCTTGTGAAAGATCGGGTGGTACCCAGCAATTAAAGGAATTTTGTTTGCTGTAAATCGTAAAGATTAGCCCACAGATAACTAGTATTCCTCCGCCTATAATCAGCCGAAGTGTCCAAATATGAGAGTCCCTAGATGACAGCGCATTACGGGGTTTACCCATTACGGGGTTTACCCATTACGTTTACCTCGACGATAGCGTTGAGTGGAATTAATAAAAGGCGAGTGGTTAAACCCATGTTTTATTTTCAAGAGTAAAATCTTTTCCTTAAACCAAGCGTTATGGTGTTTTTCGCGTATTCGACTCAGATATTCCATAAACGCCCAAGAAAAAATGATCGTCAGCATTAAAATAATGACAAAAGCAACCATGCCATTTTGTAGTGCAATACCCGCAATAATGGCTATTGGAATACTACATACCAAGGCAGCAACCACGCTGCTCATCATTTCCATGCTGTTGCAATTCATAAATGCGATGGGATCTTCATTTAAAAAATCAGCTAAGCGATCATTTTCAGACTTCATGATTGGTTACTCTTAGAAATAGCTTTGTAGCCATACACCGACTAGAAGAATTAACACTAAAATAACAGCGTTACCGATAATGTCACCAATGACTTCGCCCCACTTCACACCCCCTTCGCTATTTTTGCTATCCATTACTCTATTAATGGATTTGATAATGTTTTTGAGCAAGCTTAACCCAGCAATAATGATGATTATCCAAATACCTATTTGAGCAACAACTTTGACGAGAGCAATAATGATCTCAAGGATGTTGGACTCTTCATCTACGCCGTCAACTTTTATATTGGTGGGCAATTTTATTTTGTCTAGCTGAGCGCTAGCTTCGCCGACATAGAGTAAGTGTAAGCTCACGCAAACCATCGCCCAATAATTTGATACGGCTTGTCTTGCTTTTGATAAAGTGTTTAGTAATGTTTTCACGCTGTCTCCTGATCCAGTAAAAATTAAATAGAAATTAAGTAAAAATTAACAATAAAATCAACATTAGTGCTGCCGCACGTAATATGGTGAATAGCACATCAATATCCTGATAATCAGGATCTTTATTTCTTTGATTGGCACTATTTTTTAAGATGATGAGAAGCATAAATCCCAGTGTTAAGAGCAATAGCCAAACAAAGACGTCATTGAGCGCTGACGTATTAACCCCCATGATGTCGCTAAATGTTTTTTCAGCCTCACTGTTCACTTAGCGTGACTCTTCAACGGCAATGAAGGTAGAGATCGTGGCACTCGGCTAGGTTTTTGAATGTGTCGTGTTAAATGTTCTCTAATGGTCGTTAGGTCTGCTTGTAATGCCTCGTAATCGACTTGATAAGCGGCCGCTGGGTTGCGGTGATACCGCGCTTGTTCGACTAAGCGTTGGAGGTATCCCAGTTCTTGGGTGACTTGTGTTAAATATCTGGCCTCCACTTCCGTGAGCGAATCATTTGCCCACGATGCAGAAGTAAAGAAAAAAAGACCTATAAAGCAAAGTAAGGCATGTTTCATTGGGTGATTCCTTTGTTACTGATAATGGCAGGGTAGTGCTTTATCCCAAGCTCATCAGCAATATCATCAATGACCATCACCTCGATGTTAAGCGGTTTTGCTAATGCGACTATTTGTCGATAATGATGCTCGCTGGGTGATTCGATCAAAACGCCTTTGGCCCCCATAGCAAGCAGCGAAGGTTTTTTATTGTGTAACCATTTTTGCGATGTTTTATCGCTACCTATAATAAATATTGGCGTTTGTAGCTTACCTTCCATGTTTTTGGGTAATGCTATTTGTTCAACCTTACCGATAGATAAATAGGTGTTGAGTGGCCAGCGAGAGGTCAACAGATCTTTTACTGGGTCTCTTGGGGAGGCAGCTAAGGTTCTTTGGTCTTTGACTATCCAGCCAATAGGCTTGGATTTCCCGTAATCTTTGATCACTATCGGTTCTGCGCTTGCTCCTATTGATAGGAATAACCACATGAATGCTGTAATGTTTAAGGTGTGATTGTGTATTTTGTAATTGTCTTCCATATCTATATTTGTCCAAATAAATGGCAGCGGTCTGTTATTTTTTGGCATTTTCTAAATACTATCTCTCTATAGGGCTTGGCATATTTTTCTTTGCTTGGATGATGGTATCTTCCTACTGCTGTCCACCAGTTCGATTGCGCGCTTTGTTTCTTGGCTCGCTTAAATTCATATTTTAATAACTGCGCGGCAAAGTTGAGATTGACGTGCGGGTCAAGTAGCGTTAATGGATTTATAAACTTTTTACCGTGTGCGGGTAAATAAATTTGCCCTAAACCGACAGCGATTTTATTTTTAGGGTTTTGTAAAAAACGCTGCAATGCTAAAACGGCTGCTCTTTTGTTGTCGTAGTAATAGGCTTTGTGATTAACATTAAGCGTCCAAGGCCAAGGTAAATAGCGGCCACTGAACGTCCTTCCGCTCTCGGTTTTTATCATAGAAAAAAAGACTTCTACAGGCACCCCATGTTTTGTCGCGTACAAGTGGTAAAACTGAGGTATGGCGGTTGCTGTTGACCCCATACTTATGCTGACTAAAGTCACTAGTGCCAATAGCGGTGCTATCTTCATAAAATTTCTTTTACACCGGTGATGTGGCGAAAAAATGTCCTGACACCTTGTGTTTCAGATAAGCTTTCTGGATTAACGCCATAGCGCCGTGCTTCGCCTTTCTCTGTGTTTAGCGTAATATTTTTTTGTTTGACTCTTTCTACAGGAATTTCCATTTGAGAAGCCCATTGGAATATTTTTTGTCGATCTGGCCTTCCCATAAAATATAAGTGTGCCGTTGCCTCGGAGCTGAATATTTGATTGCTTGTCGCCTTACATGCTTGCTCACATTGATCTAAGTCAATAAAGACCAACACTTGATCGCTATTTGATAAAGATGAAATGCTTTTATGTTCTGCTTGGTTTTGTAGTGCCGCTTTAAATTCCTTATTCACTTCCAGTCGTTCTTGGTCGTATAACTGTTCCCATAAAATAACGGCTGCTTCGCGCCATTGATCTAGCTCTGCCTGGCGTCTTGCATAGCGACGACGCTCATCCTGATTGTCGCTGTAAAAGGCAAGCAAGGATAAAGGGGTTGCGTTGTGCTCCCAGACAGACCACGGCGATAAGGTGATAATCTGTTGGTAACGTTCCCACTCTTCTTCAGAAAGCCCCCATAGCTCACGAGGCTCTGAGTTTTTTGTAAAGGTTGGTTGACTAATGTTTGAGTCAATACTGCTGTAGATGTACTCTGTATCGGCAAATGTCGCGATACTGAAAAGCAGGGTAATGAAAAATATAGATAGCTTTAGGTTCATTCTGGATTCTCAGTTACAAAAATAAGGTTCGTTGCTGATTATTCTTCTGGTTCTTGAAATGTATTTTCCCAGAATCTAAATCAATCTCTTGAACCATCCACCGCTCATATCTATCACCAATGGTCATTCGTTTGATATCACCCGATATATTTATTTTTGCTATGAAAGAGTTACCTATTTTTCGAACAGAGATTATTTTGGCTTGATCAAGCCATTGCTGACGACTGACCGCTTTAGAAGCCGCCTTTTTAGGTTTGGTACCGGACGGGGTAGTTAGCTTACTTGCCTGTGAAGCATTTTTTTCAAGCGCTTCTATACGGTAAACCGCTTGAGTCATTCGTTCCGCATTTTGATCCAACTGAAATGCCATCTCGCTCATGGATGCCTTTAGGCTTTCATTGACTTTAGTGAGGTTATCTATCGTCATGCGCAAGCTATTAAGCGTGTCGTGAGGGGTCACGTTGTTTGGCACATTGATTACGTTAGCTGACTTGGCTGCAGCGGTAGTGCTTACATTTGACGAAGCGGGTGATGGTACCGGTGTTGACTCGATTACCTTCTCTTGTGTCTCTTGTGGCGAAATATTCTCTGGTGTTGCTGTATTGATAAGATTGAATAAGTTTTTTGCAGTGCCTGCTACTGTGATCTCGTTTGATGGTGGAGCTACTTTCTCAACCGTATCGTTAATGGGTTGCACGGTGTTTGTTTTAGGGGCGATTGTTTGAGAGTTGCTTGTTTGAGGCGCAGGGGGAGCCGCTTCTATCGCGGCCATGGCCGTGACACTCTCATTAATTTTGTATTGTTGATACCAGTCGTAACCCACGTAAGAACCCATCATTATCACAGCCAATAAACCTGCTGCGATATAGGTCATTTTTTTCTCTGATTGGATATCAGGATCTTTTTCTTCCTCTGCATCCATATCAACTAATAACTCTTGTGTATTACGATCATATTCGTCTTCTATTTTGTTACCTTTGTCGGGTTCATTTCGATAAATGTCCGTTGGTAACGCATGAATATTCGATGATTCAGTTATGTTTTTTGCCATGTTAAAACTCACAAGAATTTTTTGAAGGTGCTAGACCAAACGAAGGTTATTAACCAAAAAATAAATAATAAGGGTAAAAAGACCCACAAAGGATTGAGTGTAAAGGGGAGTGTCATATACAAGCCACAAAAGACAATGACGGATGGGAGCATGAGTCTTTTGGCATGGTGATATACCCAAGAGCTTTCAATGCCTCCACAATACGTACGGATATTTCTTTCGGATAAGCCATCTGCGAGAGCGAGTAAAAATATAATGATGAGCCCGGGTAAAATACCGATGACAACGGCAAAGCGAACAATAAAAACATAGATGATATTGATTGCCGCTTCGATGCCATACGCTAACGGTAGAAAAAAGCCGTGTAAAGAATCACTTATCGAACGAAGCCCCCATTCGCTCACAGTGCTGTCTACCGCACTGAGTAGTGAGGTGGCTACTTCTTTTGGATAGAAGCTGAGCACTGCATTTTGTCCGATGTGGTTTAGATAATTTATTTCGTTAATGAGCATTTCGCTTGAATGATGTCTGCTCCACCAGCCAATAATCATGCCGAACCATTCAATGAGCACTGAAAAAAATATGGCGGCAAATGACCATATAACAAAACGAAAGAAAGTCCCCACAATAGAGTCAAACAGCTTTGCCCAAATACCGGCAGGTTTATTTTGTCGTGATGGCTGGCGACTCATTCGACACCATCCCAATTAAAGTCTACTGTTGCAGTTTTATACCATTGGTCGTTAGCGGATCCAGATCGATATTGTTCGCGCATATTTCGAGTTAAGAAGTCTAGATTTTTAGGTAGGGTGTGATCATCATTCAGTTGAGGAATGCGAACCTTAGATAGCTTGCCACCCATCATGACAAAGGCTTGTCCCTTAGGCAGTGCATCGACATCATTTATTTCTAATAGGGGGACGCGTTGTGTGGTTTTTCTCAACCGTGTGCTTGAGCTAAAATCAATGTCGGACTCTATGTTGACATCATCATTTGCCCCCGTATCAAAGGTGAGGTGATTCACCTCTACCTGTGGTAGACGATTAGTCAGTAATTCCGCAGTAGCGGCTTCCTTCACTCGCATCATAATCATCGTGCCTAAATTACCGACAACCTGCCCAGCACGAGCGGTATCACCAAAGCGCGCAATGATGTCGCTGAGTGTTTGTGTATAGACGGTGAGCTGGAAGTTTGCGCCACCCGCTTTGTTTGCCATTGGAATAAACTCTTTCCCCACTAATTCATTAAACTCATCTGCGTGAATACAAATCTTTCGTGATTTTAGTTTGTCGATGATGTGTGTTGGGATACCGCTACTGACACCAAACTTATAAATTCCACCCGCTGTTGATGTTAAGTCTGCAAACATGGAGTTGCCAACGGCTTGTGCTACATCAGCATCGGATAATGCATCAAGACCGATATACACAATGCCGCCTGTATTAATGACTTCATTCCAGTCAAAAATGGGGCGAGGATCATCCATATTGTTGTAATCAGGAGACAGTAGTTCGGCAGTGGGGCCAGAAGTGAGTTTTTCTAATAGCGGGAAAAGCGATGCGACTAATCGATCATAGAAAGACTTATCGTATTCAAACGTTTTTATTAATGAGTGCGCGACAATATCGACTTTGCTCAGTTGGGCATACAGCTGTGTTGCCGCCCATGTTTTACGATCTCTAGAGGCTTGTGCTTTGTCCGGTTTTAAATTGGTGTTCTCGACTATTTCAAGAATAGCCTTGTCAACATTTTGAATGCCACGACTATTGAGTGCTTCAGCGTAGCTGGGTTGTTTGAAGAGGTATTGAAGATAATCATAGAGCAGGGGGTCAATGTCCGATCCATAGGTTAATAATAAATCATAGCTAATACGCTTCCCAAGCACTGTCAGGGCTTTTGATATGACGTTGACATAGCGCCATGTAAACTCTCTAAAAGCCGCGCTGTTGCCTTCTGACGGCAATTGACCAGCAATGCGAGAGGCTGGTTCGGTCACACGCATAAAAGACCCTACAGGGTTGTATCGTGCAGATATTTCAGGGTAGCCAAGATGGAAGACTTTGAATTGATCTAATCGTCCCGCTTTTTTGGATTCAACGTACATGCGTTTAAGTAAGTCGGCATCACCCTTGGGATCAAAAACAATCACCACCTCGTCATTGTGAATGTCTTGTGTAACTAATATTTCTGCTAGTCGAGTTTTTCCTACGCGGGTTGTGCCAACAACGAACGTATGCGCTACACGCTCACTTTGATGGATTGACACCTCATCTTCTCCTTCGTATAAACCGACAGCATGAATTTCAGGCCTCCCTTCGACATAGGGAATAGGCGCTACGGGATTAAGATAGTGTTTTTGTGAAAGTGCCCATGCGATAGCGCGAGTGAGAATAAATTTTTTAGTGATGCGTTCAAGTGAACGGGCTAATTGATATCGTGTCGTTTGATCGCGTTCTTTAATATAACGAAACTCTGCACGATCAAGATCCACTTTACGCTGGGTATGCTTTACTCTCCATTCAAAACCACGGCCAAGAAATAAATGTTTTTTGCTAAAAGGAATGCCAGTCGATGCTATTTCATATTTTGGCAGTACCAATAATTCATATTGATATTTTAAAAGTCGTAACGCATTACTGCACAAATAAAACCCTCTCCAGATAAACAGAAGAGATAGTGAAAAAATGATAACCGGTGTTGTGACGGCTGCGATCATAGTGGATGGAGCTAATACGGTAATGACTGCCGCCATAAAATAAATAAGCCCTGACGTCATTTCGACTGGGGGGCGTAATAGTTGTTCTATTTGGCGGTTGGGGTTCAGCATAATGAAAGTATGTCTCT
>Ga0307488_10003694_pt1 | contig 12762 bp, 19 predicted proteins | sample SB02metaG_FD_202248 | JGI IMG/M metagenome (GOLD analysis project Ga0307488, IMG submission 202248) | Sea-ice brine microbial communities from Beaufort Sea near Barrow, Alaska, United States - SB 0.2 | ecosystem: Environmental > Aquatic > Marine > Coastal | place: USA: Alaska | collected...
TCACTTACATTCTCCCAAGGATAAACAGTCCATACATCTTCTTCTGCTTTGTTAATTTCGTGACAAGTATAGCTAATAGGAACTTCAGCATTACTTGCACCATTATCTGTTAGTGTAGCAAATCGAACATTGCTGCCCCATACTGCATTCCATCGATCATGCTCCATTGGCATACAGCTCGTTGGCCAGTCTTCTTTGATCCAATTAAAAGTAGCACCGGTATCGTTGATATCATCTACAATAAGGATGTTCATTGTCGTTTTTTCATAACCAAATGCATCTTCGGACATCCAAAGATTACTTTCAGGACCTTGTTCGTCGTCACGCAAACTTACTTTAAGTGTTTCACAACGGATGCCAGTCATATTACTAATAATAGTAGCAGGTACATTGCCACCGCGTGTAAGTCCTACAATGTAATCAGGGCGCCAGTTGTCAGTGTACATTTGATTAACAATGCTTACACACATACGTTCTACGTCAGTCCAGCTATAATAATGTTTCTTAATCATGTTTAGTCCTTGTTAATTATATCAGGGGTTATTAAATCTACAGTGTTTACGACTGTCTTGCCTGCATATATTGCAGTTGAAGCAGTTACATCTACAATTGCTGCTGTTGTGGAGCATCCTGATAGAAGGAACGTTATGAGAAAAACTTTTACTTTTAACATTTCATTTATCCGCCTTTGCAGCTTTCTCTGCTTTTGTTAATCGTTGATTCCAGCTACTATTACTAATACCAAGTTCGGGCGGCATAGCTTTAGTTTTACCTTTAGTAACTTCGCCGCCTTTAGCAAGAAACTCTGCTTTCATTCGTTCTAGTTCATCGTCTTTATTTTTTGCTTGATGATTCATAGGCATGTGCAATGATCCTTACTGTTTAATTGCTTCGTATAAGGCTTTACCGCTAAAAAACTCTTTGTTAAGTTTAGTAACTTGTTTATTAATATTAGGAATGAAGTCATTGTAGTTTTCTATGTACTCTACAATTTGTGCAACTACTTTGTCTCTATTATGCAAGTATGCGTCATAGTCCGCAGTCCACTCACTTGGGTATTTAAATACATCTAGCCCCATTTCACTGTAGCTTAGTCTATCAGGTACCATAGGAATAGCATCAACTAATGCTCCTTCATACCAGCTAATGCCAAGTGTTTCTTGCAAGTTAGCACTAAACACCATCTTAGCTTCGCCTAGTAAGTTATGGTATTCGTTCTTTGTAAGTTCTTGATCTTGACAAACAACAAACTCGTATTGTGGCAAGCGCTCTGCAAGGTCTCTAAAGATATCAACTTGCTTCTCTGGTGCAACTCTATGCGGAAACAAGATTAAATTGCGTTTTTGCATACCTTTATATTGCACTAAGCTATTTTTAAGATACTCCATAGGCCAACCAACACGATGTGTTTTGTCATCATCGATATTTAAACTTTCAGCAAACAAGTCAATATGGAATTCACTTGCAAAAAAGTTATCATCGTAGCACTCGTACATACTTTGTTCAGCTTGTCTAACCCACGGTTTGTCACCTATTAGTCTACCTAAGAAGTCTTGTGGATCGTAACTACCAGCATGCCATAAGCCGCCGATATTAATGTCAACACTTAGTAACTCTGCCATATACTTTAATTGTATAACAGTAGGGTTCCAAGCATCTGTGTATAGGAAATAGTCCCCATCGGCTACTTGTCCTTTACAGAACATCTTGCCGATAGTTTCTAGTTGTTTACTTTTGTAAACGTTAGTGCCACCAAAGTTTAGAAACGCCCCGGGCGTAGTTGCCTGAGGAGTCTCGCCACCACTAATAACAACAACATCTTCAGTTGCAGCATGCCGTAGTTGTTTAGGAAGATACTCTTTCCACTGTTTAGTGTAACGGGTATCTACAGCTTCGATATCTACAATGAAGATTGTCATAGTTATTATCCTTGGTTGTTGTTGTTGTTAAATCGCTGATTAGTTGAACGTTTTCTACGATTTGGATCATAGTTTGCGCCTGCACGAGCTTTAGCTCGCAACCAGCCTTGATGCTTATTATAAGCAATCCATACTGGTGCCTCATGGTTATACATGTCGGCTTCGTTAAATACTTTTGCTTCAAAGCGACAAAAGTCACGAAACTTATCCAAGTCGTCAAACACTTTGCGGATAAGGGGGTTTTCTATTGACATAGTTTATATTACCTTTTTAATTCTTAGGATAAAAGTTTGAACAGCCGTTCTCGCCGTCTTCGGAAACATCAATCTCTACAAAGCGCCCTGGGTACTTTGCATTGATTTCTTCGTACAAGTCATCTGCAATCATTTCGCAGCTCTTGTGATCCAGTTGTATTACAGATTGTGCATACAACCGTTCTATCCAGCGTTTAAACTGAATAAACTCAATGTCGCGATCGTTGTGAAATACTTCGATGCGAACTTTAAAGTGGAAAATATGACGATGCGGAATGCCTAGGAATGATACATCATCCCAATCGCCGGTTGCTAATTTAGGATCAGTGTCGGCGCCTGGGTACATGTGTACACCTTCCTTACGAAAGGTTACCCAAACACTTTTAACTGCATTGTCTAATGTATCTGTCATTTTGTACATTCTCTTTATATAATGGTCATACTGTTCTTGCATAGTATTATTATACAATCACTTTAAGACTTTGTCAAGGCCATATTTGCTCCAATCCGTAAATTTATCACGGTCCATCAAATCATGCAGGCTATGGCACCAGACGCCTGGATTAGATGCTTTAAAATCTTTGTCGTCGATTTTAATCATTGTGTTGTAGTTCCACTGTTCGACATATGGAACTACAACTCTCAATTGTGGGATGAAGTTACTATGTTCATTTAGGCCACCGTCTAAAAACCATTCAAGATTAATAGTACTAGGGATGTCTAAACTACACATAATTCCTTCATCTAAGTATGCACGGATCATTAGATCCCACTGATTAAAGTCATCTGAGTTAACTGGATTGTAACTGTGATTAGCACCAAAGAAAATATGTTTACATTGTGTACGTGTGTAGTACATCATTGTTTCATTAAAGTCTTGGAGGCCTGTAACAAACAATGTCTTTAATCCAAATGCAGGAGTCTTTTCAACTTCTGTACCTGTAAAGAAAGTAATGTCTGCTGCTATTCCTGTGTCGTAATCTCGTTTCATTCTAAACCTTTTTGTATCAAGTATGCATTAATACGATGCATTTCGTCTTTTAAATAAAGTTTCATAGTCTTCATTCTACGCACTTCGTCAGTAACTGTCATATTATTAAAACGTGTTTCAATTTCAATATCGAGTTCTCTATGCTTACTTTCTAATTCAGCATAGTGTTCTTTAAGTTTATTGACATTGTTTTCAAAGTTGATCATCCTCAAGTTCCTCTAATTTAGTTTCGTCTAACGGATCGCTAGCTTCTTCAATAACAGGTTCTTCTACATCAAATAATGCATTAAAGTGTGTACTGGCATTTACAGTCTTCTTACCAATAGCACCACGTGTACCTGGAATGGCCATCCAAAACTTTGTGTACTTTTCGATAGTTGCTAATGATTCTTCTTTAGTTGTTTTAGAAAAAATCTCTTCCATAACATCTCTAAACAAAATACGATCAAACTTTTCATCTACAAGCATCTTAGGTATAACACCAGCGTCATACTGTCTATTAGCTTCTTGTACAGCGTTAATGTGTGTCCATACGTTATGACCCATTTGAATAGCATAGCTAAAGCTATCCCAGCTTGTTGAGTCTCTGCCACGTACTGTTGTGTTGCCGTCTTCATCTAGCAAAGGATTGCCTTCTTTGTTTAGGTCAACACCACCTTTAAGTACTTTAATAGTTCCAATTTTATTTGTATCGCCGACTGCATATGTACAGATATCGTTAACTAATAATCCGTCAGTGATAGGACTATCTTCAAACTTTTTAAAGATGCCGTCTTGCAGCGTTGCATCTTTAAATGTACGAGTATCAGTTGCATACTTTAGTTCGTCTACACTCGGCACCATTCGATAAGTCCACTTACCTCTATCAGGCGTTTCATTAGATGTGTAAACCTGTCCGTTAGCTGTAGCTAAGAATGGACTTGCACAGTCAAATGTAAGCATCATAGTGGGGTTGTAGTGGCGTCTAATAGCACGTTGTATGTCCGTTAGCAAGCATGCCCATTCTAGTTTACTTGTGCCTAGAAAGTGCATTACATCGTGTATACCGCTTTGTAGCATGCCGTCGTAGTGCATAGTGACGATACGTTTAAGTAATAGATGCACATCGCACATATTCTGACCACCCATTGACCATCCATTAAAGTGATTGTCTGGATACTTAACTGGATCGCAATAGTCTTTCATTTGCTCGTACCAGTCATCAGCGTCTGCATGATTCTCACCTTGCAACACGTTAAGGAACTTACAAGCACCTGTTCTATGCTTCATCCAATAGTCATTATTAATACGAGTTGCCTTAACTGCTTCATCGTAAGTGCTGATGCCAGTTGCTGCTGCACCAGCTGGAGACCGTGCAACCCATGCCGGAATATCAAGGATCATGCCATAGTCCATATATGCATCCATCCAACGTAACACTCCGTCACGCTTCTTTTGTGCCTTGGGGCAATTAGGATCTTTCCAATCACCTTCCCAAACACCCTTACCGATTTGGAAGCCACCGCTATCGCCAAGTGCCCAAGTATTATCACGATCTCTGTTACGGATCATGTCTTCTTTAGGACTATGCTTAGTAGTGTCTAACTCTGCATGACCTGCAGAGTAGAGCGTCCACTTGTATGTGAACGCTCCTTCTTTAGCATTAAGATAGTTAAGGCTTTCCATGCCGTTTGCTAAGTTATTAGGCATACGGGCATCATCGATATAAGGACCTGTGACAGGATCTGGATAACGCTGCTTGCCTATATAAGTGGCATAAAAGCCACTTAGTGCGGGTAAGAAATGTGCGTAATCTTCTTGCGCTTCTGTTAGGTCAGTATTCATACTATTTGCTCTGTGCTGGCAAAATATAGTTGTAGGTAGTCATGCCGCTGTCTATACTAATTTGCATAGCACCTTGATCACTGATACTCATAGTAGCATCGCCATCTAAGTTTAAGATTGCTTGCACTGCTGCAACAGGCCAACTCCATGTATGCTGTAACGTACCTTCTATGCCATGCTGGAATACAAACTCGCCTGCGTGTGTACTTGCATCACCAAAGCTGAATACTAATTCATCGCCAGATGTCTTAACATTAAATGTTGGCTCTTCTGCATGCGCGGCACTCATTAACTTCATACGTGAAATACTTGCCATCGAAGGCGTAAGTGTAACATTCCAACCTGCACCTTTATACTTAACTGACTTGAGTTTTTCTTCAATGATTGCTTTGTTCATAAAGCGATAGTCATTCTGGAAATCACCAGTTGCGTTTTCAAAGTGAATGTGTGTTGGAATAGTTTCACCATTACGATCTGCTTCAACTATTTGCAGCTTGGCATCGGTTTTGTATTCTGGGTTTTTTAAGTGCAATGCTAACTTATCTAAGTTAGGCATGCCAAACGTGCCTTTAACTTCAGCCACTGGCGAATGCGTTGTTGCTGACAAGATAACCGAACGGTCTTCTGCCATTGCCTCAATTACTGTTGATTTATCATCACTGGTTACTTTAACTAGTGGTAAAAAACCTAGTGCGTGAGTATGTGCTACCACGTCTTGTAAAATATCTTTCATACTATTTCTCCTTTGTTAATCTTTATTATATTACCTTTATTGACATTTGTCAAGAACTCTTTTATAAAGTATTTAGGTTTGTAACCAAGTGCCTTCATTTTTTCTAGGTTAGCACATGTGTACTGACGCTCAGTTGGGGTTGACATTTGTATAGGTAAGTTACTTACTAAGTCTTGAATTTTAACTGGGATGCCAGTGCCGATGTCTAATACACCGTAAACATGATTAGCTTCTATTAAAATATTAATAGCATCAATTACGTCATGTAAATGTACAAAATCTCTATAGTGCCTAGTTACATATTCTAATTTATTGTTTAAAAGTTTGTCAAAGAACATATCCTTTCGAGGTGTATTAGAGTATACAGTGTGAAAGCGCATACCTAATGTATTAGGATAACGTTGCGCAAGTTCTTCTAATACGTACTTAGACGCTGCATAAGGGTTCAAATCGGGCTCGTACGCGGAGGAACTACTTGCATACATTATACGTGTATCTTCGTAGCGTTCAAACAAGCGCCTGCTTGCTTCTACGTTATTCATCCAATATGCACTTGGGTCATTGATGCTTTCACGTACTCCGGATCGGCCAGCTAAGTGTATAATTAGATCAAATTTAGTATTTGGAAATTCACAAGTTAATAAGTCTTCCCCGTCTAATAAATCAATACCTGTAACAGTATGATTCAACTCGAGTGCTTTTAATAAACTTGAACCTATAAAACCTTTATGTCCTGTTAGTAAAATATTCACGTAATTTCTCCCACGTTTCTTTCCAATTAGATACTTCATGAGAAAAGCCTAATTGCTGTTTTTGTAATGCCTTTGCTAACGGATAGTCATTACCGGTTTCTGCCATAGCATCACCGTAAAAATGTATTGTTTCTATATCAAAGTCGCGTAGTATCTGCGACTTGTCTGCGCCTCGTGGAGCAATATCAATTCCAGTATCGCCGCCTACAGTTGCTTGTAATTTAGGAAACTGTGTATTAAATGATTGTGCTATATAGTTACGCTCGCCGTTGACTTCACTGGTTACATACGCTGCACGTTGCTCTGCATTTGCATTACGTCCTACAATACTAAAGTTAACCATGCCAGTTCGTTGTTCGATATGATTGCCAGTGCGTATATTAAAGTCACTATTATCTAATACTTCTTCTAACCAAGTACGTACTTCTTCTGGCAATGTCCATTCGCTTTTATATATGTTGACATCACCTTCCCAAACATCACTACCTGAGCACTGATATACACGACTGCATAAATTATATGTATCTTCGCCAAGTTGTTCAACAGTTTTAGGTTTATCGCTGCCAGTAACTAGGAATACTTCATTCATTAAACAGAAATTATTAAAGTACTCTTTAAACTCTTGATCAATGATACCACGACTAGGTGTTAACGTTCCGTCTACATCAAATATAAAATTAGTTTTCACAGACACGTTTCCTTAAATCACTTGAACTAAACCGATGATCCCGCTTGTTAAAATGCAAGTCAATGTCGCGACGCCTACAGATATCTTTTCCTGTAAAGTCCTTGTCACGATACTCCTCTCCTAATATTCTAACATCAATATTGTACATTGTCAAAATATCTTCAAGATCTTGTTCTGTGCCGTACGGAATAATTTCATCTACATAACTTACTGCTTTAAGTTGTGTATAACGCTCCACAACAGTTTGTATAGGAGCGTTTTTTTCTTTACGATCTTGACTAGGATCTACTTGCAATCCACAGATCAAATACTCACATTGATCTTTTGCTTCACGTAACATTTGCACATGGCCTGAATGTAATAAATCAAAAGTGCTACAAGTAAATCCTACTTTCATTTGTGATTCCTCTTTCCATCAAATACGCATATAAAGTAAATGCCAGTATCTCGAGCTGCGTGTACTCGATGAAATGCACCGTCTGGAATTAATACTATGTCACCTGCTCGGACATCAAATGTTTCATCACCTAGATCCATTTTACCCCAGCCAGTAATAAAGTGATATACTTCTTCCTGCCCGGCATGTGAATGACCAGATGTGCTTTGACGCTTGTATAAACGTGTTGAACTAACTACTAGTCCATTAAGAGTAGTATTGTCTACTACTGTATATCGTTCGTCTTCCTTGGCAATTACTCCGCCGATGTCCTGAGCTGTGACTTTCATTTTTTATCCTTACTCGGTATATCTTTATCTTTAGTAGGCGCTTCTTTATCTTTTTTACCAAAAATACGATCCCATCCTTCGTCGTATGCTTTATCGTCTTGGTACTTCTTCTTGCCGCCTGAATCATAAACCCAATTACTCATCTTGATCGTTCTCCGCCAAGTCTGCTAGATCTGTTAATGCTTGAATAACTTCTTCAAGAATATTTAGGTCTTTTTCGTCTGTTGTATCTAGTTCTACTGCTACTTTTATTTTCATACTCTTACTCCGAATAACCACAAATCAATCCTAGCAAACCATTTGCCTTTGTTCTTGCCAAATCCTAGGCGTAACATGCGGTTATCCTTATCTAGTTTTATATAAGTCATTAATCACCAAAGTCAAACAAACTAGTAAATGTGTTATGACGCTTAGTATCTTCTAATGGATAGTTAAGCACTCCGATTAAGTTGTCTAACTTGTTATCAATAATTGTTTCCGCCATAGCTGCGTCATCAAACGGAAGTTCTTTAAACCATTCTGGCAAGCGCATTACGTCTGTTGGATACGCTACACTTGTATACCCTAATGGATTAGGTTTTAATTTGCAAACAATAACTTTCATACCGTCTACAACTTCTTCAGAATACTTGTCGCTGTTCATTCGACGTAATGTATTCCAATTAAGACTTGCTCGAACGTGTCCGGGCACATTTGCTTTTCCTTGTTTTTCTATCAGGCGTCGATAGTGTCCAACTTTGTTTGCACGTTTAGGACTACCTTTCTCCCAACCTGGCCGTTCATGAAACTGTAACCGAAACTCTGTAATGCGATCAAGTACATCTGAACGAGGCTTATCAGTAAGCACCATAAGAAGAAGCTCACTTAGGAATTCTTGCATAAACACAGGTGTATCGGACCTGCGTAAGTCTAATCCCATAGCTTTTACTTTACCAGCTTTACCGTCGATATCTGTTCTAAAACCTTCGTTGTCAACAACTAGTGCTGCGTACCGTTTCTTAGTAATAAACAATCCAGACTCTGCAACAATTTCACGTCCTGCTGCAATAACAGTTGCACGACTCTTTGGACAATGGAACTGTTTAGCCATCATTCCAACAAACGTACTATCAACAGCATCAGCCACTTGATCATATAGTACAATTGCCTTATCGGTATTCCATTCAATCTTACCTGATTCTACGTCATCTTTAAGCGTAGGCCAAGCACTAAAGTAACAAGAGTCAGTGTCGCCATAAATCATTGCATCACCTACGTGATCATATGTTCCGGTAATAACCTTGTTTGCTTCTGCGCTCATGTGCTTAACAATAGTACGTCCGGTAAGTGTAGTACTTTGACCGATACGCTTATCAAAGAATCTACATCCTGGATTAAGAATAGCACCATACAAACTGTTAAGCAAAATCTTCTTAACTAGCTGTCGCTTATCCCAGTATTCAATTTCAGGTTTGTTACCAGCATCTTTAGCTTTCTTTAGCTTTGCTTGTAACTCTTTACGTTCTGCATACCAACGTTTTAGTAGCCCCGGAATAACACCTTCAAACTCTGTAGTAAAGATAGTGCCATTAGAACTTAGCATCCACGGCATATTACTATCAAACACTACTTTGTAGAGCTCCGCTCCGCTGAGTACATCGCTTGTTCCAGTTTCCCAATCGATAGTAAGTGGAATATCCTTACGCTGCTCCATAACTGCATCGTATTCTTCTGTTGCAAAGCGGCCTTCCCAACTAGCTGCAAAGCTCTTTTTCTTTAAGAACATATCAGTATGTACACGGTCGTCGCTGATCTCAGGTCGTATTTGACCAATAACAGTCTCAGGCGCCATGTTTAATGCACGAATTACACTAGGATATAGTGAGTTCAAATCCATTGAAGCAATCCACTTGTGCAATCCCTTCTTAGGATATGCAACATATGCTCCGGCAGCTTGTGTAGCTTCGTCGTCACGTCTTTGTCGATTAGGTACTTGCAAGCCTCTATGGTGCGCTTCGTTAACGATACCTTGCTCTGTAACAGCTACAGCGCCCATTGTAGTTTGGATCAGCACTGTGTTTTCGTGTGCAATTGTATTAGATAGATCAATAAAGCGTAACTTCTTGTCTAACTTGTCAAGTAATGCAGTATCTTGAATGTTATATTCAATAAACTTGCGGAAGTCGTTGTTGTAAAGTGCATCAAGTGTTCCTTCATACGGAACTTTGTTTTCACCTACTTCGATCTCACCGATAGCATCTAGTCGATAACTGTGACGCTCTTCATAAGTGTACTTACGATACAAGTTCAAACTATCCAAATGTACACGCCCAACTAAGTCAAACGTTTCACTTTCCTTGCCAAACTTTTCGTACATACGCTTCTTAGGAAGTTGTCCCCACAAGCAAAATCTACGTGTGTCGTCTTTACTTAATACGCGACTTGTTCTGTTTACAGTATAAGGAATATCATAACCTTCACTGTTCCAGCCACTAAGTACATCACTGTCTTCGATTAGTGTTAAGAAAGTATCAATCATGTCGCTTTCTTTTTCAAACAACATTACGTTGTCAATGCCTTCAATCTCTTTCCTTGCTTCTTCCATAGTAAGTGTCTTAGGAGGAACAGCAATACATATCATTGTATCAAGCCATTGCAAGTAAACTGATATAGACGTAATAGGCATAAACGGATCACTAGGATCAGCAAAGCCTCGCTCTGGATCAAAGTCAGTCTCGATATCAAAAAACGCAATGTTTAGCTTAGGTGCATCAGCATTAAGATAGTTTTCGCTTAAACATTGAAAGATAGGATTAATGTCGCTTTCGAACAAAGTTTTGTCTCTGTTAATAGCAACTTCCTTACGAAAGTCTTTTGTACTCTTACATACAATGCGACTTAGCTGGTCACCGTACACGCTCTTGTACTTGCCGCGCGGGTCCTTATAAAAAAATGTATATTTAGATTGGTATTCTCGATAAATTCGTTTACCGTCAATACGTTCGACTGCCCGAATAATATCAGCGTCTCTGTCAAAAAATGCGTCTACGTAGCTCATTTATTCTCCTGTTGTTGCTTATGGCCAACTAACCTTAAACCTGCTCTTAAAGTGAGCGACTCTAAATTATTAAAACAATAAGCCTGTAATGTAAATTACAGTTAGTCCTGTGTTCATGACAATCAAACTTTTTTCTTTCCAAAGGATACCTACTAGTATCCAAAGAGTGTTGCTAATAATGAATGCCCAGATATACAAAGGATAAACATTAAATGCAGCTAGGGTAGCAGCAGTTAACAAACATACAGTAGCCACCCAAGCTACCCACTGATATGGCTTTACCACCATGCTGATGCAACTCCGTAACCGTATACATTAACTACTGCAAAATATCCAGTTAATAGCATTACCCAAGCAGCGCCTCTACGTATTGCTGCATAACATTGTGTAATACTACCAACAAAAAATCCTGGGTACACAATTAACATATTAGGATCTTTAGCATTAACAGCAAGAGTTAAACTTGCTGCAACAGTAAAGATAAAACTAATAAGCTCAAACGCAAATGCAGTCTTATCACTAGTATAACTGTTAATCCAGAATTCTTTAATTGCGTTCATTACTTATCAATGCCTACTGTAGTAACGAGCGTTTCTAAATCGTCAAATGCATCATAGTGCTTATCCCAATCACGTTTTAGTGAAATCTTAATTGCCTTGTTAATTAAGCTAGGCTTAATATCAAGTTCTTCTGCTACTGCTTTAACAGTATCTTTAAGACCGCCTTGCAAGTCTTCAATCTCTTGCATTACTGTTACGCCTTCTTGAACAAGGCGCTCAAGTTTTGCCTTTTCTTCTGGTCCATAGGTACGATCACTCATAGGTATCTCCGTTGTTGAGTTAAGTTATTAATAATAGTATACTTGATTATTTAGGCTTTGTCAAGCGATTTATTTGACAAATGCACTAATATGTCCGTGTGCAGTGGGTTAAGCACATGGTTGTAAGATACAAAAGCCCGGATACGGAACATTAAGTCCGCCCGGGCTTCTTTTATAGTATGCCGAACAAATCTTCAGCAATGTCTTCTATTTAATTTACTTTTTTAAAGCAGTGTGAACTCTAGCTGCTAGAGTCGACGTATAGTCTGATTCAGAAACTGTCTTTACTCTTTTCAACACATTTTCAGTTGTCTTAGACTCTGCAAATTTCTGATCGTACTCCATTGCATGATATACGCTTGAAATATCGTCCGCTGCTGTAGTAATCTTAGCTTGCTTCCATCCTTCAATGCCTTCTTGTTCGGAGACTGTTTTAAGCATGTCGTGCAATTTAATAGCATATTTTGCTAATTTATATAGGTCGGCACGGGCCATTTGAACTTCGTGGTCACGTTCAGCAGCATGTGCTAAATCACCTAGACCTTCTTTAACTTCGTTTGTCATTACTTCCTCCGGAATACTTTATTATTAGTATTTATCTTTTAACGGCAGCGCCGCCCATTAAATTGTTACCCAGCTCTAATGCGTTCTTAGCAGTGCCGTCTTTATTTTTCTTTTGTTTAGTATTAGCCGCTTTAGGATTAGCAACTGCTGCTACTGCACCTGCACTTGTGCTACCAGCCGATGCAGTTTCACTAACACCAGCGTTACCGCCAAGATCTTTTCTGTTTCGATCAAATGGAACTTGAAAGCTTTTGGGAGCCGGTTTGAAGATGCCCGTTTTTTTACCGTCACTATTATATTTCTGTATTAAGGCATCTAGAATTTTTTTATTACGGCTGAAGCTACCGTCGATAACATTTGAATTCGCAGCCCTGTTAACACCTATCCAAGCGTAAAAGGCTTTTTTGCCATCTTCTGGTGACATTACGTTTCGTATTAAATTCTCTAATTCTTT
>Ga0307488_10003695_pt1 | contig 12756 bp, 12 predicted proteins | sample SB02metaG_FD_202248 | JGI IMG/M metagenome (GOLD analysis project Ga0307488, IMG submission 202248) | Sea-ice brine microbial communities from Beaufort Sea near Barrow, Alaska, United States - SB 0.2 | ecosystem: Environmental > Aquatic > Marine > Coastal | place: USA: Alaska | collected...
TGCTTACCTCTTCCATTCTTTTTATCTGTTTATTTTCACCTCTTTCATAATCAATAGTGACCAATTAAAAATTTGTAGCTTACTTTAAAAACAGATAATATGAGTCGCAATAATTCTTTAAAGAAAAATGGGAACCCAAAGTTCATCCCTACTCCTTTAAAGAAATTTATGATATAAGTAGATAAATTTTTTAAATTAGGGTTAAGTCGAAACTTCAAACTCAAAATAAGATATCGAATCCACTGTTTATCCCCATTCGAAAATTTTATATTAGTTAGTAATTCTTGTAAGTATAATATTTCAGAATGATTTAAGTCTACATTGTCAGTTCTTGAAGAAATACCAATTGAGGTATAATATATAGATCCAATATATTTAATATAATAAACTTTTTCAGAAAAGAGTTGTGTTTGAATATCAATCAATCCATCAGCCATAATTCCAATATCTTTTCTAACTGGATAAAACTTATCAAATACTTTTCTACTTATACCAGAAGTTCTATTAGATATTAATTGTCGTATTTTTAAACTTATTGGATTATAATTTTCTACAAGATTATTTCGAAAAATAGATGTTTTCCCATTTGGGTCAATTGTCTTAAAATCAAAATACATTGTGAATGCCTTATTAATAAAATCTATATTATTCAAATCAATAAGCTCATTTGCTTTTTCAAACAATCCGGGACAAAGTTCGTCATCACCTGCTATAAACCAAATGATATCGCCTTTAGCTTTTGTAAAGGTACTTTCAGTATTGCCAAATATACCAAGATTTTTAGAATTACGAAAAGGTTTTATTAATTCCGGATATTTTTTACGATAAGATTGAATAACATCCCAATTTTTATCTGTTGAGCAATCATCAGCAACCACTATCTCGTAGACAAAATCTTTCTGACATAAAATTGAATCTAAGGTTCTACCAATTGAATTTTTTTGATTATAAGTTATTACAATTACAGTGTTGAGTGGCCTCATTTTATTTTTTGTTTTTTACGACTTTTTTAATGTATATTTGTTAATCTAGATTTTATTTAAATTCTTCATCAATACTCTATTTTATAATATTAAAAAAACTACTCTATTCTATATTTGTATTTACAAATAAATTTAAATGCATCAAAAATAAAATCAACGTTTGATACTTAAAAAAAGTATCTTAATTTCATCTAGTTCTTTTGATTTTATTAAAAAACTTATAGTTAAGTAACTTATTATACTTATGATGATTCCGAAGATAAGCTTTAATATAGGTATTTCTATAAAATTAGTTGTAGCAAAAACAATAACTACCGTTAGAGCTGTAGAAAACAATACACCTTTCATATCTCGAAGTTGTGATAATGCACCATAACCTATAAATTTACCAGGTAAATAAGCATTAATAAAAAAAGCAATAATGCCAGTAACAAACTGACCAATTACCATAATTCTTACTCCAAATTGCATTGTAATTAATAGTGCAACTAGAGATAAAATAGATTTTATTATATTAACTTTTAAATAAAGGTCTGATCTTCCAATAGCATTAATGATATTCATGTTTACTCCAGTTATTGGATAAAAAACTCTTGAAAAGCACAGCCATTGTAGTAACGGAACTACTGCTAACCATTTATCTGTTAAGATTACTCTTATGAATGAATCTGCCAATAATGCAAGTATTGTCATTGATGGGATAATAACAAATGCAGTCATCTTTAATAACCTTCTATAAACACTAACAAGATGCTGGCGGTCATCCTTTAAAGAGGCTAATATAGGATAAGTAACATCTAGAATTACGTTTGAAACTATACCTGATATAATTTCAGAAAAGCTTCGACCCCGATCATAAAATCCAAGTTCAATTGCCGAATAGAATTTCCCAATAATAATATTATAAAGGTTATTAAATATTTGTGCTATTAATCCGGAAATAAGAATTTTAGATCCAAACCCAAATAATTCTTTAAATGATTTTATTGAGAAAACCAGCGACGGCTTCCATTTACTATAAACCCAAAATGTTATAAGGGAAATAAATGATCGTAGTAAGGTTTGTATTACCAATGCCCATACGCCATAGCCTTTGTATGCAAAATAAATTGCAATCAGTCCACTAAAAAAAACAGAAATGATATTCGCTCTGGCTATAGTCTTAAAGTCTAAAGTTATTATCAGTCTTGTCCGTTGAACAATATATAATGAATTTATTACTACACTAATTGAAAGTATTCTTACCAAAAGCATTAATTCTGGTTTTTCATAAAACTCAGCTACAAAAGGAGCTAAAAAATATAAAACCAAATAAAATAATACACTAACAAGAAAATTAAAAACAAATACTGTTGAAAAATCAACATCTGAACTATTTTTTTTTTGAACAAGGCCTGACCCCATTCCACTTTCTGTAAAAGTCTGGGAAATAGCCATCAAAATGGAAATCATTCCAATCAATCCAAAATCCTCTGGGAAAAGCTTACGAGCTAAAACTATACCAATAATAAATTGTCCAAAAAAAGTAAATACTTTTTCAGATGTACTCCAAAGGAAACTTTTTGTGGCCTTATTTTTTAATTTGTTTTCTGACAAGGTAGCTTATTTAACGTATAATACGACCCGAACCTTGCGTTGCAATAGCTCTATTCACGTCCGATACACTAAAACAACTAGCATCTCCTGCAGTTGTATGATTAAGTGCGGATAGACTTACTGCAAAATCTATGATTTGTTGAAATGAGTTGATCTTTTTGCTATTCAATCCATAAATAATACCTGCTGCAAAGCTATCTCCTGTTCCAACTCTGTCTTGAATATTACTCAAATTATAGTCTATTCCTTTATAGCAAAAATGCTTATCATTCCTTACAAATAGATATCCATTCCAATGATTTATGGTTGCGGAAATTGATTTTCGATTGCTGATTGCTATGTAAGAAGTGTTTGGAAATTTTTCAAATGTTTTTTTTGCTATTTCACTATATTTTTTCGTACAATCTATTTCTAAACTCTCTATACTAAAGATATCATTATAGTCAGATTCATTACCAATAATCAGAGTCGACTTAAAGCAAAGCTTGGTCATTATCTTTTTTATTTTTTGAGCGTCTTTTGCAATCCAGTTCCATAATTTAGACCGATAATTTAAGTCTACAGAATAAGGACATAAACACTCATTTACTGCTTTTTCAAGAATTCCAGTTACAGAACGGCTAACTGCTGGTGAAATACCTGAGAAGTGAAACCATTCGGTATTCTTTAATATTTTTCCCCAATCAAAATCGACTGTGTTTGATTCACTAAATGAGGAATTTTCCCTATCGTAAATTACATATGAGTTACGAGGTCCAATTCCAGTCTCAGTCCAATAAACACCTAACTTATCTCCTCCAATACAAATATTCTTAGTATCTACAGAATATCGTTTCAATTGTTGTAATATTTTTTTATTTAACTCATTATCAGGTAAACGGGTAACAAATTGAGAATCAGCGCCTAAATTTGACAGTGCAATTGCTACATTTGATTCACTTCCCCCTTGTCCAATCCTGAAAGTATTTGCTTGTTCAATCCTTTCATTTGAATAGGAAGGAGATATCCGTAACATTATCTCACCAAAAGTTGTTATCATTTCTGTTTTTTTTTAATTATTTGCTTCTCATAAATTATTTCTGCTAGCTGAAAATCAGACTCCCAATCAATATCAAATGATTTGATAGAACTTTGTTCTAAAAGATATGGTTTTAGGCCTATTCTATCTTGAGTTTCAGTGTACACTTTTTTTGTTGAAATAAAAATCGCGCTATTTATTTCATATAGTACTTTTAAATCTTGCGTTCTTGGCCATCTATTATTGCTTTCTCCCCTATTTATGATGTCTTTATGTTTACTATCCCAAAGAAAATTCTTAAAAGGTTTTACACTCATTAATGAGTCGTATCCTTCATCAAGTCCTTTAAAATACATTTGAATAGCGGCATCGTAATCTGAGGATTCGTTAAATGGTGATGTAACATGCGTCCATAATATATGATGATGGCTGCATATATTTGGCACATATTGTATTAAATCCGTTAAATTAGTTTCATCCTTAGCCAAATATTCGGGCCTTCTAATAAGTTTTAACTTATTAGAACCAGAAAAATAACGGTGTGCAATATCAAAGCTAATTTCATCATTTGTAGATAGAATAACTTCATCTACAAATTCAGCATTTAGTAACTGCGTTAGTTTTAACTTTAATAAACCTCCATCAAGATTAGCAAAGGGTCTTGTGTTTTTAGACTTAACCCTTTGACTTCCTTTTCTTGTCGGTAGAAATACAGAAATTTTTTTTTCCATCATAATAATGAGTAAATAGAGTTAGCTTGTAATTCTGTATATCTTGTAGGTGTCAAAGAATAAAATAGAATTCCTTTATTTTTTAATTGAGAAAAAATAGTTTCATTTTCAGTGAAGAGTTCCATTTCATTAGTGGAAACTTTATCGTGGTAACCATCGTACCCTGCAAATTGAATTTCAGTTACACCAAGATTTAAAGCTGTTTGGATTGCAATCCCAGTGACTGACTCAGATGCCACATTTGTGAAGTTTAATACAGGCAATTGATACGCATTATCACTAAAAAACATTGGTACATAGGTACCCATGGCACGGGGGTAAGGTGGGAGAATCGCAATTCTGTTTGAAAAATTTTCACTTTGAAATTCTCTTTCTAATCTATGGCCTTCATTCCCAGAAATACAATGAATTTGCTTATTTTTAAGTCCATTATACACATTTACATTTTTAGAACTTACATGTATAATTACGATATTATTATTGTTATGTAAATATTCTAATAACGCTTTTGAATGAACTGTACCAGTCGGGCCTCCACCAATTATTATAGCTTTACTAAAATTAAGTGATAAATCAAGAGTAGGTAAATTTAAATTATCCTTATGCCCATTCGATTGATTAGTTAGGGCTCGAATGATGCTATTATATGAGTAAAACCGCTTACCTACCCATTCCATCACCTCTTTTTGTGGAAGTGAGTTCGCACCAGAAACCATATATGGTAGATTTGTCCCCCATTCATATTCATGCTGCAATTTCAGAAAATCATCTACTACTTTACTTAGTGTATTGAATTCTACTTCTATTGATCCTTTTGCTTTTAACGCTGTTAGTAATAATTCCGTTTTCAAATTACCTGCCCCTCTTCCCATTCCGGTTATTGTTGCATCAACAATTTCAGATCCACAGTCAATAGCGGTTATTGTATTTATTAAACCTAACTCAAGATTATTATGACCATGGAAACCAATTTTAATATTAGTTTTTGACCTTACAAGATTGTAAATTTCTATGACATCACTTGGGTATACACCTCCATAAGAATCAACCATATTAAAATAGTCGACTTTTCCATCTAATTGATTTAATTCATTAATAAAATCTGGCTGTTCTATCCATTTAGACATATACATTGCATTAAGAGCAACCTCAAAACCCATTTCTTTGATAAAGAACCCTAGTTCAAGTGCCCGTTTAATGTTTTTTGGATCTACCGCCAACCTTACTAAATCAACCATCCCAATTATTGGTTTAAGCAAAACTGATGCATCCGCTATTGAAACATCTTTCTCATTTAGCATGATAGCAATCTTTTTTACACTTTTTTTTCTAATATTCTTTAAAACATATAAAGGACAATAAAAATATTCCCCGAAATATTCAGTCTGATGATTAGACCTATAACCAACTTCTATGATATCTATTGGCAATATGTTTGTTGCCTCTATATACGAATTAATAACTTTCTCGTTAAAATCCCAATTGGTGTAGTAACCACCATCTCTTAATGTACAGTCTAATATTTTCATATTTCTAAATTTTATTTTTTTTATTACTCTTTGGAACTGCAAAATTTACCGAATTATTAAAATAATGTCCAATTATAGGCAGAAATAATACACAATTCATTCAAAAAAATATTGGCTAAGATTGATAATCTGACTTAAAAATAATTCTTTTCATGCCTGAAAAACATGAGTGATCCATAATTCAAATAATAGATACTGAAGTATTCTAAACTTAGCACTATGACTCTAATTTATTTACTATTGTTTTTAAAATATTATTTGATGATAAATCCTTATTAATGATTAAATATTTCTGAACTATCTTTTCCCGCATTTGTTTTTTAGGATCACTTCCTTTAAAAAGCACATCAACTAATTTAGCATTAAGTTGTTGCTGATTCCGACAAACATAATGTGCATTCAAACAAATTTCGCCAAATTCATTAAAAGGCGGGTCTAAATCTACTTCTCTTTTAGTATAAATAGCAGGGTTGCCAGTCACAAGATATTCCGAGAGGAAAGAAACACTATCATGAACTATTAGATCAGAATTAATAAATAAATCAATATAATCCCCCTCATTTATCCATAGATTGCTTGTTGTTTCCCACGTTTCAAAATACTTATCTGTTCTTTCTTTGCCCCAGCCATCGAGCTCATATAAGGTTAATTTCAATAATGGATGAGGCCTTAATATGATTTCTAATTCATTTTTAAAATTATTTGCCAAATTCAAAAAGTAATCATAATAATCCAAGAAGCATGATCGATTAAGCTCACTTTTTGGAATAGTCCAATGTGGGGCCCATATAATAGTTTTGCGTTTACCGAGATTCTTTTTTCTAGATTTTTTTAAAATATCTAAGGTTGGATATCCTACTACTTCTACATTACTTCCCCTATTATCTGCGAATTTTTCTGCTATTTTCTTGTGAATGTCAGTCTCATAAAAGTTTATCCATATTAGTTGATGAAAATCTCCATTAAATTGAAGTTGAGTAAGATGATCAGTCCTTATTGAGTATGGAACATAGCAGGTTAAAGTATCTAAAAAATTATTAATACAATACTCCTTTTTTGAATGATTATGAGGTGATGAGAAAAAGACTATATCTGGTGATAATATTTTTTTAAAATCTTTCCAGATTCCATTTTCATCATCCCATGTGCTAAAAAAATTATAACCCTTTTGTCTACAGAATTCTTCTGCTTTCAATAATTCCATTTGCATTTTATTTTCACCATAAGTAACAAATGGACAGATTATTACAATTGGTGAAAATCCTTTCTGATTCTCAAATACTTTATAAACACTATCATATTTCCAATTACTGTCTAAAAGCAATATAAAAGCGATTCTTATTTCACTTTTATTTTTTAAACTAAGCAACTTCTTATTCTGTAAATATTTCGTCTTCTTAAGTCTAACCGGAAAATAAAAGTGAATGATTTTATGGTAAACTGCCGTTAATCTTTTTAGGCTCGGTTCTGAAAGTATATATTGTAAATATAATTTTAAAGATTTAAACATTATTGAATTAAAAGGAGTTTATAGTATCAGTTATTCTTTTAACTTCTTCTATATTCATTATAGGACTTATAGGTAAACTTAAAACATTCTTATGTATATCTTCAGTTATTGGATAACTCAATTTACCCAACGTTTTGTATGCCATTTGTTTATGTGGTGGAATTGGATAATGAATTAATGTTTGAATATCATTACGGGTTAAATATTTCTGCAATTTTTCGCGATTTTCACAGTAGATAACAAAAAGATGCCATACATGGGAATTATCATTAGAATTTATTTGCGGTAAGATTATCTTCGAATGTTTAATATTTTGAATATAGTATTCTGCTATGCCTTGACGTTTTTGATTATCACTATCTATTCTTTTAAGTTTAACAAGTAATACAGCTGCCTGAATTTCATCCAAACGAGAATTTAATCCCTGATAATCATTGACATATTTTTTAGATGAACCATAATTTGCCAGTGTACGTATCATTTTAGCCAGTTTATCATCATCCGTTGTAACTGCTCCAGCATCTCCTATTGCTCCCAAATTCTTACCTGGGTAAAAACTATGACCTGCAGCATCCCCTAGCGAACCAGTCCGAAATTTATCATTATAATAAGATCCAACAGATTGGGCATTATCTTCAATTAGCTTCAAATTATATTTATCAACTATCCATTGTATTTTCTGATGCATACTATTTTGACCATATAGATGAACTAACATTATTGCCTTAGTGCGTTCAGTAACTTTTTCTTCAATTTTAAAAGGATCAATATTATAAGTATTAATGTCTGGTTCCACCAAAACAGGTATTAATCGATTATCAGTTATCGCCAGGATGCTCGCAATGTATGTATTAGCAGGGACTATCACCTCATCACCTTCTTTCATTACACCTAGTTCGATGTAAGCTTTTAAAATCAACCGTAGTGCATCTAATCCATTTGCAACTCCAACACAATGTTTAGTTCCTATGTATTTTCCATATTTATCCTCGAACGCACTTAACTCACTTCCTAAAGTATACCATCCAGACTGAAGAACTCTATGAACCGCATTGGATAGCTCTGGTTCGAAACTATTGTTTATCGCCTTTAAATCTAAAAATTTAATCATAATTCAAGTTGTTGCCCAATTTTAAAAGTAAAAATATTAATATCATTCATTTCTTTATCCACTAATTGCTTAATAACTAAATAACCATCTCTAGATTTAACCCACAACCCCTCATTGTCAATATTCAATATTCTACCAATATGTGTATTCACATTAGAATGATGAAATTTATACTTTAAAACGATGTATTCTCTTTTTGTCATTTTAAATCTAATATATGGCAATGGGTATGGGGTTACTATTGCTCTAAAAAAATTAGCTAAGTAATCAAATCCTTTATTAAATGGTATTTTGCAGTCCTCATAGTTTCTCTTTCCTACGTAAGTTGCTTCTTCCTTGTTTTGTTGTATTGTTTTAATTTCATTATTTAAATATTTTTCTACTGTAGAAGAAATGTTATTTTCTATTTGCTGCAACAGATAAGTCATTATTTCAAATGAATTCGATTTAAAATCATTGTTAAAAACAAATTGTTTAATTATTGGACCATCATCAATATATTCATTTATTTCATGAATAGTGATTCCTATTTTTGATTCATTATTAAGTATTGCCCATACAACTGCGTGATAACCTCGGTATTTTGGTAACAATGAGGGGTGAATATTTATAATTTTTCTCTGTAATAATTCACTCTTTTGAATAATTGATTTATATCCCGAACAAATTACTAAATCAGCTGAAGAATCATGCAGGTTATTAATTATTATTGAGTTTGAAGATAACTCAATAACTTCTTTATCGTTTGTAAGAATTTCTATCTTATTGAATTGACCTATTATTCCTTTTAAAACAGCAAGTGCGCCCCAGCCATCTCCTGCAACACAAATAGTATAATTAATCATATTTTGTAAAATATTTAGTTAAAACGGCTTAAACTATGTTTTTAAACAAGGTCAATTTGGTTGTAATTTCACACCCTATACTTTCTTTAAATTCACACAATCCAAAATTAGGAATCGAATTTTCTGTGGACGGACCAATATCAACCATAGTGATTTCATTAGATTGATAGTACTGAAACACACTATATGACAAATAATTCATAGTCCTATAATCTGAATAGGCAGGTAAATCACCCCAATAAACCACTTGAACCACCTTGGGTGCTATATGAAAAACTACAGCTGCTGCAATGCTATCAGCATCCTTTTTTATCAAGAAAAAATCAACGGTTACAACTTGCATTGCAGCAACTAATTGCTCCCAAGTCATACGTAAAGGGAAACCTCTTTCTTTTCTATTTTGTGCTATAATATCATAAGCCAAAACACCCGCTGAAGTCTCCAATTTCTCAAAATATAATCCTGCTTTCAGTGACTTTTTTAAATTTTTTCTTGCATTATTCCAAATGATATCTTCTGAATAATTACTTTCCATTTTTGAAATTGGAAATTGATAATTCAAATCTAAAACAATATTTTCATATGCCGAACGATACAAACAATTATACAATTTATTAATAAAATTTCGATGATAAAAAACAGGAGGTAGTGTTATTTTTATTAATGTATATTGATTTTGTTTCACCCAAGCTTCTAAAGCTATTAAAGCGGCGTCTATTTGATTCAAATTGACTTTTTCACTCTTAAATGAAAACCCTCCAAAAGGAGCTGAAAATGGGGACAACAATTTAGCTTCTCTTGCCCCAAAAATAATACCAAGCCGAACTTTACTATCTTTGAAAGCCAAATAGTGAACCTTTTCGCACTTAGAAGAATTTAATGCATTAAACCTTCCAGTATTAAAAATATGATACGGTTGTGTAAAAGTTTGGTCGTAGGTCAAAGAATCTAATTCTACAATTTCCATTCTAAATAGTTTTTATAATTTCTAATATAATCATTCTCGTCATATGGGTGAGATGCTAATACCATTGAAATGCATCCTGAAGAAAAGTTATCTAATTCTCTCCATAAACCTGGAACTATATGCAAGGCTATGTTTGGCCTGTTTAAAGTTAATCTTTTTTTATTTTTCCCATCATCCAATAGAACGTCAAAACTACCAGCTGCAGCCACCAAATATTGTTCTAATTGATAATGAGCATGACCTCCTCTAGATTCTCCACTTGGAATATCATATAAATAATAAATTCTTTTCACATCAAAAGGAATATTTTTTGTGTTTTCTAAGACTATTATGTTCCCCGATTTATTTTGAATTTTACATAAATCAATTAGAGAACAGTCGTCAACGGAGTTACTAGTTATTTTCATTGATATATTTTTTGAAAAGATTGAAATCTCTTATGTAATCATTCTCATTGTAGAAAATCGAAGAGACAATTAGAGCTAATGAATTTGAAGAAAAATTATCAAGTCTTCTCCACAGCTTATTAGGAACATACAAAGCATTGTAAGGGCTATTTAATCTGTATTTTTTCTCATGTTTCCCATCATTTATCACAACGTCAAAACTACCTGAAAGAGCAATAATTAATTCTTCCGACTCTTTAAATGCATGACTGCCCCTAATCTCACAGGTAGGTATATCATAAATCCAATAAGTTCTTTTAATTTTAAAGGGAATTTGAGAATCATTTTCAAAAAAACTTAAATTTCCTCTAGGATCGTTAATTTTGGGTAAGTTTATAATTTTAACTCCTTCTAACATTATTTAACACATTTTTTAATATAGTCTCCATACCCACTTTTACCATATTTTTTTACAGAATCTAAAACCTGTTCTCTATTAATAAAACCGTGAAGAAAAGCTATTTCTTCTATACAAGCAATCTTTTTATTAGTGCGTTTTTCTATAACCCTCACAAACTCCGTAGCGCTATCCATAGAATCTACTGTACCAGTATCAAGCCAAGCCATTCCTCTTGTCATTACACCTACCTCAAGTTGTTGATTATCTAGATATATTTGATTTAATGTTGTAATTTCTTTTTCTCCTCTTTTTGATGGCTTTACCATTTTAGCATATTTGACAACATTATTGTCATAAAAGTATAACCCAGGTATCGCATAGTTAGATTTCGTTTTTACGGGCTTCTCTTCAATACTCAGTACTTTATTTTCTGTGTCAAATTCGACAATACCATATCTTTGTGGATCATTTACTGCATATGCAAATATAGAAGCACCTTCTACATCTCTTTTACTTCTTAAAAGTTTTCCTAATCCACTCCCATAAAAAATGTTATCACCCAAAACGAGAGCTACTTTATCCTTTCCGATAAATTTTTCTCCAATAATAAAGGCTTCTGCTAATCCATTAGGCTCTAATTGCACTTCATATTCGAATTTACAACCGACTTGCGAACCATCCCCTAATAATTTTTTAAATGCCTCTTGATCATGAGGGGTTGTAATAATTAATATCTCACGAATACCAGCTAACATTAATATCGACAAGGGATAATATATCATTGGCTTGTCATAAATTGGTAATAATTGTTTAGAGACTGCTAGCGTTAGTGGATATAACCTTGTTCCTGAACCTCCTGCTAATATAATTCCTTTCATATTTCTATTAATATATTTTTTTAAAACAAAACATTATTTAAGCTTATAGTATGCTTTTAAAATAAAAAAAATTATTCAGCTTGTTTTAAAATTTTGTGTCCTGCTTTTAACAAAATAACATCTTTTTTCATTAGTGAAACATCACTTTCCATCATATCTTTCACCAATGATGCTAAATCATGTTCAGGGACCCAACCTAATTTATTCTTAGCCTTTGATGGGTCTCCAATCAAAAGATCAACCTCAGTTGGACGAAAGTAAGAAGAGTCTACAGATAAAACTTCCTTTCCAATTTCTAATTGAAAATCTTTATGATTACAGGCTGTAACAAAGGCTTTCTCATCTACTCCTTCTCCTTTAAACTTTAGTTCTATTCCAACTTCACAAAAAGCCAAGCGCACAAATTCACGAACTGTAGTGGTTACTCCAGTAGCAATTACCCAATCTTCAGGATGGTCAGCTTGCAAAATCATCCACATCATTCTAACGTAGTCCTTAGCATGACCCCAATCACGTTTAGCATCTAGATTCCCTAAATAGAATTTATCTTGTAATCCTAGAGCAATTTTTGATACTGCCCGAGTAATTTTTCGAGTTACAAAAGTCTCCCCTCTTCTAGGGGATTCATGATTGAATAAAATACCATTACATGCAAACATGTTATACGCTTCTCTGTAATTTTTTGTAATCCAAAAACCATAGATTTTTGCAACACCATAAGGTGATCTTGGATAGAAAGGTGAATTTTCATCATAAAACCCTTTATCATTTTTATTCTCTGGCATTCCTCCATATAACTCAG
>Ga0307488_10003696_pt1 | contig 12752 bp, 10 predicted proteins | sample SB02metaG_FD_202248 | JGI IMG/M metagenome (GOLD analysis project Ga0307488, IMG submission 202248) | Sea-ice brine microbial communities from Beaufort Sea near Barrow, Alaska, United States - SB 0.2 | ecosystem: Environmental > Aquatic > Marine > Coastal | place: USA: Alaska | collected...
TCGGTTTTCATATGTGATAAATGAGAGGGTAAAATCAATAGCGACTCAGCTAATGAAAATAACAAACAAAAACACACGACAAAAAATATTGATATGGTATAAGGCTCAACAGCTATTGGCACATCTACCATCGGCATGAAAAAAATAATGGTACTCAATACGGCCAGTACTACCGGTATTAGCACACTTTTAGCGCCTATGATTGCTGAATCATGACCTTTTATCCCTTTTTGTTGCTGACTATAAACACTTTCTCCAACAATTATAGCGTCATCAACAACAATCCCTAACACCAATAAAAATGCAAACATAGACAGCATATTTAACGAAATACCAAAATAGGGTAATAACCATACAGCACCAGCAAAGGCAGTGACAATACCTACCACAACCCAAATAGCTAAGAGTGGACGTAAAAATAACATTAAAATAATAAAAACTAAAATTAACCCACTTAAGGCATTGTCTTTTAATAAGTTAAAACGGTCATCAAACAGATCTTTGCTCACGTTATTAATTTTTAATTCTAATCCCTGAGGGAGTGTTTTCTTCAATTTTTCTAAATAATTATGCGCATTAACGGTACCTTTAAACAGTTTAGGATCATCACTCATTTTAACTTCAAAATTTAAACCAGGCTTTGTACCAATAATAAAGTCTATTTCTTGTTCGGTAAAACCGTCTTTTATTTGGGCAATATCGGACAAAAACAATTGGCTACCGTCGATATTACTGCGGACAACAATATCGGCAAAGTCTTGACCCTTATAAGCTTGCGCACGGGTTTGAATTTGAATACTACCTTGTTGTGTCTTAATAGCTCCCGCGGGTACATTCATTGAAGACCGACGAATAGCCTCAGCGACCTCATCAAAAGTAAGATTATAACGGCGCAAGTTACTTTCAGATATTTCAATACCTACTTCATCTAAGCGTAAGCCTTGAATATTTACTTCAGATACCCCAGCTAATAATGGCATTTCATCACGAATTCGATATGCTATCTTCTTGAGTTCGCCTCTACTAACATCGCCTGATATAGCAAACCACATTAAGGTGTTTCTAAATATAACTTGACTGATAATAGGACGTTCAGATGACGGCGGAAAGGTATTGATAGCGTCAACTCGACCCTTTACTTCAGATAAAACTTCTTTTACGTTATAACCTTCAATAACCTCAATGCTTACCGACCCTGAGTTTTGTTGTGAATTGGATGTTATTTTAAATATTCCAGGTAATCCGGCAATCGCCTCTTCAATCCGAATCACGATTTGTTGCTCTACCTCACTGGGCGCAGCGCCCAGGTAACTCATATTGACATTAATAAAGTTTCTATCGGATGTAGGAAAAACTTCTTTTTTAATGGTATCAGCACCAAACCAACCCCCAACAAGAAGGCCCAACATTAATAAATTGGCAGCGATAGGGTTTTTAATAAACCACTCAATAAGATTGTTCATCACTTAACCCCATTAACTGCTGTAGCAGCAACCCCAATAAGAGAGTCTGGGTTGTTATGCACTTCGACGTCAAATACCGGATCGACCCTAGTTCCTGGAGAAACAACTGCATGTTTATCTAATAAAATAGCGGTATTGTCGGTAATACCAGATTGAATCCAAACACGTCCATCTGTTTTACTCAACACGGTTACCGGCTGTATTTCAATGATATTTCTATTATTTAAGGTATAAATGTTTGTCCGTTTAACAATGGCTTCATTAGGTAAGACAATCACATCATTAAGTTTTTTACCTTCTATTTCTGCGTTTACGAACAAACCGGGGATCAGTGGCGCTGAATGATAACGGGTATCTGTCACCTCAAAAGGTTGTTCAACTTCAACAATGGCGTAATACAGACGAGAGTTAACATCAACGGATGCTTCGGTACGCGTAATAATCCCTTGCCATTGATGAGGTTTTCCGCCGATAACCGCACTTAATATAACCGCTGGTTTACTCTCAAATTCAGCCCCTAACATTGGCAAGTCTAATAGCGCTAATTGTCTGTCTGAAAGGGATAAACGGACTTCTGCGGTTGCAGTATCATAAACCTTTGCTAACTGAGTACCGCTGGTAACAAATTGTCCAATATTGACGTAAGTGTGTTCAATTCGGCCATCAAATGGGGCACTGATTTTTGTTCGTTCAATATTGAGTTCCGCTATTCCTACGTCTGCTTCGGTATAGGCCACTGCCGCATGGGCTTCTGCTAGCTGATGTTTACGTAAAAACAATTCATTAGCCTCTTTATTACCCAAGTCCCGCCACTCTTTTTTTGCTTGTCGAGAGCGCCCTTTTTCTTCAGCTAAACTTCGTTTTGCTTGAGATAAGCGTGATTTAGCATTGAGCAAAGCTGCACGATAATCTCGTGAATCAATTTCAATTAATACCGCATCATGAGCAAAAAAGTTGCCATCAACAAATTGTTTGTCTACGTTGACAATTAGGCCTGATACTTGGGCAACAAGATCAATTTCACGTTTGGCTTTTACTGTGCCTTGACTGGTGGCTGATAAAATCACTTGCTCTCTAACCGCGATTTGAACCGCTACTTTTGTTCGGGGAGGCTCTGTTAGTAGCTCTTCATTAGGTTTAGGTGTTTGTTTAGATAGCATAATTAATGCAATAGTAGTACCGCCAAGAACTAGAATGATAAGTGGTAGTTTTATTTTTTCCCAAATACTCACAACTTTCTCCTTTTGTTAATTTCTTCCATTTAATTCAATATAACTAAGAGTGTTATATTTTATATATAAAGAAATATAGCTTATACACTAATTACTACCAATGACTCCAAGGCCAAAGTTGTTACAAAAATTATGAAGTTGTTACAGGGATGATACATATCGATGATAGACGCCAACAGGAGGGGATCTATTAACAGGTTTTAAATTTATTAATTAGGGAGGCATGTTATTTGGATTGAAAAATGGGGATTATAGCTCTAACAGGAAGGCGGGAAGAATAAAGGTATTAAGGCTTGTTCTAATAATTCATCTTAATATAACAAGAAAATAATTAAGGCTCTTAACGATTGCCTTAGTTAAATATTGTTCGCAGTAAATTTTAACCAAATTTAACGTTAATGCCCTATTTACCATTATAATACATACTTAGTTATTTTTACTTTTTAACCCTCGCTGAAGCTTTTTGTAAAGATCCAAAGGTAGTGTTAGAAATTAGGCTCTCGATAACGGGTACCTGGGGTAGGGGAGAATAATGTTTGATATAAACTTGTCGCATATTCATCGGTCATACCTGCGACATAATCGGCGATCACTCGTTGATGGTTAAGCCCCTTAGCTTTTGCCTTTTGCCAACGTGTAGCAGTATTACTGGGTAATAAACGGAGTGGATCAGATGACAAAGCTTCAAATATTTCCATCACAATTTGTTGGCCACGATATTCGATACGTTGAATACCTGTTTGTTTGATAACAAATAGATAAACAAAGTCTTTAAATATCTGTAATGCTTGCGCTTTTTCATTGGGTAATCGGGCGTTGTATTTTAGTAAGGGTTCTGCAAAGTCACGGCCATCAAACTCGTTGCCATCAATTATTTCGATTGCTGTTATTAGGTAATTAACTAAACCACCAATAGCTTCTTTTTGCTTGAAGTGCTGCTGACAAAAAAGTTTATCCGTTAACGTTTTACTGTAATCTTGTAACCAAGCATCGTCAATTGTTAAAAGCCTTTTAATAACATGCGCATTAAAGTCGTTACGATTGACAATGCCCGTGACAATAGCATCCTCTAAATCGTGTATACCGTAGGCAATATCGTCAGCTAACTCCATAATTGAACAATCAAGTGACTTAAAAAGTGTTTTATGGTGTGAGTCAGTATTGACCTTTATTTGTTGAAATTTTTCTTTGTCACTCACTGATAGTGGGGCAAGTACCCAGTCTAACAATGCCAGATCATCACTATAAATGCCTTTAGGTGGATGCCAGTCGCCTGCTTTTAATTGTCGATGATTGTCCGGAACGTTAACCGCTTGCTGATTAGTTAATTGTTCAATAGTTTGTGGATATTTGAGTAAACCTAATAACGACCGTCGCGTTAGATTCATTCCTGCGTTTTCGCTAAAGGGGTCTAAGTGCGCAACAATTCTAAATGTTTGCCCATTGCCTTCAAAACCACCATGATTGCGCATCATAAAATGTAACGCAATTTCACCACCATGACCAAACGGTGGATGACCAATATCATGCGCGAGGCAAATTGACTCAATTAATGTATCGTCGTCAGGAAACAATTGACGACATAATGCGGCGTACTTTGATCTTAATTGAGCGATGATACCGGAACCAATTTGAGCGGCTTCAAGAGAGTGAGTTAATCGGGTGCGGTAAAAGTCACTTTGACCACTGCCCATCACTTGAGTTTTAGATTGAAGTCGTCTAAATGAGGCTGAGTGTAATATCCGTGCACGGTCTCGTTGAAAAGGGCTGCGGTGATCTTGTTGACGTTTAGTGACACTTGTTTGTTTTCGCTCTACCCACATTTTGTTCATAAAATTTCTGCATCACTCATGTTTAAATTAAGGCATTAAATAAAAACTGCTTTTATCTCTGGCAATATACATTACTTGAATATTGGCTTTGCGCAAGATATAGAATTAATTAGCCTACGTCGTAGCGATAAAAATAGCCCGCTGTGGTGCAGGGTAACCTTCGATTGTTTTTGATGGATCGTTAGGGTCGATAAAATCTTTTAATGACTCGGTATCTATCCAATCAGTTTTTCGTTGCTCGTCAAGTGCGGTAATATCGGTATTAACCATACGAACGTTTTTAAAACCACAACGCTCAAGCCAAGCACACATTGCTAAAGCGCTTGGTAAAAACCAAACATTGCGCATTTTTGCATAACGTTCGCCGGGAACAAGTACTGTATTTTCATCACCATCAACAATTAAGGTTTCTAAGACTAACTCGCCACCTTTTACTAATTGAGCTTTTAGCTGATAAAGAAAGTCGATAGGTGAACGTCTATGGTATAAAACGCCCATAGCAAATACAGTATCAAAGGCTTTTAATTCAGGCAATTGTTCGACACCTAAAGGCAGTAAGTGGACATTGTCATCATTAATAAAATGTTGAATGGCATTAAACTGCATTAAAAATAATTGGGTGGGATCAATACCAACAACAAATTTTGCGCCAGCACCGCGCATACGCCATAGGTGGTAACCACTGCCACAACCTATATCTAAAACATATTTACCAGTTAATTCACTGACGTGTGGTAGTAACCTGTCCCACTTAAAATCACTTCGCCATTCGGTATCAATATGCAAACCATGGATGTGATAGGGGCCTTTACGCCAAGGTTTGAATTTTTTTAATAAATTATCTAATCGTTTATACTCGCCTTGACTAATAACACCTGTATCAACATCTGTTTGAGTACCAACAGAGACACTATTAGCAAGATCAACAGGTAAGTTATTTTTTGGTTGGGGTAGAGCGTCAAGTGTCTTTTGCCAATGTTTATACTCACCATGTAAGTTATTGCTATACCAGTCACTCAATTGTGGAGGCAGTATATTAAGCCAGTGACTTAAACGATTGCTGGCTATTTTTTGGTAGAATTTATTAAATGAAGTCATTGATTATATTTTAATGTTATTTACGCTTTAACCGCGATAAGTGAAAAGAAGTTGAAGCACTGAAACCAAGGGCTAACATGAGAGAATCCAGCGTTAGTTAATCTTTGTTGGTGAACTTCTAACGTATCAGTGCGCATAACATTTTCAAGTGCCGTCCGCTTTTGAGCAATTTCTAGCTCGCTGTAGCCATTTGCGCGTTTAAAATTATGATGCAAGTCGATCAGTAAATCACGGCAAACCTCATCATTGTCAGATATTTTTTCAGAAATCACTAATAAACCACCGGGATTTAAACCTGCCGATATTTTATTAAGCAAACTTTGTCGCTGTTCTGGTTCAATAAATTGTAAAGTAAAGTTAAGCACTACCATTGAAGCATTATCAATGACTATATCTTGCATATTACCTTCGACGATATCAACAGGGGTTTGGCCTTTATAAGCGTTAATATGCATTTTACAACGCTCAACCATCGCTGATGAGTTATCAACACCGATCAGTTGACAGTTCTTGGCTGAAATACTTTGGCGCATCGCTAATGTTGCCGCACCTAATGAACAGCCTAAATCATAAACATTGGAATTGTCGGTAACAAAACGTTTGCTTAAATGACCGATGGTTTCGATGATAGTATTATAACCAGGTACCGAGCGGCTTATCATATCAGGGAATACTTCAACGACTTGGGCATCAAAAGTAAAGTCTTTAACTTGACTCTGTTTGTTTGAAAATATGACATCGGTTTTAGATGGAGACATGGTTAAATTTCTTGTTAAGAGTCTTGAAAAATTTCATACCTGCTATTTTAACTGAAATATTAACTAAGGGAAACTGATGTTCACAGGTGACATTAGATGTGATTGCTTTATAATGTTCACATTTTTTAATCTACCCATAAAATGCTGTGTTTTTATAAGGATTTTTTAGGTAGAAATATTTAGTGTCACTTTCAGGAAAAATACATGCGTAGTCTTTATTGTGGTGAGGTTAACGAATCTCATATTGGTCAAGAAGTAACCCTTTGTGGTTGGGTAAATAAACGTCGTGACTTAGGGGCTGTGATCTTTTTAGATCTCCGCGACCGTGAAGGCTTAGTTCAAGTTGTTTATGACCCAGACCTACCAGATGTTTTAGCAACCGCAAACAGCTTGCGTAATGAGTTTTGTGTTCAGCTCAAAGGTACTGTTCGTGCTCGTCCAGAAGGACAAATAAATAAGAAAATGGCAACCGGTGCTATTGAGGTTTTAGGTTTAGAACTCACCATTTTAAACAAGTCAGCCCCTCTACCCCTTGACCCTAACCAAAATAACTCTGAAGAGCAGCGTTTAAAATATCGCTACCTTGATTTACGTCGCCCTGAAATGACAGAACGTATGCGTTTTCGTGCAAAAGTGACCTCTAAAGTACGAGCGTCATTAGAGGGCCAAGGTTTTATCGATATTGAAACACCTATTCTTACCGCCGCAACCCCTGAGGGTGCTCGTGATTATTTAGTGCCGAGTCGTACTCACAAAGGTAGTTTTTTTGCACTGCCTCAATCGCCACAATTATATAAACAATTGTTGATGATGTCTGGAATGGAGCGTTATTATCAAATCGTAAAATGTTTCCGTGATGAAGACTTACGTGCTGATAGACAACCAGAGTTTACTCAAATTGATATTGAAACCTCGTTTATGAGCAGTGATCAAGTGATGGAAGTTGCTGAAACGATGATTGCTAACTTGTTTAAAGAGTTGATGGGTGTTGATTTAGGTACTTTTCCACGCATGACTTATCTTGAAGCCATGACTCGCTTTGGATCTGATAAACCAGATCTTCGTAATCCCTTAGAGATTGTTGATGTTGCTGATATTCTAAAAAATGTTGAGTTTAAAGTGTTTTCAGGTCCAGCAAACGAAGAACAAGGTCGTGTCGCTGTTATTTGTGTACCTGGCGGAGCCGCTAATTTTTCGCGAAAAGGTATTGATGAATTAACTAAATTTGTTGGTATTTACGGCGCTAAAGGCATGCCATGGATGAAAGTTAATGATATAGACACCGCCTTAGCTTCAGGCAGTGAAGGCTTACAATCACCTGTCTTAAAATTCTTATCCAAAGAGGAAGTTACCGCTATCTTAGTGCGTGCAAAGGCTAAATCGGGTGATATTATTTTCTTCGGCTCTGATACTTATAATGTGGTTACTGAATCATTGGGTGCATTGCGTCTTAAAATAGGTGAAGACTTAGATCTACTTCAAGGTCAGTGGAAACCATTATGGGTAGTTGACTTCCCAATGTTTGAAGAAATTGATGGCCATATGCATGCCTTGCATCATCCTTTTACCGCACCATCAAACTTAACCGCCAAGCAATTAGAAGCAAAACCTATTGGTGCATTGTCAAATGCTTACGATATGGTGTTAAACGGTTGTGAATTAGGTGGTGGCTCTGTTCGTATTCATAGCCAAGATATGCAAGCTGCAGTATTTCGAATATTAGGTATTAGTGACGAAGAAGCCCAAGAAAAATTTGGTTTCTTACTCGAGGCACTTCAATACGGTGCGCCGCCACACGCAGGTTTAGCTTTTGGTCTTGACCGTTTAGTAATGTTAATGACAGGATCAAGTTCAATTCGTGATGTGATGGCATTCCCTAAAACAACTACCGCGGCTTGCCCATTAACGAATGCACCAGGGAAGGCCAACCCAACACAATTAGTTGAGTTGGCTATTGCTTGTCTTCCTAAAGAAGAAAAGTCCGCTGAGTAAGAGCCTGTAGAGACTATTTCAGCCGCTATTTAATTGAAGTTTCTACTAATTAATGCAGTTAAAACTAATGTTTTAGCTGCATTTTTGTTTTTACGCTATGAATTAAGACGACTTCCTTTTATCCTTTACCTAGTATTTAAAAATAACGGAGAAAATATGACTATTATTCTGGGCATCGATCCCGGCTCCCGTTTAACAGGTTACGGCGTGATCAAACAAGAAGGTAGAAAGTTTACCTATCTTGGTAGTGGCTGTATTAAGGCGATGGGCTCAAATAATGACGTGGCAAGCAAAGTATTGGGCGCGCGCTTACAAACTATTTTTGCCGGTGTATCTGAACTTATCATTCAATTTAAACCTGATATGTTTGCCATTGAACAAGTTTTTATGGCGAAAAATCCAGACTCAGCACTTAAGCTAGGACAAGCAAGAGGTGCGGCAATTGTGGCGGCCACAAATACTGGACTGTTAATTGCTGAATATTCAGCAAGGCAAATCAAGCAATCGGTTGTCGGCACAGGCGCAGCAGATAAAAATCAAGTACAGCATATGGTGAAGTCAATTTTAAAGTTACCAGCCAATCCACAAGAAGATGCAGCAGATGCATTAGCGGTGGCACTTTGTCATGGTCATAGTCATGAGTTTTTGGCAAAAATGTCAGGTCAAGCCTCTAAAATTGTCAGAGGAAGACTGAGGTAATTAAATAAATCACGGGTAACAATTTATTAGCCACTAACAAGCTTTCGCTTTTCCTTTACTGTATAAATATCTAGTGCTATTGTGGCCAGATAAGATAATAAAAAAGGTTTGTCGATGTGATTGGTCGTTTACGTGGGATATTGTTAGAAAAAATAGCACCAGAGATATTAATAGAATGTTCAGGTGTTGGCTATGAAGTCACCATGCCAATGACCAGTATTTACGCACTACCAGAAGTTAACCAAGAAGCGATTGTCTATACTCACTTTGTTGTTCGTGAAGACGCTCAACTTTTATATGGCTTTGCTAATAAAGTTGAGCGCAAACTGTTTAGGATTTTATTAAGGGTAAATGGTGTAGGACCAAAACTCGGTTTGGCTATATTATCAGGGATGTCAGCAGACCAATTTGTTAGCTGTGTTATACACAACGATTTAGCCACTATAGTAAAAATCCCCGGTGTGGGTAAAAAAACAGCGGAAAGATTATTGATTGAAATGCGTGACCGCTTGAAAGATTGGCAAAGTGATAACTCTACACTAATGGTTGGTGATATACCTGTTGTAGCTCATCATGAATTAAAGGTTATTAATGATGAGAAAGGTGATGCAATCAATGCATTAATTTCGCTAGGTTACACTCAAGGCCAAGCTGATAAAGCTGTTATGTCTGTGTACAATAATGAAATGAAAAGTGAAGATATTATTCGATTCTCCTTAAAGTCTATGCTTTAAGTGGATATTTTAGGGTGAAGGAAAAGTAATGATAGAAGCAGATCGGTTAATACAACCGGTAGAAACCATGGAAGATGAACCTGTTGATAGGGCCATTCGTCCGAAGTTATTGGCTGATTATACCGGGCAAAGCCATGTTAAAGCGCAAATGGAAATATTTATTCCTGCAGCTAAAAAACGTAGTGAACCGCTTGATCATTTGCTTATTTTTGGGCCTCCAGGCTTAGGGAAAACTACGTTAGCTAATATTGTTGCTAATGAAATGGGGGTAAGTATTCGAACAACTTCAGGCCCTGTTCTCGAAAAAGCAGGGGACTTGGCCGCTTTACTGACAAATTTAGAAGAAAATGATGTTTTATTTATTGATGAAATTCATCGATTGAGCCCCATTGTTGAAGAAATCCTTTACCCTGCAATGGAAGACTATCAATTAGATATTATGATAGGTGAGGGCCCAGCTGCCCGCTCAATCAAGCTTGATTTACCTGCTTTTACTTTAATTGGTGCAACAACTCGTGCTGGCGCGTTGACTTCGCCTTTGAGAGACCGGTTCGGTATCGTTCAACGTTTAGAGTTTTACAATGTTACTGACCTTACCCAGATCATTACTCGTTCAGCGCATTTTCTTAACTTAACCATAGATCATCAAGGTGCTCTAGAGGTAGCAAAACGATCGCGCGGTACGCCTCGAATTGCTAATCGCTTACTCAGGCGTGTTCGAGATTATGCCGACATAAAAACTGAGGGTATTGTCAATCAAGATACGGCAGAGAAGGCACTGAATATGTTAGAGGTTGATAGTGAAGGGTTCGATATTATGGATCGAAAACTACTCACTGCGATTATTGATAAATTTATGGGTGGTCCGGTAGGTTTAGATAATGTCGCGGCTGCTATTGGTGAAGAGAGGGAGACTATTGAAGATGTTATTGAGCCTTTTCTGATTCAACAAGGATTTTTGCAGCGCACACCACGAGGTCGTATTGCAACAGACCGTGCTTATCAACATTTTGGCCTAAAAAAAGAAAGTTAATATTACTCTAAATTGAGAAGTAATATTTATTGTAGGTAAAAAAAACCCGTAAACTAAGTACGGGTCAACTAATCAAGTTGTTAAAAGGAAGTTGTATATTTCAGTGAGTTTCGGGAAGAAACACATGTCTGTTAATTCAAAAAAATTATTGAACATTATTTTACTAATCAAGTAACCATTAGTGAAAGCGATTGATTTACTTCGTTAGTTCAAAAAACAAGTTTATAATAAACGACCCTATCAAAAGTGACAAACTAATAAAATTAATAGCTATTCATTACTTTTTCTAATGAATACGTTTTTATCGATTTTAATTGTAATTCTCGTTATTAAGTATCAGTGAAATCTAGCATTAATAGTAGCTTTATTAAAAAAACATCTAATGGTTAATCTTTGAGTCTAATTAAACGTTGAGCGCTTTATTCTAAAATAAGAAAGTTGTAGTAATAATTAACTTTTTAAGTTAGTTATTTACAATTTTATCTTAATAAATTGCCTTGTTCTCTTGTGAAATCGATACTTTATCTATTAATATAGAGACTTAACATTATCAACCGACAACTACTTGCATAATCCTTATGTCTCAACCAGACCATAATTATCAAATTCGCGTTTTTTATGAAGACACTGATGCCGGTGGTATTGTTTATTATGCCAATTATTTAAAATTTTTTGAACGCGGTCGAACTGAGTGGTTAAGAGCGCTTGGTATAAATCAGTCAATTCTCTTAGAACAAAACATAGGTTTTGTGGTCTCAAAGGTTGAAATGGATAATATTGCCTCGGCAAAGCTGGATGATTTACTTAATGTCAATACAGAAATATTGCATTTGAAAGCAGCGAGTCTTGTTTTTGCTCAGAAAATCACCAATCAAAAGCAACAATTGTTAGCGAGTTTAATCGTTCGTGTTGCCTGTATTAGGTCTCGTGAGGCTAAGCCTTGTGGTATTCCCAAAGCTATATTAGGAGTGTTTAAAAGTGTCAGCTGAATTTTCGGTTTTTGATTTAGTATTACATGCCAGTTTATTGGTTAAGTTCGTCATGCTGATTCTGTTAGGTTTTTCAGTTGCTTGTTGGACTATGATTTTTCAACGTCAAAAAGCCATTAAAGCTGCTCAGCAGCAATTAAAGTCTTTTGAGGATAAATTTTGGAGTGGGGCTGATTTAAGTAAGTTATATAGCGAAGTTTCTGCTCAAAACAATGTCTCGGGTATTGAAAGTTTATTTATTGCCGGTTTTAAAGAATTTGCCAAATTAAGAAAATCGAATATGAATACACCACAAGCAGTTGTTGATGGTACTCACCGTGCTATGCGTGTTTCACTCTCCAGAGAAGTCGACGAGTTAGAAATACATTTAACCTTTATGGCAACTGTTGGCTCTATTAGTCCCTATATAGGCTTATTTGGCACAGTATGGGGTATTATGAACTCATTCATTGGCCTTGGTGCAGTTCAACAGGCAACCTTAGCCTCTGTTGCTCCAGGTATTGCTGAGGCTTTAATTGCTACCGCTATGGGACTTTTTGCGGCCATTCCTGCAGTGATGGCGTTTAACCGTTTTAGTCACCATGTCGAAAAGCTTGAAAATAGTTATATTAATTTTATTGATGAGTTTTCAAGTATTTTACAACGCCAATCAGCTGCTGAACAAAAATAGCTTGGCAATTAAGTTAAGATATTAAGCAAGGCATTAAAGTAGCTGAGGAATTCAAATGTATACTCGCGTTAAACGAAAAAAAGTTGCAGAAATAAATGTGGTACCTTATATCGACGTGATGTTAGTTCTGTTAATTATTTTTATGGTGACGGCTCCTTTAGTTACACAAGGTGTTAAAGTTGATTTACCTCAAGCAGATGCTAAGGCTTTAGATAAAGACTCTAAGCCGCCATTAGTGGCTTCGGTTGACTC
>Ga0307488_10003698_pt1 | contig 12749 bp, 7 predicted proteins | sample SB02metaG_FD_202248 | JGI IMG/M metagenome (GOLD analysis project Ga0307488, IMG submission 202248) | Sea-ice brine microbial communities from Beaufort Sea near Barrow, Alaska, United States - SB 0.2 | ecosystem: Environmental > Aquatic > Marine > Coastal | place: USA: Alaska | collected 2017-05-06
GGCCGTTCACTTCATGTTTGGGCAGCGCTCGACGGATCCAAGTTCATGGGCCTTGGAACAGAAACCAAGGTCTATATTGAAGAAGGCGGCGGTTACTACGACATTACACCAATAAGGTCCACAGCTACCCTTGGATCTAACCCTCTTAAAACAGGAACAGCAGGTTCTGCTATAGTTACCGTAACCGCAGGATCGCACGGAGCAGTAACGGGTGACTTCGTTATTTTTAGTGGTGCTACTACCACGGACGCCATAACAGCCGCGCAGTTAAATACCGAACATCAAGTTACAGTTATTGATTCTAATAGCTACCAGATCACCACGGCTGGAGCTTGTTCTTCTGGAAGTACGACAGGAGGCGGCTCTTCAATAATAGCTACCTACCAAATCAACTCAGGTCTTAATACGGTTGTAGCCGGGACAGGCTTTGGAGCAGGTCTTTGGAGCGGCTTGTCCACAGGCTATTCTCAGACAACCCTTAATGACAGCGGTGGCATTGATGCTTCCGTCACCTCTTTCACGCTTACAAGCGCGGCTGATTTTGAAACGGCTGCAACCACCACCAGCGCAAACCTGACAATCATAAGCTCTTCTATTCCGGTTGCGGATTCAAGCGGGTTTCCGGCTAAAGGAACACTTTTGATAGGCAGCGAGAAGATACGTTACAGGACTAATGTAAGTAACGTGTTTGGAGATATTACCCGCGCTGACGACGGAACCACTGTTGCCACGTCAACCAGCGGAGATGCGGTGACTTTCGTTGGGTTGATGTTGATAGAAAGCGAATTGATTCAATACACAGGAAAATCTACCCATACCATTAACGCGGGTGTTGTTCGAGGTGTTCGCGGCACAACGGCGGCGGCACATGCCGATGGTGTAGACGTTAAGGAAGCCAATGATTTTGTAGGTTGGGGTGAATCCTCAAGCACCGCTGCTAACATAGGAGACAACATCCGGTTGTACACTCAAGACAATTGGGGTGAAGACCTAATCTTTAACGTTTATGACGGAACCCCGTACTACTGGGACAAAACACTGGGCCTTGGTTCACGGGCCACGGACCTTGCCTCACAATTAGGTTCTTCCGATGCGCCGACAATAACGCGCCGGATTATGATTTCTGGCGCGGACCGGCATGTTGTCTGTTTTGGATGCAACCCTTTAGGCGAGTCTGCCCAAGACTTGTTAATGGTACGCTGGTCCGACCAAGAGAACCCTGTTGATTGGACGCCTACCGCGACGAATACGGCTGGTTCACAGCGCATATCCTCTGGTTCAGAAATCATATCGGCTCAAAAAACCCGCCAAGAAATGCTTATTTGGACGGATACGGCGCTGCACGCTATGCGGTTTACAGGGCCTCCGTTTACGTTTGGTTTCAGTATGCTGGCGAACAACGTGTCTATCATTGGGCCAAACGCTGTCACCACGGTAGGCGACAAGGTCTTCTGGATGGACCGTGAGAACTTCTACGTTTACACGGGTCGTGTTCAGATTATCCCGTGTACTCTTCTCCGGTATGTGTTTGACGACATCAACCTGGAGCAGAGTTTCAAGTGCTTTGCTGCCTCCAACAAGATGTTTGACGAGGTGTTTTGGTTCTACCCTACGGCTGATTCCACCGAGATAGATAGTTACGTCAAGTTTAACTTTACAGAGAACACTTGGGATCTGGGAACGTTGTCGAGAACTGCTTGGGTTGATTACGGCATTCACGACAACCCAAGAGCTAGCGGCATTGCTAGCGATACCAACTTTGTCTATGTCCACGAAACTGGTGACGATAATGACGGAGACCCTATGACTTCGTTTATTGAGTCGGCTGACTTTGATATTGGGGACGGAGAACAGTTTATGTTTGTAAGCCGATTAGTTCCGGACATTGACATTACAAGTAGCGATGCAGAAGCATCCGTAAACTACATACTCAAGACCCGAAACTATCCCGGAGACAGCTTGACCACCAATTCCACCAACGCGGTAACGGCAACCACACAGCAAGCGTTCCTCCGGAGCCGGTCGCGGCAGATCGCGCTTAGAGTTGAGAGTTCTACAACCGATATAACGTGGACGATGGGCGATCTACGACTTGATTTTCGTCCTGACGGTAGGCGCTAATGTCTAGTTTGCTTGACCATAGTATGCCGATGGCTCCAGATGAGTACGATGCGGATACGTTTGTCCGCATTTTACGTGATCTTGAGATGGCTCTTACGAAGATAGACTTTCCGGCTGTGGTCAGCGGGGAAGATGACACCAACGGTTTGAACTGGTTTATGGACTGATGGCCTCTGCATACAAAAACATAGTAACGACGGTTGGATCCACGGGTGACGTTGTCGTTTACACCTGTCCGGCGGCTACGCAAGCCCTTGTAAAGAACATTAATCTATATAATAGCCATACTGCGTCGATAGTGGTATTGTGCAAGATAACCGATAGCTCCGCTTCGGCAACGGTAACTTTGCAGAATATCACTCTGGCTACTTCAGCCTCTACTTCTGCTACCGCAGACGTGTCATTTACTGGGCCTTTCGTCTTAGAGACGGGCGACACGCTTATATTTAACTGCGCTACCGCGTCAAAGATTCAAGTCTTTGCAAATGTTCTGGAGCTATCGTGATGATAAACCCCTCTCCTAAATACTCCGGCGAACCTTCCGCCCAAGCTTTGGCAAGTGGTCTTGCTACACTTGGTCGTTACGGCGACAACTACATGGTTCACGCCGCAGAAGGGGAAACGATGGTCCCCAAGGAGGTTTTTGACGAAAACCCAGGCCTGAAACAGGATTTGTTCCGTCAGATGACGATGATGGGGATTAAGGACCCTAATCGTTACGTAGTGGGCAACGCACTCAATTCTATAAACCCGATTACTGGTCAGCCTGAGTTTTTCTTTAAGAAGATATTCAGGGCTCTTAAAAAGATTGTTAAGAAAGCTGCGCCAATAATTGCTCCGATTATTGGCAACTTAATTGCACCGGGTATTGGCGGCATTATTGCATCCGGACTTGTTACAAAACTTCAAGGCGGATCATGGGGCGATGCGTTGAAGTCTTCGGCTTTTAGTTACGGCGCTGGTGCGCTTGCTTCTGGCATAGGTGGTGCTTTGAGTGGCACTGGAATAGGGGACGCTCTCAAAATTGCGCAAGGAGGCACCTTTATGGGGGGTCTTACCGAGGGTCTTACCGCACCCTTTAGCGCAGCCGGCAAATTGATCTCTCCCGGAGCCCAGAACCCTCTTGCTCAAGGCATCCTTGGTCCTCGAGGGTTGGGAATACCAGGTGTTTTTAGTGGCTTGGCTGGAACTAAGGAAAATCCTTCGGCTTTCGCCCAAGGTAAGGTTGGGTTGTTCCCCAGCTATCAAACAAGTGATCAGCTAGTTCAACAAGGCCTTATTCCGTCTTCCGGCGCACAGAGTACTAACTATTCGCCTGCTGTAACAACGCAGCAGCTTGCTCCTCCGCCACCTGTTAGTGCTCAAGATATGTCAAATATTCAAGGAGAAGCAGCCGTTATATCAAGGCAATATAGCGCGGGAACTGGTTTTGGGTCAGATGGACCCTTCGACTCACAATCATACATACAAGCTAGATCTTCCGGAATGGAAGTAGACGCAGCAAGAGATGTTGGTCTTGGACTTCGTCCGCAGGCTCCGACGCAAATGATTGGCAAGGCTGTTACAACTACTGGACAAAACGCTGTGTCAACGGTAGGGCAGAAACAACTTACTGCCGGAGAATTTTTACGAGCTAAAGCCGGAGATGGAAGTGTGCCAGCTTCGGATCCGGGTTTCTTTCAAAAGACTCTTGGCAAGACAGGAGGGCGTATTGCAGAGCAAGCAATCGCTGGAGCCATTCTTCCTGTTGGAATAGCCGCCGTTACCTACGCACTTACTCCAGAAGAAAAATCTGTTGAAGAGTTTTTGAAGGCAAACCCAATGGATCCTAAGCGTTCGGCTTATGATCAGTGGTCTGGAATAGCCGATAAAAGTTCGGCAGAAGCTGAATCTTTAAAAAACGAATGGTATACCGGCCCGTCGAGGTATTCAGCGTCACAGCTTAAAAGTAAATTCGGAGCGAATCCGATACCCGGAATTACTTCCTTAGCCGCAGCTGGTGGTGGAGAAATAATGGGACCAGGCACAGGAACCTCTGACAGCATCCCAGCAAGATTGTCTGATGGCGAATTTGTTATGACGGCGCAGGCTGTTCGTAACGCAGGTAATGGCGACAGAGATGTTGGGGCGGCAAGGATGTACGATATGATGAACCGTTTTGAGCAAGGGATGGCATAATGGCTGAAGAACAAAGATCAACGCAAACACTCCGCCAAGCCCCTTATCTTGAAGAATTTCAGAAAAGAATACTTGAGGCGGGTTTTTCTCGAGGTGAAACGCCCGTAAGCATTCCTGATATTCAGGTTGCTGGTCTAGACCCTCTTACGCAGCAAGCTTCTACTATTGGCCAAGGTATCGGTCAATATATGCCCTATCTGCAAACAGGGGCGGATACGATTGGCGCAGGTCTTTCTACGCTTCAGGATCAAGCGGCGGGTGTCCCAGGACTGTTTGCTCAAGCTCAACAGCAGGCTCTCGGAACCACGGGCGCGTATGACCCGGCGAGTGCCGCCGCGTTCATGGACCCCTATCAACAGAACGTCACGCAGGATGCTCTTGCCGAAATGCAGCGTCAGGCTGCAATACAACAAAACCAGTTAAACGCACAGGCCGTTGGCGTCGGAGCACTCGGCGGTAGCCGTCAGGGTATTGCACAAACAGAATTGAGTCGTAATCTGGCGGACATACAGAGCCGTCGCATCTTTGAAGATGCGAGCCGGAACTTTAGCCAGGCTCAAAACGCCGCGCAGACGACTTTTCAAAACCAACAAAACCGCCAGCAAGGTGTGGCGCAGCTTCTTGGTGGTCTTGGGAGCACTACGTCTCAGGAGGCTGTTCGACTAGGTTCTGGAATTGCCAGCTTGGGCGGCGCACAGGCGCAGTTAGCGGGTACGGGTCAAGGTCTCATAGGACAACAGGCTCAGATGTTCTCGCAACTGGGTGCCACAAACCAGACGCAGGCCCAGAGAGAACTGGATGCCGCAAGGCAGGCTGAGTTACAGCAGTCTTACGAGCCCTTCCAGCGTGTTAGCTTTATGAGCGATATTTTCAAACCTAATATTGGTTCTGCACAGTCCACGTTGGGTGTTCAGGTAGCACCGTCGCCAAGTCCAATATCTCAGGCCATTGGCGCAGGTGTCGCAGGGTTTGGTATCCAAAAAGGTTTAGGTGGTAGTCCGTTTGGTAATCTGTTTGGGAGCACAGGATAATGATTCAAAGACGCCGCCCGATAGAGTCCGCCATAGCTAAACGCAAGATGTTTAATATGGGAGGAATGGCTTCTCCGATGCAGCAACCTACATACATGGACTTGATGCAGCAGGCGCAGCCGATGGGTACGCCGCAGCAAGGTATCATGGGTATGCCGCGCATCATGGGTATGCCGCAGCAAGCCCAGCCGATGGGTACGCCGCAGCAAGCCCAGCCGATGGGTACGCCGCAGCAGGCGCAAGGCATTATGGCGTCGTCCCAGCCTTTGGTCGATGCTATTGCAGCCGATGCTGCCAACCCCGCTGGCGGTGATACACTGTCCATGGCCCAGGGTGGCTTGGCCTCTGAGGATTTGATGGCGAGAGGTTTTGCACCTGGCGGTTTATTTACACGTAGAGAAATACCGCTATCACTAGCGCAACGGAAAAAATTGGGGGAAGAAGCCGCAGCTAAAAATGCCCTCGCTGAACCCGCAGGCTTGTCGCCGCCTCCAGAGGCCTTTGCCTTTAAAGGAACAAACCCTGATCTGTATACAATGGAATCTCTTTATAATCCTACAGATCTTGAAATTCAAAATTATAGAAATATTTACGGGAAAGCAGACCTTGCTCGCAGGCAAGCTTTAGACTCTGTTAGACCAAGCCGTAATCTTCTTGCTCCGGCTTACGATAGTTTTACGAAGGGAAGATTAGAAGCCGACGAATTGGCGCGTATTCGCGAAGAAGAGTACGGTATAAAGACAGAAGAATTTGAAAGAATAAAAAATCTTCCATTAGATTCTTGGCTTACCAACTTGGGAGCATCTGATAAAGAGCGGCAATGGTTTTCTGACCAAAATAATGTTGATCTTGTAAAATCAACTGGAATTTCAACGGATCTGACGGTAGATCCCAACACTATTGTCGGCGCGTTCGAAGACGACGATATGCAAGCCGTGACGGAGGCTACCGAAGATGATCGTGAGATAGGTGACGTAGATACTGTTGGCGGAGATCGTTCGATGGATGACTTGGGTTCTGTTGGCGGCGATCGTTCAATGGGTGACGTAGATACTGTTGGCGGCGATCGTTCAATGGGTGACGTAGATACTGTTGGCGGCGATCCTCCGGCGGAGGTAAGAACTGCGCCCCTACCACCTACCCGACCCGGTGCCGGTCCAGCAGAAGCCGCTGGAACATCTCCTTCGGATGGTGGTCCACAAGGCCTCGACGAAGTTATCGGCGGCTATAATACAGCAGCCGATCAAGCAGCCAGCATCCTAAACACCGACAAGAAAGCTGGCTCAAAAGATATTGCTGCTTTTAAGAAAGAGTTCATGGAGGCTATGCCCAAGTACGAGGGTATGTCAGAAGAGGAAAAAGGTTTCCTGATTGCTGAAGCGGGTCTTCGTGTAATGGCGGGTAAAAGCTCCGATGCGATTGCGAACATTGCTAAAGGCTTGCAGGGCCTTGGTCCGGCGCTCATGAAGGGTGCTAAAGAGAAGCGTGCTTGGAACCGCCAGGTTGAGTTGTCCGCTGCCAAGTATGGATTACAAGGTGTTGCTAAAGAAGACGCCAAGGCAGACGCTCTTGCTAAAGAAGGTCGTCAAATTGTACATAAAACTGTGGCTAAAGAAGACTTTATAGACCCTGTAACGAAACAACTGGTCCGCGAGGGTCAGATTTATACCGTTACAAGGGATCAAATAGACAAGGACATATACTCAAAACTCCCCTTAACGTTTGCATCTCTGTACTCTGCCGAAACTACGGCAAAAGCTAAAACTGTAGCGGCAGCGTACAAAAAAGTAGCGGACGCCGCTGAGGGTATTAGAAAGGAAAACACAATTGGTTATAAGGAGGCCAAACAAATAAAAGAAAGTCTCGGAAAAGCTCAGGAAACGTTTGTACATGCGTCCGGAGGTTTAGCTCTTGTGGAGAATGTTATACAAAAGATCGTGACAGATCCTGAAGACATTGTTGGAGGTAAGGCCGCTATTAAACAAGCTTGGGGTAATATCCGAAACGCTTTTGGTAATTCCGATAAAAAATACAATAGTCTGGCGGCTTTAGAGTCCGATTTAAAAATAGCTTTTCAAAAAGTGATCCCTGTAGCTTTGCGAAATATACAGGCTGGTAACTCTATCTCAGATAGAGATGTAAGCAATCTGGCCCAAGCTTTCATTGCTGGCGGTCTTATTAATCAGAAAGATGGCACCTTCACACTGAACGTAGATTTAGCGGCTATGAGCCCTGAAATTCTTGTTAGCAAACTTCAAGAAATGAACAGCTTGTTTAGAACAGCACAGAAGGCTTCGCTAACTACTTTTGACCAAGAAATATACAACTTGCAAAAAGCTGAAAAAGGTCGATATGGTCCGGGGTATTTTAAGCCACAACTACAAAGAATGGCACCCGCCCTTGAACGATATCGAGCGAAACAGAGTGGGAAACAAACATCCGGTGTGGACAGTGTACTTAGAGTGACTGATTACTTTAAGTTAGATCCTAGCGGGAAAGTTACGGTGGTCAAACCTTTACCCAAAAAGGCACCATAGATGGTTGAAATGGCTCTTCCCAACGGGCAAATCTTAGATTTCGGAGAGGCCTCGGACGAACAAATTCAGAGCGTTGTTTCGGCACTGGCGGAAAGCAATCCCGATTTATTCTCTGCGCCCAGTGTTCCGCAAAACCAACCTCCAGATCTTTCCTCGTCTTCCTACGAGGAATTACGGGAGTATTACCGCAAGGAGAATTCTTCGGACACTCCTGCACGCCCAAAGGTAGAAATAACCAACGCAGGAGAATTGGAACCTCTTTACCTTCAATATGATTACGCTAAAGCGGATAATGATGCGGGTAGAGCGGATTGGCTTACCAAACGATATGGACCAGATACGTTTGGTCAGGACGAGAACGGTGTTTTCTATCTAAAGCTTGATAATATAAGTCCAGAGTTAAAGTCTCAAGACAAGCTTGATCCAACAGGTACTATGTACGTTAATCGTCCGGGTTTTGATTTTTCAGATGTTGTCGGTTTTGGGGGATCGTATCAGGGACCCTTGTTAGCAACCACGGCGGCGGCTTTTGCTACAACAGGTGTTGGGCTACCCGCCGCAGCTTTTATAATGGGTTTGTCGGCTGCTGGCGGTAAAGCTTTCGATGAGATTATAGAAGAGGACTTTATACGAAACCGGCAGGATCAAACGGGAGCGGAAGTCTGGGGAGACGTAGGCACAGAGTTTTTGTTTGGCGCCTTTGGAGAATTGGTTGTGGGTTCAGCCATCCGAGGAATTAGAAAAATTATCAAAGGCCCTGGGAAATCTGAAGCAACTCGTGTTGATGAATTAATTGCACAGGGTGTTCCAAAGAGACGGGCGAAGACAATAGCAACTCAGCAGGCTAACGCTCTACTCCGAGGAGATATTAAGGCTGGAGCCGCCCCAAGCATATACGAGGCCACCGGGAAGACCATCATGGGTCGTGTGCAGGCTGTTCATGAAGGTATCTTTGGGAATGTCTCCGCCGCTGCAAAAAACAGGAAATATGTTTCTGGGTTGTGGGACGATTTAAACAAGGGAAACATTACCGAAGCTGATTTCAAAAAGGCTATGCAGAAAAACTCTGAAGATATTACTCGTATTATTCAGAACGCTATGAAAGATCCTGATGAAGCTGTTCGATTGGCAGGAGAACATCTTCGCAAAACTATTAATGGGGAAGTAGACATCCTACTAAATGCTTTTGCCCCCGGCAGCAAGCAGGCTAAGGAATGGTCTAAAGCCATGGGGCAGACAGTTCGCCTTTGGCAACAGGACTCTTCCGTATTGTACAAAAACGCGGAAGACCTTTTGGAAGATATAACTTTCTCAAGCGCTCCTATAAAACAGAGAGTGACGGACATTCTAAAGAGCCCCGAAGCTCAAATGGGGACCATCACAGACGCTCCATTGTTGAATTACGTCCTAAAAAAAGATGGCAACTTCACTCTTACGGAGTTGAATGCCCTTCGACATACACTATCAACTCAGGCCAAGCATCCGGATTTAGTCGGAACAGCTTCTGATTTTCAAATCAAAAGCCTTAAAGATTCTATTGATAAGATGTTCGACCAAAAAGCGGTGTCTTTGGGTCAACAGGCGGCTGCGGGTAAAGCGACTGTTCAGACGCTTGATACGGCGGGGGCTCCAGGGTTCTCAGGTAGATTTATTGACGATGCTCAGGCCGCAAGCGCCCTTAAAATACAAAGCCAAAGAGAGGGTCTGGAAAAACTTATTGAGGCCAACAAGCACTATTCAGAGGGCGCTGAGATATTCAAAACCGGCGCTGCCAATATGATCAAAAAGAACACCGACGATGGGTTCTTTGAAGATTTAATAGATGTGGCGAATACCGTTATTCAAAACAAACGTCCAGAACTTTTGAAGGCTCATTTAGCAAGGATAACTCCCAGCAGTTCAACATCCGGAAGCATACAAGGTGTTTCTCCAGATGTTTGGGGTGCCGCTGCTCAGGCGGCTCGAGGCGGTGATATTGATGGCTTGAACAGGATATTAATTAACAACAGTATTCCGGAGAATGTTGTTCTCAGACCGCAATCGTTCTTGAAAGATTTGCCTGTAGATGATCTTTATCGACAACGGACCATGAGCCAGTTGGGGGATACTCTAGATCAGTATGCGGATGATGCTGTAGCCCGTACAGGTTCCGCTGAACGAAGAAACGTTAACAGGGATATGTTGGCCGGAACTTGGCTTAAAGATGCCAGTGAAACTTCTAAAAAGGGAAGAATGTTTAATCCGGGGCAATTTGCTCAAAAGTTTGATGATCTTGGCAAGGAAACTCAAGATTTATTGTTTGGGGCTACTAAAGCTAAAGAGTTACGAAAAACGTTAGGTGATTTCTATCTTGTAGATACTAAGAAAGGTGATTGGGCAAACGTCGTTTCAGACAGCATTTCAAACGGAAACCTCAAAGGCATCGTATCTTCTCTTCAAAATGATTTGAGGGTAGCCTCTGAGCAAAGCCAAGATGCTCTGTTCTCAGCCATAAAGTCCGGAAACCTTCAAAATGCCGACGAGATAGTGCAAGCAGCCATCAACAGTCCTCGACTGGTGGACGCTCTTAGAAAAAACATAGGCGAGGCTGCTTTTAAATCTCCTGGAGGTTTAGAGGATCAAGTAATGCAACGTATTATGCTCCAGGCGTTCCCTGACGGAGTTACCGCAGAAGCTGTCCAATCAGGTTCTTTTGGTCCGGCTATGCTTTCCACGATTAAAGACATGAATAAAAAAGGATCGTTAACTAAAATATTAGGGAATGATGTTGTTGAAAGTCTTCTAGAGGTGTCCAAAACAGCGACAAGGGTTGGGGACTCTTCTTTAAAAGGTAAGGGCGGTCTTGCAGCAGCCGGGTACGCTGCTGCTTTTGGAATGTCTTTATTGGCTAATCCTGTCGGAACACTGGTAGGCGCTGGGGGTATTCTTCTTTCCGCAAGATTAATGCGGAACAAACAGTTCCTGTTGTGGATGACAAAGCCAAAGATACGGGCGCGTGACGCAAAAATGGGAATACAAATCATTGCTGATGAACTTCAAACTGCTGCGCGGCAGGAAGGAAGGGAACTGTCTCGCGCTCTAGCAACTCGACAGGCTCAAAAGCAAATGGGCGACCTTCCCCTCTCTGCTATGCAGATAAAAGAGGCTCTTAGCAGAGAAGCCAGAGCTTCCGGTCTATTTATTCCAGCCGCCGGAGAAGCTGATTCGGAGTTCAGGGAAGATGTTTCGCAAGGAATTGACGTTGTGTCACAGTCTGCTCCGGCTCAGGCTTTAATGAGCGGTGTTAATGATATTCAACAACAGATTCCTGATGCAGCGGCAGCGGCTCAACAGATGAATCCATTACGGCAGGTAGAGCAGAATAAACTCTTGGGTATTGGGGCAAATCAATAATGCAAATCTCTGATCACTTCACCCTGAGCGAGCTTACCAAGTCGTCTACCGCCGAACGGCTGGGCATTGCCAATGAACCAGGGTCCATGGAAGTTGAAAACCTGATCATGGTCTGTGACCAGATCCTTGAGCCTGTCAGAAACCACTACGGCATACCGTTCGCGCCGAACAGCGGTTTTCGTTGTCTTGAATTAAATCGAGCGATTGGTTCGTCAGGTAACTCGCAGCACGTTAAGGGCGAGGCTGTAGATTTTGAGGTTCCCGGCATTCCTAATAAGGACGTTGCTTTGTGGGTTAAGGACAACTGTGAGTTTGATCAGTTAATCTTGGAATTTTACAAAGAAGAGATTCCAGATTCCGGTTGGGTTCATTGTAGCTACACGATTTCTAAAGAGAACCGAAAATCTGCACGGGTCTTTGATGGCCGTCACTGGAGTGCGCTAGATGGCTAGCTATTACACGTCCGAGCAATTGCAGGACATATATGGTGCTGACCCTAGTGCTGAAACTTTGGGATTTTTGAGTTCTCTATCGCCGGTATCTTATGAAGATATTCAAAGCACCGCTCAATCTCCCGCCCCCGTTTTTGAAACGGCCACACCTGCGACGAATGTGATAAGTCCTCTTTCGATAGATGTGATAAGTCCTCTTTCTGTCGGCTCTCTTTCTGAAAACTCTCTTTCTGCTCCATCGTCAACAACTGCTCCATCGTCAACAACTGCTCCATCGTCAACAACTGCTCCTGGACCTAATCCGGGAGAACTATACGACTTTGAAAATATTACTTCTTATGATCCCGGAGTTAATACAGGCCCAAGCCTGGGGTCTCGTGCAGCAAACCAATTGGGCGTGGGCCTTGCCTCAGCCATTTCTGGCGTTCCTAGTCTTGGTGTGAACGCGGCCGTGGATGCCTACAATGCAAAAGATCCTACGAGTTTAGATGTTCTTGGAACCCTTGGGATGAAAGCAGGGATTGCGGCATTGGCGCCGCTAGGTCCTCTGGGCCTAGGGGTATCTGCTCTTGCTTCGCAGATAGACGTCGAATCTCAAAGAGAGAGAGATAGAAATTTAGGAATACAAAACCCCTCTTTTTTGGGGGCTGCTTTTCGGAGTCTGTTTCCCACACGCTATCAAGAAAACTTGTTTAATCAATATGACCTAGCAGGTCGCCAAGATCTGGACACACCGTTCGATGTGGTAGAGGGTGTGCCGGGTACCAATTACAATAGTTGGGAGACATCCATGCCGGGGCCGGGTGGGTCGCCTGGCGAAGAAGAAGACGTTTCCTATGATAGCGAGAAATCGTCACCTGGATTAGATGCTCTAGACGCAACAGACGCCGAAGAAGGCGCTGCCTCTGGAGCTGGAGGCGCTGGAGCTGGCGCTGCCTCTGGCCCTGACGACGAAGATGATAATAGCTACGGTGATTCTGACGAAGATGGGGATACGTTTGCTGATGGTGGTCTTGCCCAGAACTCCGCAGAACCTA
>Ga0307488_10003699_pt1 | contig 12747 bp, 8 predicted proteins | sample SB02metaG_FD_202248 | JGI IMG/M metagenome (GOLD analysis project Ga0307488, IMG submission 202248) | Sea-ice brine microbial communities from Beaufort Sea near Barrow, Alaska, United States - SB 0.2 | ecosystem: Environmental > Aquatic > Marine > Coastal | place: USA: Alaska | collected 2017-05-06
AATTATTTTTTAAAGTAATATGAACGTGTTTATTAGTCGTTGCATTTACATGGCGTAGTGACTGTGATAGTTTCGCGAATTGACTTGCCACTGGTGTAAATGTTAAAATACCTCCAGTTGGTCCAGAAATATTTCCGTTGATAGCAGTAAAACCTTCTGCATCATCATCTGTATCAAAATTATATACTTCTTGAAGCGTTGTAGGTATTGATGCTGCAAATTCAATTTTATCGATATCTATGGCTACTTGAGGTACAGGCAATATATAGTCCGCATTTCCTGCGGCTCTAAAATGAAATTTAACATCATTCATTGTTCCTGTCCAATTTGCATTCGCCAGATTAAACCAATAGGTAACAAACTCAGTATCTCCATTAGTGATATCTGCACTTACATAAACCCTACCGGTTGTAGTTTTAGGATAAGAAACTCTTAAATAATCTGGACCAGCAGCATCATTATTTCTTAATGTAATTCCAACAACTGAATTCACAGAAGTATTAACATTAGCAGATGCAATTCCTAAAATTGGGTTTTTTAAATTACCTGCTGTATTGTCATGTGTTGTAAGGGTCATATATGCAGTAGCATTCGCGCTATTAAAGCCAGATAATACAGTCCAGCCATCATTTGAATTGGTAAAATTAAATGTCTGTGAAAAAGTTATTAAGGGGATAATAAATAGAATAATAAAAGTAATTTTTTTCATAATGTTGCTTTTTTTTAAATTGAATTGTTAATGATTATTTTGAAATTAAAATGTTTATATATTGATTGTTATATCCATAAAAAAGGTTTAAAAAAAACAAACACCGTCCTTAATGTTTGTTATATCAATACGATTTTATAAATTTTATAAATAAAAAACCCTTCTACTTACATTGTATAAGAATGTTTTTTTACTTTTTTTATTGATGATAATGAGTAGGTAATTATTTGTTGGGAGAGGAATCTTTTAAAAGTTGACTATTCTATTAGAAGATTGTTGATATATAATAGGTCTTGAATTTGAGCAGGAAAATCATCTAAAAAATAAGTTTCCGTACTTTCGCCTCATATTTACTGCCATTTGGTTCGAGGATGTTTGCCCAAACAGAGTTAATGTTAAAGAGATAAATATTAATATGAAAATATTTTCGCCCTTCAAATCTTATTTATTTTTTCCTTTTTTTCTTGCTTTTATTTGATCGTGAGTAAGTGCTTTAAAAACTTGTTTATAGTACGTTTTGTTCAATTTCTTTTTATCTTCTTTACTAGCCTCTTTGCCTAGTTTTCTTAAAGCAGAGATTCTTTCTACATGAATTTTAGCCACTTTTTCTTTTTGTTCATCAGATAAAGCTAAACTTTCATCTCCCTTAATAATTTCTTTGTTTAATTTCGCTACTAATTCAGTTGCGTTTTTTTCAATTTTCAGGAGGCTCTTTTTAGATTGAGAAAAACCTATAGTGGAAAAACCTAAAAAAAGAATGCATAAGAATGTTGATTTTTTCATTTCTATAATTGATTTTTATATTAACTAATATTTTTGTTGCGATAAAAATCTCAAATTAAAGCAACTACAAGGTTCAATTAACGTCAAATAAAGTTCAATTAACGTCAAATAAGGTTTAATAAAAAGTGACAACTAAAATGTAATTTAGTAAAGATCGTATTTAATATAAATAGGTTGATTTTTTAAACCAAAATATTTATTAAAGATTCATTATTGGTTTTAATGAGGGCTTTTAAAAGTGGGTATAAACAACCTTAATTAGAATAGTTTTCTAAATAAAAACTAAAAAAATATTCTCCTATTTTTTTCATGCTTTTTGTAATATAATGACCAATTGGTGGTGGGTTTCTTTCAAAGTAGAATTTTGAATTTTTATTTTGTACTTGAGGTATTAAAACTACATTAACATCTTTCTTTGCAACGTTTTTCATTCCTTTAACCACGTTTCCACCACCCACTTGAAACATTAAAAAAGGCAAACTAGCTTCATTAAACTCTTGTCTAACTTTAGATATAAGGTTTTTTAAGTTGGCTTCATATTCATTTGCTGGTTTTGATCCAAAACGCTTTCCACTATCAGCTTCTCCTTGCACCCAAAGCATTCCACAAATTTCATAATTTGGAAGTTTAGAGAGTACTTCTTTTGAGTAGTTTATAAACTCATTATACAATTTTGGCCGCTTTTGCTCATTCATTAAAGTAGCTTTTTCTAGCGTCCAATCTGGGTTCCATGCTCCATATAAGGACATTCCACCTTGTGAACGTTTTATTAACACAATTTGATGTTCTGGGTATTTTTCAGACATTTTAATCCCAAAAAATAATTCTGGTCCAAACAAATATTCTGCACCAAATTTTTTAGCAATATGTTTTGCAACTTTAGTTGTGTCAAGAGGTTTTCCTTTCTCAAAATTGTAATAAAGAGTTACATTCTTTTGCGCTTTTTTAAGTCGTTGTGTATCAATTTTAGACAACCCAGAAGCTTTTGCACGACCATCCATGTTAGATTGTCCTGCTAAAAGGAAGACTTTTGTTTGTTTTCCTTGTGAATTACAAACATTGATAAAAAAGAGAGCAAATATTATAACGTATCTATACATCTTATTTTTTAGTTTAAAGCAATTAGGTATTCCATCTGCATATTTTTAATAATTGAATTTAGCTAATATGACTATACAATTGAGTCATCGTGTAATTTGTTTTCTATATCTGATAGCCAGTTTACAAAAAAACAACATTTAAATTGTAAAAAAAAATCCTAAAAAAGCAAACATCTTTTTCAACTTTATTCTATTTCTTTGCTATTAATTTCACTTTCTTTATACCCAATTCTTTGTGCTATTGTATAAATAATTTGACCCTTTTTTAAAATAATAGGTTTATGATATACTTCCCATTTGCTATTAAAGTCTAATTTTTTAATAGTTTTGTCTGAAATGATATATGCAATTGAAGCTCCTTTTGTTGCTGATGAAAGTGTTATGGTTTGACCATTACTATTAAATATTACAGCACCTGTAATAGGTTGTTTAAAATTAGGCCACATTTCTTTAATCATTTCAGATTCTGGTTGTACTCCGTAATCTTTTCTATCTTTTAAATGATTTTGTAAAGCTGTTCTCATTTCCTTTAAAATACTGTTATAGTTTGAGTTTTCAGCTAAATTAATAACATTATGAGGGTCGTTTTCACAATCATATAATTCTTCTGTTACTTTTGTTTGAAACCAAATTTGTTCTACCTTATTTAACTTATTTTCTTTTTTTAATTCAAGAAAATTAGGCATCATTGGCACCTTTTTTCTGTATCCAATATCTTTGTACTTTGGTCGTTTCGGAAAATCATTTTTAATATATAAATAACGCTTATTTCTAACGGCTCTAATTCTATCAGAAAATTCATCAAATCGATCTGAACTACCAAAAATATATTTGCGCGTTATGTTATTATATTTCCCTAAAAAAGCGGTTCCCTCCAAATAAGTAGGAGGTGCTATTTCTGCCAAACTTAACATGGTAGGTGCTAAATCTACAAAAGAAATCAAACGATCTGTTCTGCCTATTTTTCCATCCAAACCTTTCATCATAAAAGGTACTTTTAAACCAGAATCGTAAATTTCTCGTTTTTGTCTTGGTAATGGACCTCCATGATCACTGTAGAAGAAAATGATGGTATTGTCATACAATCCGTCCTTTTTTAGTTGTTTTAGTATCTCTCCAACTTCAGTATCCATCAGTTCCACATTGCTGTAATGTCTTGCAATTGTTTTTCTAGTAATTTTATTGTCAGGTAAATATGGAGGCACTTTTACTGTTTTCGAATCTACTGTTAAAGGTAATTTTTCGTTTTTCCAAAGACGACTTTCATGGGTTGTACCAATATTAAAAACTGAAAAGAAAGGTTTTCCTTTTGGTGTATTTCTCCAATGCGCTTTTGCGTTATTTTCATCCCAAGCAGTTACTGGGGCCGCAAATTGGTAATCTGTTTTTTGGTTATTTGTTGTGTAATAACCTGCTATTCTTAAATATTCTGTATAACATTTTACATTTTCTGGAATTACTGCTGCGTATTCGATTACATTTCCATTTTCTAAATCTGTAATTTCTGTATCTTTTTTGTAGATACGTTTTCCCCACGAAACAATATCTTTACCTGTTCTCATGTGCATGGTTCCAATAGACGTTGGATACATTCCTGTAATTATGGAAGAACGACTTGGCGCGCACACACCAACGGTTGCAAAAGCATTGTCATAAATAATACTTTCTTTTGCTAATTTGTCTAAATTAGGTGTTTTAGCGGTTTTATCTCCGTAAAAAGATAGTGTTGGACTAATGTCTTCAGTAACAATCCAAAGAATATTTGGTTGCTTTAATTCTTCTTTTGTTACTTTTTCTTGGGATGGTTTTTTATTGCACGCTATAATTGATAGAATGCAAAAAAAGATTACTAATTTTTTCACTTTATATTTATGTTTATTGTTCTGTATTGATTTGGTTTTAATTGAAATGTACCATTCACAACTTTTTGCCCATCAACAAAAGTATATTCATAGATTCCATAAAAACCGTTTCCAAGAATGAACCCTTCATTATTTGTTTTTCCTACAAAGTTTGTTTTCCAAACATCATTAATTAAAGAAAAATAAGCTTTTCCCATGGCTCCAAGCGTAAAGTTTTTTTTATAAATATCTACTTTTTTTCGTTCATCTTCTACATAACCCCAAAACAAAAACTCGCTTACATTTGGATGACTAAAAGCTGCAATCATAAAATCTTTGGTGTATTGTTCTCTTATTTTAGATTCTTGTATATCCATTGTAAATTCAGAAATGCTTATTTTTTTATTTAAAGTACTATAATAATCTAGAATTTCTAATACTTTTTCTGGAGGCGTTAAATCTGAACCAATATGACTTTGAATACCAATACCTTCTACTAAACCACCTGTATTCTCGTCAATACGTTTTATAAAATTGTAATACCATTCTTGTTTTTTGGTATCTAAGCCACCTTTACTAATAATACCATATTCGTTGGTAAAACGTTTTGCTCTTGGTTGCAATTCTTTTGCCATTTTAAAACCTTGATACAAAATATCTTCAGAACCAGTTATGGTTTGTAAATCTCTATTAGTGTACGCTTCGTTAACAATATCCCAATGAGAAATATTATTTTTTGTAAGCTTTAATAAACCAGAAACATGTTCTTCTATTAAGCTATTAACTTTCTGTGGATTGTCTTTGTTATTCTTAATTTCTGGCGTTAAATACTTAAACCCTGGCCAAATTAATACATGCCCTTTTATGTCAATCTTATCTTTTCTTAAGATTGAAATAGCTTTAATTACTTGTTCTTTTTTCTTTTTCCATCTTAAACTTTTAATTTTTAACCCATTTTCAAAAACGGCTAAATCAAATGTTTTTTTAAATTTTTTGTATTTTTTTGTATTGGAAACAACATCTTTAGCATTAATTGCTGCTCCAAAAGGAAAGTTATGTTTTATTAATTTAACACTAATGTTTCTATTAGTAATTGGTTTTCCTTTTTTTATAAATTGTACTTTAAAATTACTTTTTCTAATAGTATCTATTCTTGCTAATGCATCTTGTCTCCAAACAGCGTCTACCTCCATACCTTTGTATGTGATTTTTGTTTTTGGTAGCGATTCTAACTTAGTATCTTCAGGAAATAATTCGAACCTAATATTTTTAAGTTGAAATGCTTGGGGTTTAAAACCATAATGTAAAACGATTGCTAAATCCTTTTTGTTTATATCAATATCCGATTGAAATGGCACATAATATTGTTGCCATTTAGAGGATATACTTTGGGTTGATACGCTATTATTTTTGTGAGAGGAAGATTGTCTAAAAAGTAGATTTACCTTTGCTTCTCCGGTTTCTAAACTAGATTTTGTGGTTTTTGCAGAAAAACTTAATAAGAATACACGACCAGCAGAAACTGCTTGTTTTTTTATTGGAAGCGCAGTTGCACATTTATAAATAAACGGGGGTTGTGTTATTGTTTCAACTTCAAAAACAGCATTCTCTTTTTTAAAAGGTTCAATTATTGAGACTTTACCAAATTGTTTATTTGTTCTTAAGAATTTGAGGTGTTTATAGTTTATTAAATTTTCTCCCTTTTGATAATTTTCTTGTGCTAAAACTGCAAAAGAGATTAAGCAAAAGAGTATGGCATTAATTTGTTTTTTCATGATTTAAAAATTTGTTTTTTCAATTTATTCAATTTTTTTTTCACTAATTGAATTGGTACTGTTGCCTTTTCCATAGCGAACGATTGTATTATATTCGCTAATAATCAATATAAAAAAACCGCTATTTCGCATCTTTATGTGAAATTTCAGTGGAAGTTCATTCGTTAATTTTTAATCTTTCTTTTCTTTTTCTTCGGTTTAAAAATCTTTACTTTCTTGGGGACTAAATATGCTGCTTTCCATTCTTTAAGAAGAGCTAACATCATTGTAGTTTTTTCTGGATTTGATTTTGATAAGTCATTTTCTTCACCAATATCTTTTTTTAAATTGTACAACTCTAGTTTGTCTGATCCTAAAAATTGCATTAATTTATAATCTCCAGAACGAACAACTGCGGTTTTACTGTCTCCTGTACTATGTGGTCTTGCTTTTCTAGAGATCCAATAAACTGTTCTATCTTTCCATGAATCTTTTCCTTTTAGAACGTTTGCGTAGCTTTTTCCATCAATTCCATCAACTTTTTTATTGATTGCTAAATCTAAAAGTGTTGGAAAAACATCCATACCAACTACTATTGAAGCATTATCTATTTTTGGTTTTAATTCTTTAGACCATTTTATAAATAAAGGAACTCTAATTCCACCTTCATATAAATGTCCTTTACCCGCTTTTAAAGGTAAGTTTGTAGTGGCTAAATGGCGTTTTCCTTTGTTGCCATCATTAGATAAACCTCCATGATCTGAAGAGAAAACGATGATTGTATTTCTATCAATTCCTAAATCTTTTAATGTTTGTAATAAGCGACCAACATTTTCATCAACATTTTCAACCATACCAGCATAAGCAGCATCATCTTGTCTCATTTTACGTCTTCCGTCACCTTCTTTAATATATTCTGGGGTACTCTCAAAATTGATGTTTTTTAATTGCTCTTTGTTTCTAGCTTCATCTTTAGGTTTTGCTTCAATAGGTGTATGAACAGCATAATATGCTAAAACGGCTAAGAAAGGCTTGTCTTTTGGATTTCTTTTTATAAACTTAATAGTTGCATCTGTCAATAAATCTGAAGCATAATCTCCTTTTGTACCATCTTCTTCTACATCTAAAATTTTGTGTTTTGCTGGTTTACCGTTTTTCTGGGTATTAAAGGGATAAAACCTGCTTCCAATTCCACCAGCCTCCCCAGCCGCATAAATGTGAGAAAAACCAAATTTATCTGGAGCGCTATCTCCCTTTCCTAAATGCCATTTACCAACATAAGAGGTATTATAACCTGCATTGTTAAACTGTTTTATAAAATTCTTATCTTCTGGTATGCCACCAAGCCAACCTTTGTTTTCATTTACAGGGTATGTACCTGTAATCATTCCATAGCGTGAAGGTGTACAACGTGGATAGCTACTGTAAGCATTTGTAAAAGAAACGGATTCTTTTGCTAATAGATCTATATTATTGGTGTTGTATAGTTGTGATCCTGTAATACTTAAATCATGATATCCTAAATCGTCTGTATGAATAATTAAAATATTTGGTTTGGTTTGAGAGAATACCAAAACAGAAAAGCATAGAGCAAAAAATAAGGTGCTTTTTTTCATCTTTTTAAAATTTTACAACGAACTAAAAAACAACAAGTTAAAATTAATGTTTTATTTATAATTTTTTAATTAAACACGGTCTTTAGACTTGTTCTCCTATTTCATAAATTGTGCCAAAAAAAGCAACAATTTTCATCGTCATTTTTTCTCATATTTTGTTAAATGAGTTTTTAACTTATTTTTTAAGAGTTTTACTGTTTTTATATATGCAGGGTCTTTTACAAGGTTCCTGGTCTCTAGCGGGTCTTTTTCGTAATCATATAACTCTCTACCTGAAATTTTAGAGGTGTTGTAATTATTATAACTTCTATAATTGTTATCATGCCATTCTGTATATCTATATCTATCTGTTCTTATAGCGTACCCCATTTTTGGACCTCTCTTATATTGATGATACGCATAATCCATGTCCACAGAAGTTCTAACGTCTGAATCTAATAAAGGAACTAAAGATTTACCATCTGTTTGTGGGTGTTGTGCAACACCTGCCAAATCAAAAATAGTAGGAAATAAATCTACTAAATTTACTGGATGATGACTTTTCTGGTTTTTTTGAACTCCTGGACCAGCAAACATAAACGGAATTCTTGTTGCTTGCTCAAAATTAGAATGTTTACACCATTCTGTATGATCGCCTAAATGAAAACCATGATCTCCCCAAAGAACAACAACAGTATTCTCTAAAATTTTTCTTCTTTCTAACTCGTCTAATAGCTTCCCTAATTGAGCATCTATGTATGAAATACATGCCATATAACCATGAATTAGCTCACGTTGTTTTGCTTCAGGAACTTTATCTCCAGTATTTAGTTTATTATCAATATCAGAAAAAGCTCTTAATTCACCAAAAGAATGGTATGCAAATTTTGGGGTTCCTTCAGATAATTGTTGAAAAGGAGACAATTCAATTTTGTCTCTATCATATAAATCCCAGTATTTTTTTGGAGCTACAAAAGGTAAATGAGGTTTTTGATATCCAACAGCTAAAAACCAAGGTTTAGTACCCGCTTCTAATTGTGCTAATTGCTTTAATGCAGCTTGCGTAAACAAACCATCATTATAAGCTTCATCACTTACATCTGCACTTTCGGTACTTGGCTTGTGTTTTTTAAAAACATAACTACGTAATTTCCCTCTTTTAAGGCCTTTAGCAACCCCTTTTTTTGTTAATTCTTCTAACTTCTTTTTGGTTTCTCGGTTTTGATAAAATGAATATGCAGGTTTTCCAAATACAGGATCATAATTTTTAGGCATGTTATGAGGAATACTCCATGTTTTTCGATCATGCCCTTTTGCTGCAGAAGAAATGTGGTATATTTTTCCAGACCCAGTACTTTCATAACCTTGGTTAATTAAATGTTCTGGCATAGAAACTAAATTGGGTGCAGATTCTCTAAAATCTGTGTGCAAATCCCAAACTTTGTTTGTATCAGGATTTGTACCTGTCATAACACTCGCTCTAGAAGCACCACAAACTGCATATTGTACATGTGCATTTGTAAAGGTCATACCCCTTTTTGCAAGTCTATCAAAATTAGGAGTGTGCATTTGTGTTTCTCCATAATTAGATAAAAGAGGTTTTAAATCATCAATTCCAATAAATAGAATATTTTTTTTTAATGAATTTAAACTAGTTCTAGCTATTTCTTTCTTGGTTGTAGTTGTATTAGTTTTTCCAGATTTACATCCATTTAAGAAAGTGAATGAAATTACTACTGCTATGATATATTTTAAATTCATCTGTAAGAGTTTTTTTAAATTTATAAGAGAAACTAAATGTCGAATTTACCTGGTAAAGATGATATATAAGAATTTAGTTCTGCTTTCAGTATTTTTAATTGTTCAGCATACTTAGGGTTATTGAATAAGTTGACTTTTTCTTCTGGATCATTTTTTAAATCATACAACTGATCAGGGGCTGAAAAATTAGGATGATTCATATAAGCATTGTGTTCTGCGCCACCACCTCCTGGAACCATTTCTAATTGGCCATAAGGGTCTTTTGGGTCTTTTGAAATTGCGTGTTCACCAAAGGATTCTCTAAATTTAGAATACTTTGCCAATGTATCTTTACGTTGTTCTAATGTAAAACCTGTTGCCCATTTTGGATATCTTACTGCATAATATTTAAAATCGTCTTTTACAACTGCTCTAGCATACCCTAACTCATGATACATAGAAGTTCTTCCTGCAAGCTTTTTTCCTTCTAGTGCAGCTTTAAAACTCTTACCATCAAAATTTTCTTTATGCTTTGTATCGCCTGCTAAATCTAATAGAGTAGGTAAAAAATCTACATTAGAAACTAAATTTGTTAATACGTTTCCTGCCTTAAAACCACCTTTTTTCCAAATAAAAGCTTGTGAATTAACACCCCCTTCATATAAAGTTCCTTTAAAGTTTTGCCCGTGATCGTTAAAGAAAACCACAATAGTATTGTCTAAAACACCTTCTTTTTCTAATTTTTTAAATAAAGCTCCAACAGCAGCATCCAACCATAATAAATTCTCACGCTTTTTACCTTCTAAACCAGCCTCTTTAATTCTTTTTTTAATCGATTCAACGGGAGGTTGGGGTAACACAGTAGGTGCTTTGTCTAAAATTCCTTTTGCAGTAATTCTTCGATCAGCTTTCCACGAATGTTCAGGGTCTAAGGGAGCGTGAGGTATTGTAGTTGCAATGTATAATAGAAAAGGATTGTCTTTATATTTTTCAATAAATTCGACACCACCTTCTGCAATCCAATCTGTGTTTTGATATGCAAGGGCTCTATTCCCTAACCAATTTGGGTTATTATGATATAATTTATCGGCATAATCAAATCCAGATTTACGAATGTCTTTTTGAAGTTCAGAAAAACGGAATTCTAATTCCTTAATTACTTTTGGGGATGTTGGGTCTGCATTCAAATCTGGTTTGGCAGCTTCACCAACTTGCAATAAACTTTCTATAATATGATTTTTACCAACAAAACCAGTTTTGTATCCTAAATCTTGAAAATAGGTTCCCATTGTTTTTTCACCTGGAACAATGTAAGAGTTCCATTGAATAACAGTTTGCCCATCATTTGTTTTTGTAAAATCCGTAAAAGATTCATTAGTTGCTCTACTTGCATAGTTTCCTGTTAAACAATTATAACGACTTGGAGTACAAACAGGAGAAACGACCTTCATGTTTTCTAACCAAACACCTTCTTTTGCCATATTATCTAATGTAGGTGTTAAATTTAGAGGTTTTCCTTTTTTATCTTTTCCTTCAGCGGTATTGTTAAACATCCAAGGGTACATATCATCAGCAATAAAAAAGACAATATTTGGTTTCTTCTTTGAAGCTGTATTTGCAGAAGTTTTTTTGTTTTTAGATGAACATCCAATTATAAAAAGAGCAACTAATCCAAAGTAAAAAGATTTAAAAAAAATGATTTTCATAGGTAAAAATTATTTATCCTATAAAAGTAAATCTGAATTTTAAAAAAAAGGTTTATTCAGCATCTTAAAAGGTTTAGATATCGTCAAATGTATTGTAACCATTGGGCTTAAAGGAAAAAATAAATTAAATTTGTTAGAAGTACTAATTCTACTAAAAACAAAATATGAGAGGTTCCTTTTTACTTTTGCTGATTCTTTTGAGTTGTAATGCAAAAAAAACATCAGAAAAAAAAGAAGAAAATAAGATAAAAGAGACTACTGTGGTTGCAAAAAACGGTGCTTTATCTGTACAAGGAAATAAGATCGTAAATAGTAAAGGAGAGATTGTTAGTTTTGCAGGAAACAGCCTGTTTTGGTCTAACGATTATTATAGAGGTAACCGTTTTTATAATAAAAAAGTGATAAGACATTTAAAGGAAGAGTGGAATGCAAAAATAATTAGAGTACCAATGGCAGCAGACGCATCTATTGATGATAGTTATATTTTTAAACCTAAGGTAAATGAAGATAAAGTTAATATTGTTGTTGATGCCGCTATAGATTTGGGATTGTATGTTATTATTGGATGGCATAGCCATAGTGCAGAAAATAATGAGGCTGAAGCAATTACCTTTTTTGAAAATATGGCAAAAAAATACGGGCATTATCCTAATGTTATTTATGAAATTTATAATGAGCCTCTAAAAGTTTCATGGGATACTGTTATAAAACCTTATGCAGAAAAAGTAATTGATACTATTAGAAAAATTGATTCAGATAATATTATTGTTGTGGGAACTCCACATTGGTCTCAAGATGTGGATAAAGCATCTGAAAATCCAATTACGGGTTACAAAAACATTGCATATACGCTTCATTTTTATTCAGCTTCTCACAAAGAATGGTTAATGAATAAAGCTCAGAAAGCATTAGATAATGGTATTGCTTTAATTGTAACAGAGTGGGGTAGTGTTGACGCAGATGGAGGAGGAAAGGTAGATCCTGAATCTACCAAAAAATGGATAGAGTTTATGAAAAAAAATAACCTTACCCATTGTAATTGGGCTATTAATGATAAAGATGAAGGTGCTTCTGCATTGAAACCTAATTCAAATATTAATGGAAATTGGGTAGATGAAGATTTAACTGTTTCTGGAAAATTAGCAAAAGAATATATTGAAAAATGGGAAAAATAACTTTTCCTTCTATTTAAAAACAACATTGAAAATACTAAAAAGAAAATCGTCTAAAAATTACTTTTTAGACGATCTTTCATGTAAAAATAAAATGATAAACTAACGTTATCTTATTATTACTTTTTTAGTTATTATGTTATTTGTTTCTTTGATGTATAATCTCAAGACATATACTCCGGAGCTTAGGCTACTAACATTAATACTGTTATTTTTCAACCCAACCTTATCAATCAAATTTCCACTATAGTTTAATGCCTGTAATGTTACTTGCGATATAGTATGTGGTGAGCGTATATTAATTATATCACTTGCAGGATTAGGATAAATTAATAACTTTTCAATTT
>Ga0307488_10003700_pt1 | contig 12744 bp, 4 predicted proteins | sample SB02metaG_FD_202248 | JGI IMG/M metagenome (GOLD analysis project Ga0307488, IMG submission 202248) | Sea-ice brine microbial communities from Beaufort Sea near Barrow, Alaska, United States - SB 0.2 | ecosystem: Environmental > Aquatic > Marine > Coastal | place: USA: Alaska | collected 2017-05-06
ATTTGCTGGTAAGCAATTAGTTGCCCGTATGTTTCGGGACGTAGCCGTGGCTCTGACTTTTTCTTTGGGAAAGTTTGCAACGTAAGTGTCGTTTTTATATTAACGCCAAGTGAATAGAAATGCCCCCGTGAGGTTTCTGATGCGACAATCCACGAACCATCATATCCAGAAAACTTGCTTGGCCTTAACATGTTGAAACGAATTCTACGCATCCCTGATTTCGGAGCTGGTTTGGGTTCTGGTTTATTCACTTGATCATCCCATTCCACATTTATTGACTTGTCCTCTCCAATAATGGTCGCTCTGCTGAAATGGAAACCAGTTACATCCTTCTTATCATCAGTCATGTACTTCCCCCCTTTTTTACCAGTGACTCTTTCAGGTCGAGGGTACACTGGAGGGTTCACATTGAAAGTATTGAGGTCTATTTGAACGAGTTCATTGTCTAAAGCATTCATGCCTTTAATGAAGTTACCAATCAGCATAGGCAGACCTAACCCGATTGGGTTAGGTCGGTCTTTTACAGTCTTTTCTTCAACGCGCTTCCATAACTTCTTTATTCTAGGATGCCACGGAATGCGTTGTCCTTTTGCAGCGCGAGCTTTCTTGCGGGCTTGGGTTAGCAAAATCTCTTTCCCGTCCTTTGACTTGAGTAACGCCCTAACGACTTCGGCTGGCAAACATAGTCTCGGTGTGCCGTCTGCAACTTGTGTGTCTTCAGCCCCACACTTTTCGGAGTAATCTACTTCCCCTTTGTTGTTCACTTTAATTGATCTCCATTCTTGTGTTGTCCAAGCATACGAGTTGTAGCCTGGGGCTTTCGGGTTATTCTTCAAGGTGCTGATTAAATTGGAGTGCTTCAACCAGGGGAATTTCTTCACTGCCTCACCTGGAAAGAAGTGTGGAGTTGGGTTCTCTCTGGTTTCATTCTTCACCAACACTCTGTCATAACGGAAACCTTCTCCATCAAATTCATCTCCTTTGGCTATTCTCATAGGATATGTTTTCTTTCTTTTGTGGATTGTGTAGCCAAGTTTGTGGGCGTGTTTTTCCAGTGCGCGCCATGCACGTTCCGCGCCTTCACTGTGGTTGGTAGATAATACGGCTGGAGCTATCTCGGCCATTTTCAAATATGCTGCTTGCCCTAAACCAATTCCTTTCTTTGAAGCATCAACACCCATAACATAGGCGTAACTATGAATTCCTAATTCTCGTAACCAATCCTGGCAGCTTACCGCCGTATTGCTGAAATCATATTCCGTTTCAGTGTCATACTGGTTTGTCTTTATTGAAACAGTATTTCCTTCTTCATCCGTTCCATCAAGTTGAAACACGTTACTCAATACTGGCTTTGCCATTTTTGAACCCTCCATTTCTGGTATTGGGAATTTGAAACTACTGGTTTCCCATGTGATGCCTTCTGCTGGAGGGTTCTTCTTACCATGCTTGATTTCTCCAGCTTGGCTTGTCTTCACTTTCAATTCACCAGTGATCCCGAACATATCCAAGTAGTCGTCAAAGCTCCCTTTCAAACTGGGCTTATTCCATAAGAGCCATTTGGATAACGCGCCAGCCGACATGAACTTGTTCCAATTCTCATTTGTCCTGTGACGGTTATTGTAGCGTTCCATTCTCTCTCGATCATTGTGAATGGTGTAGTCGCTGTAATGCTTGCCTCCGAAGTGGATTGTCTTGGTTCTACCGTTGGGCTTGTGGAATACTGCCTTCAGCTTCTTGTCGGCTTTGTCGCTTCTGGAGACGACTACGTGGGTTGTGCCGGGGGGGTTGTCTGTCCACCGTGAGTGAACTTTTACTTTTCCGTAGAGTTCAATGTCTGGTCCGATCCAATACTCCATCTGGCGCAAATCATCGGATTCGGCATCGGCACTGGCTGAACCTACAATCGGATATTCAAGTTCATTGAGCGTTACACTCCCACTATCAAACCTGTATTTATACGTCGATAGCCCAGGTGAACCAAAACTTTGGTGTTGTTGTTTCATTTTTTCTTTGATGTGTGGTAAGTGGTATTTTGGTAAATCTTTTGTTTCAATGTCAATATACATGAGGACTTTTTCACCTGGTTGAGCCGGTCCCTTTCCGCCGATCCCATCTGTCCTCTTGGAATAGCTCATTGCGTGATTTTTGTCAGTAGTGAAATATCTGCCTCCGAATTTCCATTGAGCAGACGGACCCCATTTATTCGGTTCTTTGCCCTTCGGTACAAGCGGGTATGTATTGTCTTTACCACCCCGCCATAGCCGGGTCATTCCCGTTGCTGGCTCTGGTGGGTTTGGTTTGACGAGGAACTTCTCAAGTCCTTCGGCTAAGGTTTCACATGGCTTCTTCAGCTTTAGATGTTCACCGAACTCAATGAGGAATGACGGTATGCCAAGTGCGACTCCTTTCTCCTGAATGTAATTACGGTGGTCGGCAATGTCCATCATTACCTTGTAGCCTTTTGCCCGTAGATGTTCCAATAGTTCAACTTGGTCGTTTTGAGCTTTCATCGCCCACCTATCGCATGAAAACAATACGAAGTCATATCCCGCCCACATTGGATCATCAACGGGGAATGAGTGAATGTCCACAAGCATATCCGCTTTCTCAAGCAAACTATCAAGTTCTAGTTGCCAACGGGTTTCTGCTGAAATTGCACGGTTATAGTCGATTTCGGACCTTTTCTTATCGGCCATCTGCAAATGCGTGTCGTGTTTTCCTTTGAGCATTTCAAAGAGTTGTCGCGCGGCTGGTGCAGCAGACCAATCGCACCAATGGTCTTCTACATCATCACCTGCTGGTAAGGCATGAGGGACTGTGAGAATGATTCGGTGTTCTGAAGGGTTGTTTCTGGTTTCGCTTAGATCGTTGAACCGCCCGTCTATATCGGAAAGAAGTCTTTCCTCGGTGGCATCTAAATCACGATTTCTGCGAGTCTTGTTTTTCTTGATTCCTACCTTCAACAGCTCCCAAATGTCTTTTTTCTCCATTTTTACGCCATATCTCAGCATCATCCAATACTTTGCAGTTTGCAACCAGTCTCCAAGATTTCTGTGAGTGACCCCTTCAACCTTTGATCTTTTCCAGGGGATTTGGATTTTCTTGTCTAAGAAACGGAAACGGCCTTGATCGATTAGTATCAGTAGCATCAGTAAATCCGTAGTAGCCCTCGGTCGGCCATCGTTCGATACTCGATGCATACGTTGATACATGAAACCTTCAGGGGTTTCCACTTTCATCCCCAAGAAGTATGCGTGGTATTTTGGATTGTGCATCATTTCATTTCGCTTATCATAGAATGTTTTGCCCGGAACGAATGTTTCATAGTCGAAGTGTGGTTTGTTGCGGGCAGAGTAGGCGAGAGAATAATCTATCCACGGCAACAACTCTTTCATTCTAATGGCTTTGTCCTTCGTGTCTGGACCCAACCTGCGGTCGTCAATCATAACATCAACGTCTTGTGTTTTTCTTATCCCATGAAGGTATGCGCCCGAACCAGACTTAATGGAGCTACATAGGAAAAATAGACTTCCGAATTCTTGTTGCATGTATTTCTTCATGCTGTTAATCATTAGCCACTCTACGTGTTCCTTTCTAGGCAATAGCAAGTCAATGTCGTTGTGTTGTAGAAGAATGAGGCTGTTTTCATTCAGTAGAGCTTGAGAGTATTCGGTGACTTGGACAGGATTGTCGGCTGTGTGAATGTAGGATTTCTTATCATCTTTGCTTGCCTTGAATATGGATCTTAATTCTTCTTTGCGTGGTGCGGCTTTACCTCTAAGGGTTTTTTCCGAGTTACTGTGGATTAGGTAAATACGAACTTTACGTTCTTCGTCATCATCGTCTTCTTGTAGCCATCCACTTGCAAGAGCTTTCTGGACACACTGTTTTTTGCTTACGAAGTCTTCACCTGCATACATCTGCATTGATAGAACCGTTGCTGCTTTTTTGGTAAGGGTGATTTCCTTTTGATATATCACAGTTGATGTTTTCTCCAGTTCGGATTCAAATGCTTCCATTTTCCCAGACGCCGTGGCATTAGGCCAAGCTAATATAAAATCTACATCATCATGGCATAGCGTGTACAACATTGCTAGTTCTTGGTGTTGCTTTCGATTCTTGATTAGTCCTTTGCCACTGTTGCGCCTTGCAATGCCTAACAAGTTCTGATAGTAGGGGGAGCCGGTTTTGTTTGCAATACCTTTGACAACTCCTTCATAGTCCAAGTGTTCAAGACCACGGACGAGCAAGTCTCTTTGAGTCCTTCTAAACCATCTCGGCCATTCGGTATGAAGATAGGGGCCTGATTCTTCACTCAATTCGTTCTCTGCTTCGTAACCAATGATTTTCTGTGCTGTTTGCAGTTGCCCCTTGTATTCACTTGCTGCAACCAGTGGGTTTCTTCGATCTCTTTGCCTTTCTTGACGGCCACATATACTGCACCAGAAATATACCGATGGCCCTTCATCTGCTGAACGTTCTTGTTTAGTGATACCTGGAGGGCTGAAGGCTTTAGGACCGCCACAGTTCCCGCATATATCTCCAAGCTTAGTTCCCTTCTTGAGTGCTGTGAGTGTTCTTTGACTATGGATTACTTGAATGTCTCCAAACTTTTCCTTCATCTTTTCTTTGAACACCTTAAGATCATCTGCCGCATTATTCTCAGAGGTGAATCCAAGTACGGCTAAATAGGGTGAATCCTTTTTCTCAATGTAGTTTGTGTATTTGGAAATCTCAAGTGGGGGGTTGTTCTTAACACCCACCCCGTAAGTTACATCTGAAGAAGCAATTAGGAACGGTTGTAGCCTTTGTTCTTCGCGCCCCATAGCAACACGGTAGCCTACAATCTTCGGATTGTTGTATTGAGGCATAGGCTCTTTGCTCATCGCTTCAAGCGAATAGGTGGACTTTACCCCTACCACATCTCGTTCGCCCTGTCCAGGTAACTTTTGCTTTTCTTGCCAATCTCTGTGGTTTCCTTTACGGTTGTATTTCCACATCGGTTTGTCTTTCAACAACCCCTTGAACTGCATTTCAACTATAATGCCAGCTTCCAACGGATCAATTAAAATGTCACCTTCATGCTCACCACTGTAATCAAGATTGGAAATATATTCGTACAGATCTCTTCTGTCATCATAGGTGAATCCAGAGAAAGAACCTACCCTGGCGACCTCTTGATACTCATCTCTTACTTGAGAGCCGATTTTGATTAACGGTTTGTTTTTACCCTCGCCTAGAACATCTACTGTGTTTGAAATCATTTTACCTACGATGATGACTCTGGCTTCGTTGTTTTGTACGGAGTCTTTCTCATACCCAAGAACAAGTACAGGGGTACTTTCAATCGCAGGTATGATTTCGTCAGAATCATCATCAAGTCCAGTGATGAGTCCGTGTTGTGATACCTCCATCATTTCTCTTAAGTCATCTGGTGCTGCTCTTTTGACAGAACGTATGTGGCGGCCAGAAAGGGCATCCAGTTTCAGTTCAGCAGAGTTGTCGGACGACCATAGTAGAATTATTCTGTTGCTAAACGCTTGTGAAACCTTTTTGGCGTCGTAATCTTTTAGGTCAAGCATAGACAACATGGCTACGAGTGCATCAGAATCGCTCCCTTGTATTTTACCATAGGCAATAGCTGGAGTGGTGCAAAGTTGCTCAAACTCATCTGTGTGAGGTATGCCGGTAACTTTCCTCCCACCTGGAAGGCCAACAATGTAAGCTCTTGACCCATCGTAAGTCATCGTTATGTCGCGCCCTTTAGGGGCGACCCTCAACTCTCCAGGCGTGTAGGTATCACCTGTATGCTCTTTCATTCCGATCCAAGCTTCACGACCCATATTTGACACATCATTGTCAATTTCCAGCAAAGGAGTTGCAGAATTGAGTTGGGGGATGATTTCTGCTGAACGTGCGAAGCGATAGACACGCGCCAAGAGGTCGGGTGCGTTGAACATTGCTTGAAGTGGGTGGTCCTCTATTCCTTGATCGAACAAGGTTAGCATACCCGATGAAGGAATCATTGACAAACCTGTGTCAATTCCGAAGTCTTGATTACCCATTCCTTTTTGCATAGTAGCAACTTTTTCTTTACCATGATGTATGTGTAGCGAGAGAGGGAATATGGCCGTGTCGTCTGTAAACGTCTTTTCGCTAATGATCGCCGAGTCCATCAAGAAAGAACGGTATGCGACTCCTTTGGTGGCTCGTCCAACTCGCTCTATCCCACTCATGTTCCCAATTAGGTCATAGGCATCTGGAAGTGTCATCTCATCTGGTAGAAGGAGCCAAATATCCCAATGAGTACCATATGTTGAAACCATTGGCTGCATACCATTACGCCCAAACAAGACACCCAATTTGCCAATAGAAGCTGAATACATAGTCCATGTAGCACCAGCCTTAACTCGAAGCTTCAGGCATAGCCATTGCGCTTGCGGTGGCCGGTTGATTGTAATACCCGTTCTTACACCTTTGATACCTGGTGGCAATTTACCTTTGGCGGGGCTGAAGTGTATTTCCGAAGCATTGTTGTGTTCCAGCACTAAATCGTGAATTCTCCTAAAGCGATCCGTATGCCGAGAATACAAATCCATTAGTTCTGTCGTATTGTCCTCAAGTTCAGAATCCGTTACTGGGTTTGTTGGGGTGTATGCGAAGAAACGGGGTTTGTTTCTGTTCGCCCAACGCCGAAACATAGCAAGACCTTCGTGAATCATCACATCTTCGATCTTTTCTCTTGAGACACCTGGATAATCTACATCTGGAACTATGAGGGGGCGTTGTACCCGACGTAGTGGTGCATCACCCCGAACCTTTCCATACTCCTTCTTACCGCCTTCAAAGGCATATCCTGGGGCGGCTGTTCCTGGCTTGCCTCTTTCTAACGCACCACCCTCCTTAACCATTGAATTCAAAAAGTACAAAGCACCTTCACGGAGAAATGCTCCGGGTTTAGTCTTGGAACCTTTCATGTTAGAACGAATATATTCTACTACATCTTTTGATTTGAGTACCTCTGGAGTTGAAAGCATATTTAGCCGAGCTTGGCGCGAATCAAAGAATGATTCAAGAACGTAGCCTAACAAATCATTCACTTAATCACCTCATATGTCGTCGTAGGAATATCCGTCCACTGTGTAGTTTTGGCGTAGGTCTTCTTGGCCCCATTCAAGCCACCCGCGCCCTGCAATCTCCATTGATGAATAGATTTCAGTGACTTCGGCTAACAGATCAATGGCTTCATCAAGCCCACGGACATACCAGCTCATGTCAAGTTGCTTCCCATTTGTGCCGATGTTCGCTGGATCATCTATTCCTTCTTCGTTGAGTTTCATTTCAATGATCTCAAATTGTTTCAGTGCTTTTTCGCCATCATTCGGGTCTATTTCCACTGGAAGTTCCAATTCTATATGTACCACATATTCTTTTTCTTTTTCGGCTTCTTTCTTTTCCCTAGATGGGTTTTTCCTTACACCTGCGGGCATGTAAGAATCATACCCTTCGCGTTCCTTCACTCTGCCTTCTGGCAGTGCGTCTGAACCCGGATCCGAAAGTATGGCTATTAGGTAGTGGTAGCCTCCTTGTACATCTACTCCTTCAAGGAATCTCTTTACTCCTTCAACGTGGTCTTCAGCCAAGAGGTAATCTGACATTCCAATTGCGCTGTGTATTGCCGCGGCACATTCAACGAAGACATCTATGCTCGTTGGGTTCGCAGCATAAGAAAACTTTAGCCACTTGCCAATATCTTCAGTACCCCAACCGTCAGACTTCACTCCTATTTCTGGATCCATCGTGGCAGGGAACGATATGACTCCTTTCCCTTTAGCATACATGTAATCTACGATTTTTGACATTACTTCAGGATTCATTATGCCGATTCTGCTGTCATGTAGTAGGTCCGACCAGAGTTCATTTAGGTCCACGGTATCGGTGTCTTTGAGTTCCTTATTGCTAAGTTCGGCATTCTTCTCACGCGGGGCGAATTTACCGCCACTTGACATTGTTTTGGGATATTGGAATTGTCTGTTTTTCAACATGGCAAACATGCAACGATAGTATGCAACTTGTAACCTTGAAAGGGAGTTTGTCATTTCAGCTTGGGCTTGTTCATCAACGATCGACTGGTTTAGAGATAGGCTCTTGGGAGTAATTATTCTAGGGGTTCCGGTTTCTGGTTCCAATCCTTTGAACTCAACATAATTCCTTAGAGTCATTAACCAATAAGACATTATTTTCAATGGCTTCCCAAGATACGCCTCAAGGCTGATGAGCCGACCAGCCGAAAACATTTCTTCATTTACTGCGTTGAAGTTTGCAATTGGATCTCTGGCTTGGGCTAGAAGAACATGGTAGAATATATTGGCGTGATAAACGGCAATACCGGGTTTGCCTTTTGTTCCAAGCAACCCGAAGTGTACTTCTTCAAATGTATTATCTGGTTGCTTTTTATCGACCTTACTCGCCGTTGTTGCGAAATGAGCCATTTGCGCTTCAACCAAATTCCCAAGTGCCTCAAATGATTGGTTCTCTTTGGGATTTGGTGGAAGGAATGTATCGCCACCCGAAACCCAATGTATGTTTGCTATTGGCCGTTTCCATTTCATTTTTCCGTCGGAACCCTTTTTGGCCTGGGCGAACACAAGGTCGTCACGCAATTTTAGATGGGTCTTTTCGCCGTCTTCGTCTGGCTCAAGAATGTAAGTAGAGTAGCCATAGTCTTCTGATTCCGATGGCATGTATTGGATTGTGAATTCTTCATCATCAAAAGCATCCATTTCTTTCGAACCTTCGTCCGGTACATCCCCATCAAAATACCATTCTTCAATTAGCTTATGGTTCTTATCTTCGGCTTTTTGTATCTCATACCCCGTACCCACCATATACGAACCTCTTTCAAGGAATACAGATTCATTCATCTTGTTCTCAACTTTCGGAATGTCGCGTGTGAAGTTGTTGAGGGCTGTTCCTGGTTCAAGATACTTCATCAAGTAGTAAGCAACGGTATATCCATATTTTTTCACACCTTTATCCTGTTCCCTTACTGGTATCTTTATTTTTGATGCCAGTTCTCGGAACTTTTTTCGCTCTTCAGAACGCAGCATCCCGTATTGTTTTTGTAGCATCCCTGGTTTATCACCGATAGTGGCGACCCTATCGAACGGAAATAGACGTTCCACGAAAGCATTTTCTTCATTATCTGCTTCCGCAGACCCATCATAGACGTTTTCAATTAGTTGGCAGTACATGTTGAAGCGATCAAGGGAGTTCCCTTTGGCACCTATTGTGATGTGTTTGGTAATATCAAGGCTGCCTTTAGCAATCTTGGTGTTTATCAACCACGATGCCATGTATCGACAATAGAAGTAGTTCACAAGCGGTGTCATTGCTGGATCTTTGTCAGCGAAGTACGGCTTGATACCTTTGAGGTCCTTGAGAAGTTTTAGCAGGTCCGGTGTTTTTGCGCCCTTCTTTGGTGGAGACTCCAGACCTTCAAAGTGTCCGTAAAAACCTCTACCTTTTTTTAAGTTTTCTTCGGTTTTGGCTTTGTTACCTTTATTTCCATCTACAAATTTCTTTGCTACTTTTTTCTGTTCATTTGTGAGGGGTTTTGCCATTCATACTCACCACTCACAGTTCGTCTTTGAGATACGCACCAATTCCATTTACAGCAGCTACGCTGACCACTGAAACAATTCCAAGAGTAAATGTGATACTCAAGAAACGGAATGGATTGGTAAGTAGTCCGTTTTTTCCAGAGATGTACGGGGTGATTTCATTTTTCATGTGCGTGACCACTGATGATCCAAAGTGTCCTTTTTCGTGCATTTATATCTCTCCTTAATTTACTAGCCAAAGCTTGTCCCCGCGCTTTTCTATATCCCAGTCCCCTCCGATGATAACCATCATCTTTTTGTAACCTTTGGGGGGCATAGTTACGAATACGCGAGGTTTGTCTCCACCCTCTTCTCCGAAGTGGTGAATGTAATTCTCTACCTTGTTATCTGCCGAGTCTTTAGCCGAGCTATATCCTATGAACGGGCATTCCCCTTCACCGATCGCAACCAGAGGTGTTTCATCGTCTGGAAGCCAGACTTCCATTTGCCTAAGTTGGTCTGGTTCGCACCCATTGAACATTCGGTAGAGTTCGATGGCCTCGTCGGGGACGTCATGTTTGTCTCCTTTCTTCCCCGCCGTTTTACCGTTTCGGCGGATTCTTCTTGATTTCAATGGCAAATTCCAGATCCTCTTGGTCTTTTTAGGAGCTGCGCCTTCTTTGAATGGGGAGTCCGTATCAAAAGATGATAGGTTCTTCAGCAAAGCTTCGATCGCATGGATTTGGGGAATGGACTTGGAATTACCCTCCCATGTGATTTTCACATCGCCACCTATCTCTTCAATAGTGACTTCCCATTTTGATTTAACCATTTTACCTCACCGATTCAATTAAGTCACTTACCATTGGCGACAAAAGACTCAAAGATGTGAGGGCCAATCCGGTGTAAAGTGCCGCCTTTGCAAATACTATTACTTTCTCGCCAACGAACTGGAGTGGCGGTCCTAAAACGGGATCAAGCCGATTACCAACTCCATCGGCCCATCCGGGCATCTCATTCGCAGTTTTCGGCCTCCAGCCTACTTCGGGATTGTAAATATATTGCTGGTTGAAGGCTTGTTTTTCTTGGTTTGACATGTAGTTGCTCAATCAATCACCTCATTTCATATTCTGCACCACACTTACGGCAAGCATAGCGTCCTTTAGGATTCTTCTTTTCACGTAGGGGAGTTCCACATGGTTTAGATCGTGCAGACTTCTTGTAAATGCACATAAGTTCGGGATGGTTCTTTTTCGGCTTTGGCTTCTTGCCTTGATGCAAATTGAACAAGAAAAAGAAGTAACGTTCTTCACCTACCCATCTTAGTGAAACTTGGCCGTTGTAAAGTGGTGACAGGTGGCTGCCGATTTGACCTTCTGTTCTTCTTCTTCTCCCCATGTTTGCTTGCGTGGGCTTTCTTAATTCTGCATAATATCTCGGCCAAGCGGTTGGATCCAACATGTTTAGGATGTTCAAGAGTTCCGAACCTCCATTTCTTTCGTTGATTATTATTGAGTAAGCTGTTTTGGACACACCCTTCTTTCCTCGTTGCTTGACATCTCCCGACACCATCGCTCTTTTTAATTCGCCATCAAGGTAGGTTTCCGCCCATAGCTCAAGTTTCTTCAATGCGTCTTTTTTGAGTGTATCGCGCGTTTCAGCCATATCAAACGGAGGGTTCTTTTTATCCGCCTTCATGGAATTGTGTGCCGTTTGAATCGCATTCATTAAATCAATTCTTTCTTGTTTTGTTCCGTGGTCCGAGTTTCTAACAAAGCCCCATGCGTCTGAGAGGGCTTCGGGAGTCACAGGGCTACCATCAATCGGACTCAGGCCGTTAAGAAGGTCTTTGTCATATTTATTTGAAGGGTCTCCCGCAGCACGGATGAATGTGAAGGCGTCAATAACGGCAGGTTCCTCAGACGGAGTATTGTTCTTCGGACTTGATCCTAATTTTCTCCTGATTCTTAAGGTTCCAATTTTACGATATTTCCCTCCTTTCTTCGTAAATTCCGCATATAACGGGATTTCTTGTAATGATGGCGGGAGTCTGCTTCCTTTCGACCCAACTGGAGATGCCGGGATTAAGTATTCCCCACTTTCAACTATCCTTGTATAAACATCTATTTCATTGGGCCTTCCACTAATTTGAGAATCAAACCAATATTTTGCGGCATTATTGGCCTCCGTCCCCGGCGCCGACCGCCTATACGCCGGGGGGCCGTTTGAATAATTGGAATTCTTGAAAATATCAAAAGCAGATAGGTGCATCGTCTGGCCTGGATAGTTCCAGGGTGCATCCTGTCGGAAGGATTTCATGTTACTGGGGTAAAATGTTGCAGCCGGAGGATTGTTGAGTCCTTGTATCAAGATGTAGTCGCCGTCTTGGTGTAGAACGACGTGGTTCATCTTCTGGAGCATACCAACAACCTTAGCTTTGGTTGTTCCTTTCGGGAATGCTGGCCTTAGAGCTTTCAATCCAGCAGCACCACCTTCTTTCTTGAGGATCGAAATGACCTTCTTTTCGTATGTGTGGTAGTTACTGGCTGGATTCTTCTTAGGAGCCTTAAACGCATCAGCTACGGCGATGAGAGTAATGTCTGAACCCGTTGCTGGATATTCGTAGTCGATCTGTATGTTTCCGACTACATTACCGCCAAGCTCCAAGCATTCTCTTTCAAGATCCGCTTGCATCTCTGCTACGGCCATTGCCATTCGCTTTTCGGTCATGGATTGACGACCACCAATCAGACTTCGGTAAATGTCTTGGATGCCCTCTCCTACGTCCTTGATGATGTTTCGGCCAACCTGAACGATCGCTGTGATAGAACCGAGGTTCTTGACGCGCCCAGTAGGAGTTCCAACATACATCGGGATTGTGGGATTGAATTTGACATACCGTGTTTTTGTGTCTGCCTGGAAAGCGTTAGTTTCATCGCACACTGGACAATTTGGAGATGTCCCAGTCCAATTTCTCTTCGAACGCAATTTATTGTATTGTTCTTCGGTGATTCTGAGTTTGCAGTTTATACAAAAATATTCTTTGAATGTACCTAATACTCTTTTCTTTACCGAGAGATGATCGGGGTTGGTCTTAGCCCAAGAAGCTCCGCCCTTAGCGTGGTTGCACCCACAGTCGCAA
>Ga0307488_10003701_pt1 | contig 12744 bp, 9 predicted proteins | sample SB02metaG_FD_202248 | JGI IMG/M metagenome (GOLD analysis project Ga0307488, IMG submission 202248) | Sea-ice brine microbial communities from Beaufort Sea near Barrow, Alaska, United States - SB 0.2 | ecosystem: Environmental > Aquatic > Marine > Coastal | place: USA: Alaska | collected 2017-05-06
ATACTTAAACGAAATTGGGTTTTCCCCCTTATTGAGTGCAGACGAAGAGGTCTACTTCGCTCGTCAGGCACTGCGTGGTGTTGAGTCTGGCCGCAAGCGTATGATTGAAAGCAATCTGCGACTGGTGGTGAAGATATCTCGACGTTATTTGAATCGTGGCCTTTCCCTGCTGGACCTCATCGAGGAAGGTAATCTCGGTTTGATACGGGCCGTTGAAAAATTTGATCCTGAGCGTGGCTTTCGCTTTTCGACCTATGCGACCTGGTGGATTCGCCAGACCGTTGAGCGGGCGATCATGAACCAGACGCGTACCATCCGACTGCCGATTCATGTCGTTAAAGAGTTGAATGTGTATCTGCGTGCGGCCCGTGAGTTGTCCCAGAAGCTCGACCATGAGCCGACTCACGAAGAGATAGCTCAGCTGCTCGATAAGCCCGTAGATGACGTGAAGCGCATGATGGGCCTCAATGAGCGGGTCACTTCCATCGATACCCCATTAGGTTTGGATTCTGATCGTTCAGTCCTTGATACCATCGCTGATGACCGACAGGCCGATCCGGCGGAACAACTGCAAGATTCTGACCTGCGCGAAAATATTGACCACTGGCTGTCAGAGCTAACAGAGAAGCAGCGTGAAGTGGTTTCACGTCGATTTGGTCTGCGTGGCTATGAGATGAGTACGTTGGAAGAAGTTGGGTTGGAGATTGGTCTGACGCGAGAACGCGTTCGTCAGATACAGGTGGAAGCACTCAAGCGGTTGCGCGAAACGATGGAAAGCCAAGGTTTGTCAGTCGACGCCATTTTCCAATAGCGCTATTTAGCCTTTAAGGCTCCCCGGTCGGGTCTTAAAGGTGCAGTGCCATATTAGCCCGGGTACCGATCAGCCTTCATTCGATGCACTTTGGTAGTCCTCAAGATTTACTCTGTAAATTTCTGATGTATATCAGCTTATTTTCAAGTCTTCTTTGCTACGGTTGATGTTCTCCTGCAGGAAGCGGGAGTTTTCAAGAAGCGTTATCTGTCTAAACGCACCAGCAGGGAAGCCGGCGCCTTAGAGAAAGTGACAGAGGTGACGTGTCAGCTGTAGACGTGGCGCCAAAGAACAGGAGTGATACCCTCGGCTATCACTCCTGTTCTTTTTGCGGGCGCTTACGGTCCCTAGCGATCTAGATGGTCAATCTTGTCTTTCACTTCAGCCCAATCTTCGGCATCGGGCAGGGGATCTTTCTTTTCGGTAATGTTCGGCCAGATCTCGGCGAGCTCAGCATTGATCTCAAGAAAAACACTCTCAGTTTGTGGCAGTTCGTCTTCTGAAAAAATAGCGTCTACTGGGCATTCAGGTTCGCACAGCGCGCAGTCAATGCACTCGTCGGGATTGATGACCAGAAAGTTCGGTCCTTCGTAAAAGCAGTCCACAGGACAGACTTCTACACAGTCGGTATGTTTGCACTTGATGCAGGCATCGCTCACCACAAATGTCATGGACCTTTTCCTTTGCTTGAGAAATTGACAAAGCACGCATTCTAGCAGCTTTTAGATGTCGAACAATATATCCGAGGGGAAGAAAGCTTCGTGGGTTCCCCCCTCTTTCTTGAAAAGTGTCATCGCACAGACCGTATAGCGCTTCGGGTTTCAGATGCTGGTATCAGTGGGCAGGCTCTCTTTGAGCTCGAACAACAAGTTTAGGGCCTCGCGGGCAGACAGTTCATTCGGGTCGAGGGCCCGTAGGCGCTGCTCAACGGCAGACTCTGCCGCCTGCTCCGGTGCCGCGATAGGCTCCGGTGCCGCGATAGGCTCCGGTGCCGCGATAGGCTCCGGTGCCGCGATAGGCTCCGGTGCCGCGATAGAATGTGCTACGCCAAGAAATAGATCAGCCTGGCGGGGTGTCGAGCGCAATTCGCTGTCTTCTAATTGGCGCAACTTGATTTGTGCCTCCTGAATAACCGATGGCGGGACGCCAGCCAGGCGCGCCACCTGCAAGCCGTAACTCTGGTTTGCGGGTCCGTCGCTAACGAGATACATAAAGATAATGGTATCACCATACTCCTGCGCTGACAGGTGCACATTCGCTGTGGCCTCGAGGCTGTCGGCTAGGGTGGTCAGCTCAAAATAGTGGGTGGCAAAGAGTGTTAAGGCGCGGCACTCACGAGAAATATAGGCAGCACAGGCCCAGGCCAGTGAGAGGCCATCGAACGTGGAGGTGCCGCGGCCGATTTCATCGAGCAGCACTAGGCTCTGGTTGGTGGCGTTATTCAATATCATGGCGGTTTCGGTCATCTCAACCATGAAGGTCGAGCGACCACTGGCAAGGTCATCAGACGAGCCTATGCGGGTAAAAATTCTGTCGATAGGCCCGATGATGGCTTGCTCGGCGGGAACAAAGCTACCGATATGTGAGAGCAGCGCAATCAGCGCAGTCTGGCGCATGAAGGTGGATTTACCGCCCATATTCGGGCCTGTAATTATCAGCAGTCGCCGGTCGGGTGAAAGCCTCAGGTCATTGGCGACAAACGGGTCGTTGAGCACCTGTTCGACCACCAGATGCCGGCCACCGGTGATCTCTATGCCGGTCTCAAGAGTCAGTGTGGGGCGTTGTAATGACAGCGTCAGCGCGCGCTCAGAAAAGCACGCTAACACGTCCAGGTTGGCGACCGACGCGGCAATCTGCTGCAGTGCTGCCAAGTCTTCTAACAGTCGGTCGAGTAGTGCTTCATAGAGGATTTTTTCCCGGGCCAACGCGCGTCCACGGCTACTCAAGGCCTTGTCTTCAAAGTTCTTCAGTTCAGGGGTGATGAAGCGCTCTGCGTTTTTCAGGGTCTGGCGGCGGATATAGCTGGCCGGCGCCTTTTCAGATTGGGAGCGACTGATTTCGATATAATAGCCATGTACCCGGTTATAGCCCACCTTGAGGCTCGACAGGCCAGTGGCCTCGCGTTCTTGGGTTTCCAGGCTGATAAGAAACTCCGCAGCATTTTCGCTGATGCTGCGCAACTCATCGAGCTCAGCATCGAAGCCCGTAGCGATAACGCCACCCTCGCGGATAACGACGGGCGGGTTCTCCATAATCGCCTGTACAAGCTCTTCAGCAAGTTGTGGTAGGGGGGTGCAGTGTTGGCGTAGCTGCGACAACAGTGGTACATCATAATGCGAGAGCGTGTCATCAAGCGCTGGAAGCGCGACCAGCGCGTCTCGTAGCCGAGCAAGATCTCGTGGCCTGGCTGAGCGCAAGGCGACCCGGGCGAGAATGCGTTCCATATCGCCGATAGGTTTTAGACCCGCGCGTAAGTTTTCATATCGATAATTGTCGAGCAGATAGGCGACGCTATCGAGGCGGGCATTGAGCACCTGCTGACTGCGTATGGGTCGTTGAATCCAGCGGTTGAGTTGCCGGCTACCCATGGCTGTGACGGTCTGGTCCAGCACCTGAAACAACGTATTGTCGCGCCCGCCGCTAAGGTTGGTATCGAGTTCGAGGTTGCGCCGTGAGGCTGCATCAATGAACACAGCCTCATCTCGGCGCAAGGTCGTCAAGCCCGTGATATGGGGCAGGGCGGTACGTTGTGTTTCTTGCACGTAGGTCATCAAGCAGCCCGCGGCGCGTATTGCGGCGGACATCTGCGCGCAGTCAAAGCCGGCTAAATCGCGGGTGCCAAACTGGCGAGTGAGGCAAGCGGTGGCGCTATCTAGGTCAAATTCCCACAAGGGGCGGTGCCGAACACCGACACGTCTGGTAGCGGCTGTAGGATAGGCCGCATCGTCGCAGAGTATAAGCTCTGCAGGGTTGATGCGATGAAGCTCGCCGAGCAAGGCATCGTCGTCATTGAGTTCCATGACTTCGAAGCGACCACTGGCAAGGTCCAGGCAGGCTAGGCCGAAAGTCTGGTCGAGCCGATAAGCCGCGGCGATAAAATTGTCCCGGTCCGCGTCGAGCAGTGATTCTTCGGTCAGGGTGCCGGGCGTGACAACGCGGACGACCTTGCGCTCAACGGGACCCTTGGATTCTGCCGGGTTGCCTATTTGTTCGCAGACAGCGACAGAAACGCCCTTTCGTACTAGGCGTGCAAGATAACCGTCAACGGCGTGGTAGGGCACGCCGCACATGGGTATGGGTTTGCCGCCAGAGGTGCCTCTTGCGGTGAGGGTGATATCCAGCAGTTCGGCGGCTCGCTTGGCGTCATCGAAAAACAGTTCGTAGAAGTCCCCCATGCGATAGAACAGCATTTCATGAGGGTGCTCGGCCTTGATGCGAAGAAACTGCTGCATCATGGGTGTGTGGGTGGCCCCCTGATCGGCGGTAGATATTGTGGGCAAAATCAGTATCCTTTGGCCCCAAGCAAAGATCGAGGATGATGAATGGGGCGGTGGTGGGTGCAAAACAACTGATTCTACGGAAGAACGACCTGTGCGGCAAAGCGCCAAGTGAGAAATGACCACAAAGCCTAGAAAAAACTGGAATACTGTTTTTATATACAGTATAAAGGGCCCCATTACAAACACTTGATTAATCATAGATCTCTCGAGAGTTACCGACAGATTTCTAATAAGTTACCGATAGGTAAGGACATCAATATGGCACTAGACATCGATTCCAATAAAGACAAGGCCCTCAGTGCTGCGCTCTCCCAAATAGAGAAGCAATTTGGTAAGGGAACGATGATGCGCCTGGGTGATTCGCCGCGAGAAAAAATACCGGCGATCTCCACAGGTTCCCTGGGGTTGGATATTGCTTTGGGCATTGGCGGTTTGCCACGTGGGCGTATCGTCGAGATCTACGGGCCGGAGTCATCAGGTAAGACAACGCTGACCCTGCAAGTTATTGCTGAGGCACAGCGTGCGGGTGGTACCTGTGCCTTTATCGATGCTGAGCATGCCCTCGATCCCGAGTACGCTGAAAATTTGGGCGTGAATATCGACGACCTGTTGGTTTCACAGCCGGATACGGGTGAGCAGGCGCTGGAAGTATGTGACATGATCGTTCGCTCAGGTGCCGTTGACGTCGTCATTATCGACTCCGTGGCAGCCCTAACGCCGAAGGCGGAAATCGAGGGTGATATGGGCGACCACCATGTGGGGTTGCAGGCGCGATTAATGAGCCAGGCGCTGCGCAAAATGGCGGGTAATATCAAAAACTCAAACACGCTGGTGATCTTCATCAACCAGATCCGTATGAAAATTGGTGTGATGTTCGGCAGTCCAGAAACCACAACCGGTGGCAATGCCCTCAAGTTCTATTCTTCTGTACGGCTTGATATACGTCGTATTGGTGCGATTAAAGATGGCGATGAAATTATCGGCAACGATACTCGCGTCAAGGTCATTAAGAATAAAGTAGCGCCTCCTTTCAAGCAGACCGAGTTTCAAATTCTGTACGGCAAGGGTATCTATCGTCTGGGCGAGGTCATTGACCTGGGCGTGCAGATTGGCCTGGTGGATAAGGCCGGCGCCTGGTACAGCTATAACGGCGAGCGTATTGGCCAAGGTAAAAAGAATGCTGCCGAGTTCCTCAAGGGCCATGTAGCGATGGCTGAAGAAATTGAAGGTCTGATTCGTAGCAAGTTGCTGCGACCTACCGACGCTGTGGACGAAGCAGAAGGTCAAGACGATAAAGTTACGCCAATAAGTGGCAGCTAGGCCTGGGGGCACAGCCGTTGATATTCGTCGTGCCGCTATGGATTTGTTGGCGCGGCGAGAGCATTCTCGGCTTGAACTGCGGAACAAGTTGGGTAAGCGTTTCGAGGTTGAGCCCGAAGCTATCGCTGTTGAGGTTGATCGACTTGAAGCCGAGGGCCTGCAAAGTGACCACCGTCTGGCTGAAGCCTATATTCGGGCGCGTTCTAATCGCGGCCACGGGCCCGTAAAGATTCGCATCGAGCTGCGTGCGAAAGGTGTAGACGATCACTTGAGCGCCACGGCATTTGCTGAATGTGGTATCGACTGGTCAGCGCTGGCGGCGACAGTGTCCGTGCGGCGATTTGGTGAAGACCCCAGTACCGAACTCAAGGAGCAAGCTCGCCGTGGTCGATTTTTGCTACAGCGCGGATTCTCTTTTGATCACATCAACCAGCGATCTCGCGAGGATTAAGTTTTCGCGCTCTCTTGTTTGCCTGTTGACGACTAATTGACCGCTTCTCCTCCGCTTCTCCTCCGCTTTTCGTTCACTTCTTGCTCCGATACTACGAGAGTCCCTTGCCCATTTGATTCAGCGCAATGGGTTTGAATTTTTTACTGTCTAGACTTGCCGTATAGCGATTGGCGATCTGGAGCCGCCGCTATGGCGCGTTATTTTCCACTATTACCTATGGCAGTTGCAGGAGCTTTCATTGTGAACAGCGAGAAAATTGAAGAAAAAATCGACAAGTTATGGAGCGACCTTAAAACCCAGCGTGACGAGTTGCGTGTTCAGGTGCATCTGGCGAAGGCTGAGCTTAAAGACGAATGGGAGGAAGTCGAAGATAAGTATCAGTATGCCCAGGCTAGGTTTGATGGGCTCAAAAAACAGACGGGAGAGGCGGCTGATGACGCCCAGGAGACCCTCGGTATTGTGCTTGAGGAGATCGGTGAAGCCTATGGCCGGGTCAAACATCGGCTCAAGAAGTCCTAGTCCACCCTATGAAACTGCTCGTCTCGCACCAGTTCGCCCGCCAGTTCGCCCACCTGCTCGTCTACTAACTAGGCCGCCTACTGGGTCATGCTTTTGCCATGGCCCATGCCGGTGAGGGGGGTAGAACGTCACCAAAAAGTATCAAAAACTCACTAATCGAACTTTTTCTGCTGGAATAGCCCGCCCAAAGCATGATCGTGGTTTAGTCTTGGAGTCTTTTTCTGTATCTTTAGCGGCCTTGCTATAGACATGAAGTAATCCCCAATGAACAGCCGTGAATTGCGAAAGGCATACCTGGACTATTTTGCCAGCCAAGGCCACACAGTGGTCGAGAGTGCCTCGTTAGTCCCAGACAACGACCCTACCTTATTGTTTACCAATGCTGGCATGGTACAGTTCAAGGAATCCTTAGCCTTTCGAGAGAATCGTGGCTACACCCGAGCCACATCATGTCAGCGCTGCATCCGCGCGGGCGGCAAGCACAACGACCTGGATAACGTCGGCTACACCGCCAGGCATCACACCTTTTTCGAAATGCTGGGTAATTTCAGCTTCGGCGACTACTTCAAGAAAGAAGCCATCGAGTTTGCTTGGGAGTTCCTCACTCAGGTCATTAAGTTACCCCCAGAGCGTCTGTGGGTGACGGTACACAATGATGACGACGAGGCCGAGGATATCTGGGTTAACCATATTGGCTTTGACCCCAAGCGCGTATCGCGTCTAGGAGATGATGATAATTTCTGGACCATGGGGGACACGGGGCCTTGTGGGCCTAGCTCTGAAATTTTCTACGACCATGGGCCGTCAGTGCCAGGCGGCCCTCCGGGCAGTCCTGATGGTGAACTGGATCGATACATTGAGGTCTGGAATCTCGTCTTTACGCAGTTTGATAAATCTGTCGATGGTACCCTGACGCCGTTGCCAAAGCCCTGTGTGGATACGGGGATGGGGCTCGAGCGGTTGGCCGCGATTCTGCAGAACGTCCACAGTAATTACGAAATAGACTTGTTTCAGGCGCTCATTCGGCGTGCTGCTGAGCTTCTGCATTGTGACGATCTGACGAACCCTTCACTGAAAGTGATTGCCGACCACATTCGCTCAGCGGCTTTTCTCGTGGCCGATGGCGTGTTGCCCTCCAATGAAGGGCGTGGTTATGTTATGCGTCGAATCATTCGGCGCGCATTGCGACACGGCCATAAACTGCAGTCCAGTGGTCCGTTTTTCCATCAGCTGGTGGGGTGTCTGGTGGAGCAGATGGGCGAGGCCTATCCATTGCTGGCGAAGACCCAGAGCCAGATCGAACGCATCTTGTTGAAAGAGGAGCAGCAGTTCGAGCTCACCCTGGATCAAGGCATGCGCATTTTGACCGAAGCGATTGGCGATCTAAAGGGTCAGGTAATTCCTGGTGAAGTCGTCTTCAAGCTCTACGATACGTTTGGCTTCCCCACCGACCTGACAGCAGACATTGCGCGTGAGCGCGACCTGAGTATTGATATGCCTGGGTTTGAGTTAGCCATGGAAGCCCAGCGTCAGCGGGCCCGTGCTGCGAGTAAGTTTGGCTCGGTTGATGTCGCGCGCTTTCAGGTTGACGACGTCACAGATTTTGTCGGCTATGAATCGCTGCAGGGTCAAGGCGAGGTCGCCGCCGTGTTCCATCGCGAGGATAAGGTTGAGTCTCTAGCGCCAGGCGAAGAGGGCGTTGTGGTGCTCAACAAGACGCCATTTTACGCCGAATCTGGCGGTCAGGTGGGCGATACAGGGCGCCTGCATGCCAATGGTGTGACCTTCGATGTACTTGATACAGTGAAAGCCGGTGATGCGTTTCTGCACAAAGGGCGATTGGTTGAAGGCACGCTAACATCGGGAATGACCCTTGAGGCCGACGTTGACCGGTTGTCACGCTCAGCCATTCGCCTGAATCATTCGGCCACGCATTTGTTGCATGCCGCGTTGAAGCAGGTGCTCGGCGAACACGTCAATCAGCGAGGCTCGCTGGTAGACTCTGAACGTCTGCGCTTCGACTTTTCTCATTTTGAACCCGTCACTCGGGAAGAGATACGCACAATCGAACGCATCGTCAATGAGCAGATTCTACGTAACAGTGCCGTCCAGACGCAAGTCATGGCCCTCGAGGATGCCCGTGAAAAGGGTGCCATGGCCTTGTTCGGAGAGAAGTACTCCGAAGAGGTACGCGTACTGACTATGGGTGACGATTTCTCAGTGGAATTGTGTGGTGGTACCCATGCAGCGCGAACCGGCGATATTGGCCTGTTTCGAGTGACTGCAGAGCAGGGCACCGCATCGGGTGTTCGACGTATAGAGGGTGTGACGGGGCTGCGGGCGCTGGGTCGACTCGAGTTACTAGAAGACACTATGGCAGAAGTCGCGGCGCTATTGCGCGCCGATCGAGGCAGTATACAAGACAAGATCAAGACGCTGCTCGAGCAGAATAAGAAGCTTGAGAAAGATGTCGCGCAGTTGTCGATGAAACTTGCCAGCGGCGCGGGCAACGACCTGGTCGAGTCGGCGGTGATAATCGGTGGCGTTAAGGTGGTCGTCAACCAGCTAGACGGCGTGGACGCCAAGTCCCTGCCTGATGCGCTGGATCGACTGAAAAACAAGATCCAGTCAGGCATTATCGTCCTTGCCTGTGTGAATGACGGTAAGGTGGCGATGATCGCTGGCGTCACCGCTGATCTGACGGATCGCGTCAACGCCGGTGCGCTCATCAATCATGTGGCGACACAAGTGGGTGGTAAAGGCGGTGGTCGGCCAGATATGGCCCGCGCCGGTGGTACTGAGCCGGCAGGTTTGACGGCTGCCTTGGACTCGGTCCCTGTTTTTTTGCAAGGGCTGCTCGACACAGCGTAAATAATTGATCACTGATAGACCCAAAGGCTGGCACCCTGTATGGCTTTAATTGTACAAAAATTTGGCGGCACCTCAGTCGCTAGCGTCCCACATCTGGAAAATGTCGCACGTCGTATCATGAACACTCGGGCCGCGGGACATGATGTTGTGGTCGTTGTGTCAGCTATGGGGCATGAAACTGATCGCCTGGATGAGCTGGCTCAACAAATTGGTGTCAGCAGCGAGATGCATCGCGAGGTTGACGTGTTGCTGTCAACCGGAGAGCAGGTCACAACGGCGCTGCTATCGATGGTTCTCATGAAGCACGGTTGTGCGGCCAAGTCTTACACCGGTAGCCAGATCCGAATTTTGACCGATTCATCGTACACCAAGGCGCGCATTCAAAAAATTGAATGTGAGTGGCTGCGAGAGGATATCAAGGCGGGCACGGTAGCGGTTGTCGCCGGGTTTCAAGGGGTTGATCTGGGCCGCAATATCACCACACTTGGGCGTGGCGGGTCAGACACTACGGCCGTTGCCCTGGCCGCGGCGCTGGGGGCGCAAGAGTGTCAGATCTATACCGATGTTGACGGCGTGTACACGACCGACCCGCGGGTTGTAGATAGCGCACGCTGCCTGGAACGCCTAACTTTCGAGGAGATGCTTGAGCTGGCAAGTCTTGGCTCCCGTGTCCTGCATACCCGGGCAGTGGAATTTGCAAGCAAGTATAAGGTGCCCATTCGTGTGCTTTCGAGCTTCAGTGATGCCCCCGGTACGTTAATTACTAATGAGGATAGCTCAGGCATGGAACAACCCATCATTTCAGGTATCGCATTCACTCGTGACGAGGCTAAGCTTACCGTGCTGGGCGTGAAGGATGTGCCGGGTATCGCATCACGTATACTCGGGCCTATCAGTGAAGCCAATGTTGAAGTCGATATGATTGTGCAGAATGTTGCTGCCGACAATAGTACGGACTTCACCTTCACGGTGCAGCGAACTGACTATGATGAGGCGTTGGCTGTGCTCCGTGATGTCGCGTCAAAAATAGAGGCCCGTGAAGTTTCGGGCGACAACAAGATAGCCAAATTGTCGTTGGTGGGGGTTGGCATGCGCTCGCACGCTGGTGTTGCGGCGAAAATGTTCAAGATCTTGTCAGATGAGTCGATTAATATACAGATGATCTCGACTTCGGAGATCAAAATCTCTGTAGTTATCGACGAAAAGTATCTCGAACTTGCGGTGCGCGCGTTGCATGCAGGTTTTGATCTTGCCGAAGAGCCAGTCTGAGATCACTTGGTGGCAGCAAATTGGCCGAGAAGAGCCAAAGCTGCGCCCTGAAATTGACACATAAGGTCGCCAGTTGAGGCTCGCCGAGGTTTGTTGGTTTATTTTGATTAAATCCATGGATGTTTTTTGATTTTTGCCACGAGTAGACAATACTTAGACGGAGGTAGTCTATTTCGAAGGCTAGTACAGCTTTGATATACAGTTTTTTTGGCTGGCGGACGTAGCAAGACATGGATTAAGGAGAATGGAATGCTTATTTTGACGCGGCGGGTTGGTGAAACGCTGATGATTGGCGATGAGGTCACCGTCACGGTTTTGGGTGTGAAGGGTAATCAGGTCAGGATTGGTGTCGATGCTCCGAAACATGTGGCAGTTCATCGCGAAGAAATCTATCAGCGTATCCAAGCGGAGAGTTTCGAGGTTAAGGACGGCACCAGCGATTAGTCTGGTTAGGTGGCTAGTCGAGATGTCTAGGTCCACCTGTTGAAACTTCTATAAATGCCCCTAGAAAACTCTTCCGTTTATATATCTAGCCCACCACGCCCCCTTTACTTATACCCCATGGCTCACTGTTTTGAGCAAGTTGACGTAACCGCGCTCGAACACCATGCCGTCGAAGTAACCCCGTGCCAGTAAGAGTTGGTGCAAGGTCTCAAGCCGGTAAATAGGCACCGAGGCGATCAAGTGATGTTCCAAGTGATAGTGCACCTGATGTGGGGCTATCAGTAACCTTTCCAGCCAGTTGATATACAAGGTCCGTGTATTCTTGCGCGGATCGAGGCTGTATGTGTCCGGTACCGCGGCATGTTCGGCGATTTGGCGAATTCTTACAACCAGCATATGGCTGGTGATAAACGCAATGACCCACGCCAGATACAACCAGCCTTGCCCGAGGCTGGTCAGGCAGATCAACAACAGGGTGTTAACGCTGAGGCTACGCAAAAGATACTGGCGCGCGGCCGGTGACGATTTCGGCAGTCGCCTGACAGCTCTGTAGATCGATGTCAGGCGTCGCCAGCCAACCTGCCCTGTGAGGTCGCGAATCATTTTACGACGTAGGCTGGAGCGGCTAATAGGATAGGCGGCGTAGTTTGTCAGGTCAGGGTCGTCGGCAGTGCCTGCGGCTTGATGGTGCTTCAGGTGAACTTTCATATAGCTGTCTTTGTCGGAGAACACCCAGTAGCCCGATAGCCATTTACCGGCAAAATCATTCAGCGCATTAGAGGCGAACAGGGTCCGATGCCCCGTTTCATGGACCACGATGCCAAGCCCGAGCTGTCGTGTGCCAAGTACAAAGATACCCAGCAATAGCACCAAAGGGTTCGGGAGCGCCGCCATCACCACGAAAGTAGCGACGATCATCAGCCAGTCGAAGGCAATAATGATCGCGCCACGCCAGTTACTGCGACGTGTCACCAGTTCCAGTTCTGCTGGGCTCAGTAAGTCTTTTATGTGGGTTGTCATGTTGTCATCCCCTGGTCGCTGTCTTTTGTTATTTGAGCGCCGAGCCGAATTTCGCGGCCGATACGGTCATAGTCGAGCATCAGTTGCGTGAGTAACACACGTGGCTCGGTGTCTAGCATCTCTTTGGGCAACAAGGGGTCTGTTGCTAGCATCTCAATGCCTTGGCCGCCGAGTTGAAACGATGATTTCATCGCGGCGGCGCGGGTAAGGTTAGGCAATTCGGCGAGACTCTGGGACAAGCGGCGAGACATCGTCTGGTAGCGTTTAATCAGTTGCTCTGGCGCTACTTGGTTAAGCCAGCGATGTTGCCACCTCGGCTTGAGTTTCGCGGCGCTGGCCAGTATCGCCTCATGCTCAAGTCCAAGATGATGTAACTGGTGTTCAAGCTCGTCTAGGCCTAGCGCGATATTATCGGGTCGGATCCAGCAGTCTTTAATGGCCTCACGAAAACCGTGATTGGTGAGCACCCACTCACTCTTTGCATGGTTTGTTGGCGCCGCATCGCGGCTGCGGTGAACTAGCAACCAACGATGGTCCCA
>Ga0307488_10003702_pt1 | contig 12743 bp, 10 predicted proteins | sample SB02metaG_FD_202248 | JGI IMG/M metagenome (GOLD analysis project Ga0307488, IMG submission 202248) | Sea-ice brine microbial communities from Beaufort Sea near Barrow, Alaska, United States - SB 0.2 | ecosystem: Environmental > Aquatic > Marine > Coastal | place: USA: Alaska | collected...
AAAACGTTATTGATCACTAGTTATGGATGATAACTTACGTATCTAAGCTTTTAAATACATGTGGTAACATCTGGCTAATAGTCATTTTAGCTAATGTAATCCCCCAAAAAAATGTAATCTCCTATTATATGAATATATGGATTAAGTCGTTAATAGCTGTTGAGCAATTAACGAAACGAGTACGCAAGAGTTGTTGTTAGAAAATGTAGTAATAAAAGCAGTTTCTAATATTTGTTATCCTTTATCCATAAACTGATCTTCTTGAGAATGAAGAACAGTTGTTCGATCAAAAATCAATAACGAGGATGTGTGTGATTTTAAGTGATGTTCAAATTAAAATTTATTTGCTCCTCAATATTCACCTGAGTAATTGTAAATTTAATGTTAACCCATTTTTTTTAAATACAATATATCAACAATACTGGTGGTTTTTTAGCGATATGACAAAAATAAACAGATTTAGGGCTATTCAATCCAATGATAAGATTGTTAAACTACTGTTGTCGGTATACAGATGACTTTAATACGTTCATGTATGGAATTTTTCTACATTAACTGAGAGCAACATCGAAAATACTCTTAATTTTAATCTCAGAAATTAATATTTCTGTACTTATAGATGAACACATTCTATTTTAAAGTGTTTGCGGTTACATCGCACTTTTATCTGGAATTTTAAAGATCAGATACTATTTTGAAAAGTTAATTGTAATTTTTCGTGTGTTTAGTCAAGTATTAGACTAATTTTATAACTAAGTAGTAGCTGTTAATCGTTTAGTGGGATTCATCTAAAGATAAAGGAACACATAATGTTAATATTAACACGTAGAGTTGGTGAAACTTTAATGATTGGTGATGAAGTTACTGTAACTGTGTTAGGAGTAAAGGGTAGTCAAGTTCGCATTGGTGTTAATGCACCAAAAGAGATTTCTGTTCATCGCGAAGAAATTTATATGCGTATACAAGCTGAAAAAGAAGATAATGAATCTCCAGGCAATGTATAAATATAATTATTGAAGATAATAACCGGCGTTTAGCCGGTTTTTTTTACTTTAAATATTGAATTCCCCTTGCTCATTACAATCTGATTGACTCGGTATTTGTTTGAATAATACCCGTGTTGTGTAATTTGTCATCAAACAGTTAAAAAAGACAAATAAAAGATGAAAATTGTTTGACTTATTTTTAAGATCCATTAGTATTCGCACCCATTGGAGAGGTGGCCGAGTGGTCGAAGGCGCTCCCCTGCTAAGGGAGTAACTGGTTTATCCCGGTTCGAGGGTTCGAATCCCTCCCTCTCCGCCATTAATTATACCTATAATTATTGGTTGTGCATCGATTAGTAACGATATAAAAAAAAGCTAAATTTGGACGCGTAGCTCAGCTGGATAGAGTACCTGGCTACGAACCAGGCGGTCGCAGGTTCGACTCCTGCCGCGTCCGCCACTTTCCTTTCTTCAAGAAAGTGGTTAAGTGAAGAAGAGCAGCTTCTATTAAGGCTGGTTAAATAAATTATTAGACCGCGGACGCGTAGCTCAGCTGGATAGAGTACCTGGCTACGAACCAGGCGGTCGCAGGTTCGACTCCTGCCGCGTCCGCCACATTAGCAAAAGCTAGAAAAAAAGCCAGTCTTAGGACTGGCTTTTTTTCGTCTGCACTACCTTAAAACTTGTAATAACTTTGGCATAAAGTTATTAAGTAATTCAATTGTATCCATCAATGATTATATTTACGTAAGGCCTAGCATTAAAAATCAATCGAAATTTGATGTTTTAATACGAAATTAATTTCACCTAAAATAACAAATAAATCACTATGTGTATATTGTATATCTTAAATGGATGAGCCTTTCCAATAGTAGTTATTCATCAAATTTGTAGTGTATACAATATTAAATTATACCAAAATAAGCTTATTTTACGTCTAAAAAGGCGAAATATAGCTATTTATTGAGTTGACTTTTAATTATTTATCTGAAACTCAAAGAATTTAGTTGCTTTTATGTTATTGGAGTGATTATTCTAATTATATAAATTTTTAATGAGATTAATAAATGGATCACTTAAGCCAATTATTTTTAGAAGCTGGTACATTGTTATTTGCTGGTATGGTATTTGTGTTTGTTTTTTTAGGTTCACTGGTTATTTTTATTAAAACAGTCCTAGCTAGATTAGCAATTAAATTTCCAGATGCTGTTGATCAATTAAAACCTCAGCGTGCCTCTAAACAAAAAAGTAACCTAGCACAAGGTATTTCACCAAGTATTGTTGCAGCGATAACATCTGCGGTAACTCAATATCGTCAAGAGCACACTAAACAAAGCTCTCAACACTCAAAGAGTAGGAAATAGGAATAACAATGACAAAACCATTAGGTATTACTGAAGTTGTTTTAAGGGATGGACACCAATCATTATTGGCAACACGTCTTCGTTTAGAAGATATGTTACCTATCGCACCTGCGTTAGACGATATTGGTTTTTGGTCAATTGAGTCTTGGGGTGGTGCTACTTTTGATTCTTGCATTCGTTATTTAGGTGAAGACCCTTGGGAACGTTTAAGAGCTTTGAAAAAAGCAATGCCTAAAACAAAACAGCAAATGTTATTTCGTGGGCAAAATATCCTAGGTTATCGTCACTATGCTGATGATGTGGTGGAGAAGTTCGTTGAGCGTGCTCACATTAACGGTATTGACGTTTTTCGTATATTTGATGCAATGAATGATGTCCGTAATCTTCAAACTGCTGTTAAAGCAGCAGTCAAAGTAGGAGCACATGCTCAAGGCACATTAAGTTACACAGAGAGCCCGGTTCACAATCTGAAGGGCTGGTTAACTATGGCTAAACAGCTGGAAGATATGGGTGCCCATTCTTTATGTATTAAGGATATGGCCGGTTTATTAAAGCCGTATGATGCAGCAGAGCTTATTGGTCGTTTAAAGGAGACCGTTTCATTACCAATTGCTCTTCATTGTCATGCAACAACAGGTTTAAGTATAGCTACCCAGATGAAAGCTATCGATGCTGATGTCGATGTTATTGACACGGCGATCTCTTCGATGAGTATGACTTATGGGCATTCACCGACTGAGACATTGGTTTCCATAGTCGAAGACACATCACGTGATACTGGTTTAGATATGGTGAAACTTGCTGAAGTAGCAACATATTTTCGTGATGTTCGGAAAAAATATGCAAAATTTGAAGGTAGCCTAAAGGGAATTGATGCCCGTATATTATTGGCACAAGTACCCGGTGGTATGTTGACTAACATGGAAATGCAACTTAAAGAACAAGGTGCAGAAGATAAGTTAGATGAAGTTTTAATTGAAATACCAAAAGTAAGAAAAGATCTCGGTTATATTCCCCTGGTCACACCGACATCACAAATTGTTGGCACTCAAGCGGTATTGAATGTTTTAACGGGCGAAAGATATAAGTCTATTACTAAAGAGACTGCAGGCGTCCTTAAGGGTGAATATGGCGCGACAGCTGACAAAGTCAACCCAGAATTACAGTTAAAGGTTTTAAATGGCGCAGAGGCAATTACATGTCGTCCTGCTGACTTAATTAAGCCTGAAATTGATAATTTGACAGGTGAATTGAAGGTTTTGGCAAAAGAAAAGAACATTTCACTTGCTGATGAGGTAATTGATGATGTGTTAACGTATGCACTTTTTCCTCAAATTGGTTTGAAATTTTTAGAGAACCGTAATAATCCATCAGCCTTTGAACCCGCTCCTAAAGTTGAAGAAACATCAGAAGCTGTCTCGTCCTCACAAAATGTGACTGAACCAACAAATTATGCTGTCAGTGTAGATGGCAAGATCTTTGATGTTGTCGTTGCACCAGGTGGTGATATTAGTCAGATCACTCATCCCGCTGGTGATGAAGCAATAAAACAATCTGCTTCTTTTTCGGCATCTGAAGCCTTAAATGCGCCTTTAGCGGGTAATATTTTTAAAGTGTTAGTTAATGAAGGTGATCATGTTGAAGCTGACGAAGTGGTTATCATAATGGAAGCGATGAAAATGGAAACTGAAATTCGTGCAGTAAATTCAGGTGAAGTTACTGCTTTGCATATCAAAGAGGGTGACTCTGTGACTGTCGGGCAAGCCTTGATAAGTTTAGGATAAGGTTGAACCATGGATTCTTTAATTAAATTATGGTTATCAACAGGCTTAGCCAACTTTGAGTCAGGCCAAGTCATTATGATGCTAGTGGGCTGTTTTTTACTTTATCTTGCTATAGCGCGTAACTTTGAACCTTTATTATTATTACCGATGGGATTTGGTGCAATACTGACTAATATTCCAGGAGCTGGTTTTTCAGAAGCGGGTGGTTTTTTGTATTACATTTATCACTGGGGTATTGAAACTGGAATTTTCCCACTGGTGATTTTTATGGGGGTTGGTGCTATGACCGACTTTGGTGCTTTAATTGCCAACCCTAAAACTCTATTTTTAGGGGCGGCAGCTCAAACAGGTATATTTGCTACCCTGTTTGGCGCAATTGCACTGAATGTCGTGCCTGGTATTGAGTTTACCTTAAAAGATGCTTCTGCCATTGCAATTATTGGCGGTGCGGATGGTCCAACGGCAATATTTTTGGCGACTAAACTTGCCCCAGAATTACTTGGCGCAATTGCGGTTGCAGCCTATTCTTATATGGCTTTAGTACCTATTATTCAACCACCAATTATGCGCGCGTTAACCACAGAAAAAGAACGTATAATTGAAATGGAACAGTTAAGACCTGTGACTAAAGTTGAAAAAATTGTTTTTCCTTTAGCTGTATTATTAATGACAATTTTGTTTTTACCTGCGGCAACACCACTTGTTGGAATGTTTTGTTTAGGTAATCTGATGCGAGAATGTGGTGTCGTTGATCGTCTAAGTTCAACTGCTCAAAATGAGTTGATTAATATAACAACCATTTTCTTAGGTTTAGGTGTTGGTTCAAAATTAAGCGCTGAAGCTTTTTTAAATGTAGAGACGTTGGGGATTCTAGCGCTTGGTTCTGTAGCCTTTTCTATCGGTACGGCATCTGGGGTATTAATGGCTAAAACGATGAATAAGTTTTCTAAAATCCCTATTAATCCATTGATTGGTGCTGCAGGAGTTTCTGCTGTTCCTATGGCTGCCCGTGTAGCCAACAAAGTTGGCTTAGAGGCCAATCCTCATAACTTCTTATTAATGCACGCTATGGGGCCTAACGTTGCTGGTGTACTTGGTTCTGCCGTTGCTGCAGGGATATTATTAGCATTGGTTGGCTAATGCAGTAACCTTAGTCTTTTTAGAGGGAAGCTTGGCTTCCCTTTTTTTTGTTATTTTAGCCGTTAATTAGACCACAGACCTTGATTGACAAAACAGTCGATTGAATCAAGAGCCATATGGATAAGTAGCCCTATGCCAATTAATCTGAGTTTAGGGATAAAACAGCAGATAAAATATATAAATACCGCTAAGTTTTGGTGCAAAGGGTGAAAGCCAATACTGCAACGAATCGGGTCGTATATTGGGTTTGCTAATAAATGATCTATATCTACCAACATTGTTAGGATCATAATAAAATAGGACTTTTTCCATTTATGCTTATAAAATAAAGCAACAATGACAGCGGGTACTAAAAAGTGAAGGATGAGGTGAAAAATGTGGGGATCCTATAACCTATTTGAGGTCGTTTTATAGTATTAAACCCTACTCTCCTAAGATATTAGATTGGATGCAGGTGACATTACCCATCTGATGTCTTTAAAATATCAACTAAGATTGTATAGCTTAATGTCAAGTATTTTGCCGTTAATAAGCCTTTAGTGTCTGAGTTATCAATTCTTAGACAATAGAGCTTGTTTACACTGGATGAGCTTGATTTTATCAAACGTTGGTTTATGTCCAAAGAGGTTAAAGTATTTTTTGAAAAGATGATATTTATCTTAAAAAAGTCATTTTAACCCCAGCTACTATAGCTAATATTATGGGTTCAATTTAAATTGTGCCCATTGACCTGAGTCTTCTTTTTCAAAACAAATCCTGTCGTGCAATCGACTAGCACGGCCTTGCCAGAATTCGATGTAAGTAGGTTTAACCTGCCACCCTCCCCAAAATTCTGGGTGAGGTATCTCTCCGTGAGGATATTTAGCATTGAAATAATCCACACGTTTTTGTAATTCTTCATCCTGGGTTATTTTAGCACTTTGTTTTGATGCCCATGCACCAACTTGACTGCCTCTGTCTCTACTATGAAAATATTGTGCAGATTGTTCCCGCGAGACTTTTTCGACAGTACCTTCAATACGAATCTGTCTTTGTAAAACATTCCAATGAAATAACAAGGATATTTTATTGTTTTCTGCTAAATTCTGACTCTTTCTGCTCGTGTAATTAGTATAAAAAACAAAGCCTTCTTCATTGAATTGTTTGAGTAAAACCATACGACAAGTGGGTTGACCATCAGCACCACAACTACTTACAGACATAGCTTCAGGGAGTAAAACACCTGATTTTTTAGCATCTTCAAACCATTGGTTAAATAAAGGAAACGGTTGCGCATCATTGGGGATTTTGGGCAGAGGTAAAGCAACACCTTGGCCAAACGTTAATAAACAACGGAGTTTTTCAAATAAGGTCATAAAGTTTTGTGAAAATTAATTTTTAGTAAATTTATATTATCAGGTATTAGAAAGAAAAGGTGTTGAATTTAAGTTATTTTTAGCTATTTTAAGGTTACTAGGTAACCGCGACCCATCATTCCTGTGTTTATATAATGCAGTGGGTATTCGACGGTAGGCGGGAGATCTTATGTTTTAGGTAACAATAAATAGTTAAAGATGCATATTTAACCTGATTTTATAACAACATGAAATTTCACTGAGGACATCGATTGTAGTAGGATGTACTTATATTGATTACTATGACTTGCTATTAAAACCTAACAGAATAAATGATTAAGCGGCAATACTATGCTACTAATTTATTTAGAATAAGAACTTAAATACCCTTCGACATTTGATGGATTGCTCCTCGTTTACTCAAGCGTGGTTTAAATTTATGAAATTGATTGATAAACTCACTTTTTTACTAGTGTTCTATACTTATGATTTTGACACAATTCTTGCGTTGGTTTGAGCAAATCCAACAACAAACAGTAACTAAAAAACATCGTTCGTTAGTCGTTTTAGCAGGGGACTATTCATGGTCAGTTTCTTTAATTGAACAAATTAAAAATTCATCTAACTTCATGTCAGAAGTGGGGGGGGTAGAAAAAACTGGTCAAAACGAAGGTTGGCTTATCTATAGTAATGTCGACACATTAAACGCAAATGTGACTAAACAAACTTATCGCCATAAATTAGGTTCAGAAAGTCAAGCAGTAGTGTTTGCCGATAGCGAATTCAATATTGACGCTTTAGCGGCATTATCAGGAACTATAAAGGCTGGAGGAATATTATTTATTTTATTCCCTGAAAAACTTTCAGTAATTAAAAAAAATAAAAAGAGTTTGTTTTTAAAGCGATTTATTGACAAAGTCGAACATATATTCTTATCAAATATTATTGAACAAGATCAGGAATTATTTAGTTATGAGGTAACAGAAAAAAATACTGTTTGTGACGTTTTACCGTTAAATATCCCTAACATCCTACCATTAAATTGTGCTACACAAGGACAATACCAGGCTGTTCAATCAATTATTAAAGTTGCATCAGGTCATCGAGACCGCCCCTTAGTATTGACGGCTGATCGAGGAAGAGGTAAGTCTTGCGCCCTTGCCCTTGCTTGTGCACAAATTGTAGAGTCAACCTCATTACCACAGCATATTATCGTTACCGCACCTCATCTAAAGGCGTTGGATAACTTTTTTAAACAACTCAAGTATTCATTACCTCAGGCTAAACATTTAACGCATAGTGTTATTCATGACAACGGCATTATTGAGTTCCTGCCAATAGACAACCTCTTAAACCAGCAAGTCAAAGCCTCGTTACTCTTAGTTGATGAAGCTGCAGGCATACCAGTTTATTTACTCACCGCTGTATTAAAAAAATACCATAGAGTTGTGTTTTCCAGCACAGTACATGGTTATGAAGGTGCTGGCAGAGGTTTTACCTTAAAATTTCAGACTATATTAAATAATGAGTATAAAACTTGGTATAAGCAAATAATCAATGAGCCGATAAGATGGGCAGAAGATGATCCGGTTGAACAGTTTATTTTTGATGTTTGTTTACTCAATGCCCAGCTACCTCAAATTAGCAGTAGTGAAGTCGATATCAACAAGGGTCAAGGTGATTTGGATTTTAGATGCTTGTCAGGTGATTTTTTATTAAAAAATGAAGATTTATTAGTGCAGGTTTTTGCTGTGTTGGTAACCGCTCATTACCAAACAAAACCCAGCGATTTAAAGTTACTACTAGATAATCAACAGGTAAGTGTACTGTGTTTATTTCATCAAAAAAAAGTGATTAGCGTTGCTTTATTAATGCAGGAAGGGAGTCGAAATCAACAGGAGATCCTTGCCGTTAAAAACGCTAAGAGACGATTACGCGATCAATTTTTGCCGCAATCTTTAATGACTCATTGTGGCATAGAGAGAGCATTTGATTTCGATTACTTGCGGGTAATCAGAATAGCTGTGCATCCGGACTGCCAAAATCGTGGTGTTGGTACTTTATTTCTATCGAAAATTATTGAGTATGCGAAAAGTTTACAAGTTGATTTTATTGGTACTAGCTTTGGTTGTAATCAGCAACTGCTCAATTTCTGGTTACTGTCTAACTTTCAATTGGCACGTATTGGTTTTAATAAAGATGCAGCAAGCGGTGAACATTCTGCATTGATGTTAAAAGCACTTAGCCAGAAGGCTGCAGCCTTACAATTAAATATCAACAGGCAATTTTATCAGTCTTTTATTTATTTACTGAGTGATGAATATCGACAATTGTCTGATTTTTTGGTTTGGTCAATTTTGAAATATTGTCCGGTCCAATATTTACCTAAATTATCAACCAACGACTTAGATACTGTGCAAGCTTTTGCAAACAAAGAACGTTTATATAGCAATTGCGCCTACAGTTTGCATTTATGGTTATTGCATCAACTAACTGACCCTTTTGAAAAAGAGTTATTACCGGTGATGTCTCGTTTATTAAAAAGAATACCGGTTAACGAGGTTTGTTCTCTTTACTATCTCAATGGAAAAAAAACGTTAAATCAATTAATGATAAATTACGTCAGTAGTAAGCTTAAGCCAACTATTGATGATTTTTGAGTTAATCAAATAAAATATCACTGTTTACACCGGTATACAAAGTGAAATTATCATCGATAATCGAAGCAATTTTACCGGTATTATCTGCTTATCGACACTGGCTTAGAGATAAAATATACTGTCTATTATTATGTGTCTTGTATTTTATTTAGATAGGGTTCTATTATGTCGGTAGTGATCAGTGGAACGGGGTTATATACCCCACCATTTAGCATTTCAAATGATGAGTTAGTGAATTGTTTTAATCAGTATGTTGAGCGTTTTAATATTGCAAATAGTGATGCTATTACTGCTGGTAATATTGATGCACTTTCCTGTTCAAGTAGTGAATTTATTGAAAAAGCCTCGGGTATAAAAAGTCGATATGTTATGTCAAAAGATGACATCCTCAATATTGATTTAATGAGACCTACGATTAAACAACGCAGTAATGACGTATTATCTGCTCAAGCTGAAATAGGTGTTGCCGCTGCTAAGGAAGCAATTAAGGCTGCCAATAAGAGACCTGAAGATATTGATTTAGTAATTGTTGCTTGTGCTTATACAGAGCGTTCTTACCCAGCAATCGCTATAGAAATTCAACATGCTCTTGGCTGTTCTGGCTGGGGATTTGATATGTTGGTGGCATGCTCTGCCGCAACATTTGGTATTATTAATGCGGCAAATGCTATCCGAAGTGGTACCGCAAAAACCGTATTGGTGATTAATCCTGAAATACTATCACCACAGATTAATTATCGCGATCGTGATAGTCATTTTATTTTTGGCGATGTGGCTACCGCATTAATTATCGAAGATGAGTCTTCCGCAACCAGTCAGCATTGTTTTAAAATTATTGCAGAAAAACCAATCACTCAATTTTCTAATAACATTCGCAGCAATATAGGTTATATGAACGATTGTGATCCTGATACTAAAGACGCAGATGATAAATACTTCATTCAGCAAGGTCGAAAAGTTTTTAAAGAAGTTCTTCCTATGGTATCCAATTTGATTTCATCTGAAATGACTAAAGTAGGGTTAGCTTCACAAGACATTAAACGACTCTACTTACACCAAGCTAACATTAATATGAATGGTTTCATTGCAAAAAAAGTACTTGGTAGAGAGCCAAGTTTGACTGAAGCACCTATAATTTTAGATGAATATGCGAATACCAGTTCAGCCGGTTGTATTATTGCTTTGCACAAATACCATGATGATTTGCTCTCAGGAGATAAACTGGTGCTCTGTTCATTTGGTGCCGGTTACTCGGCATGTTGTTTAATCTTAGAGCATGTTTAAGGGAGCTATATTAATCCCATTGGTTTATAATTTTATTAATCAATGTCGCTGTTTCCATTGGGTGTTCTAATGGAAACATATGGCCTCCCGTAATACGGTGTAACGTTATTTTTTTATTTTTTCGGATAAAACGTTTAAAAACTAACTTTTGATATAAATCACTACTCTCGCCATAAATTAAAGCGGCAGGTATCGTTAGTTTGTTTTTAAAACTGGACAGGTGTGTTGGGGTGTTACGAAATATCTCGGTTTCAACTTGAGCATCAAAGGTCAATTCTAATCTATCATTGTTAAATGCCGTAGCACTGCGGGTGTAGTCATTTAAACAACGCTCATCAAAATTTTTAAACAACTCTCGTTGTTTAAATAGCTTATTTAAATCAGTATTTTCTGGCCAATGGCTCCGTCTGTTTTTTGACTGACCTGCGGGAGTCAGTTTATCAATATAAACAGTGTTTTTGATTAATTTTATCAGCCAACTATTGATACCGGTTAAGGCAGGAGGGTCTAACATGATAAGACCTTTAAAAAGTGACGGATACTGGCATGCTGCGATAAAAGAGATAACGCCACCAAAAGAATGGCCAATACAAATTACTGGTTGCCCTTGTTGTTTAATATAAACAATAAGTTCATCTACCAAATATTGCCAGTTATTATGTATCGGGAAGTTAGGATTATGACCATACTTTTCTTGGGCAACGACGTTATAATCTTCTGAAAAATAATTAAAGAATGTCTGATAAGATCCAGCAGGAAAACCGTTGCCATGAACAAAATTGATCAGTGGCTTAGTTTGGTTAGGTAATTTTGTTGAAAATTCAATCATTTTTTAATAATTATTCAAACAAGTGTTTTATTTATTATCACCAAAAAGAATGTGAATTGAAAGAGATAAATCAGTTTTGTCCAAACTTTGCCGCAAACGCATACTTTGAGAATAACAATAAAATATATGACTACTATTGCTTAGCTAAGTATCTTGAGATATTAATAAATGTGAGGTTTAAATTTCCCAATGAACTAACCAGTGAATTAATAAAAAGCCCGATAGCCATTAAAGGCTATCGGGCTTAAGTGTATCTTCAATAGTAGGACTTAAGCTAAAGCATCTCTATTAGTTGTTTTTCAAGTTTTTCTTGGTCTATAGTAAAGTTTCTAATACCTTCAGAAAGTTTTTCTGTCGCCATAGCATCTTGATTCATTAACCAACGAAATTGTGATTCAGTTAAAGCGACTTCATCAGTACTTGATGAGTCACTTGGCGACAATTGTCGAACAACGGCGGCTTCACTGCTAGCAAGTTCTTCCATTAACTGAGGACTAATGGTTAAACGATCACAACCGGCTAAAGCTAAAATCTCACCGATATTTCTAAAACTTGCCCCCATTACTACCGTCTTATAACTTTGTTTTTTGTAGTAGTTATAAATTTCAGTCACTGATACTACACCTGGATCTTCATTTGCTGGATAATCAGTACGACCTGTCGATTTTTTATACCAATCTAATATTCTGCCAACAAAGGGAGAAATAAGGTAAGTACCTGCTTCAGCACAAGCTCTAGCTTGGGCAAAGCTAAACAAGAGGGTTAAATTACAATTAATACCTTCTTGCTCTAATTGTTCAGCGGCTTTAATTCCTTCCCACGTTGACGCTAGTTTGATCAATATACGATCATTTTTAATGCCAGCCTCGTTGTACATGGCAATAAGTTTATGGGCTTTAGCAATTGAGGTTGGCGTATCAAATGATAGTCTTGAATCAACTTCAGTTGAAATACGACCGGGAACAATTTTTAAAATTTCTAAGCCAATTAATACAGAAAGTTTATCTGCGGCATCAATAACCTGTTGGTTAGTGTCAGTTGATTGATCTTTTGCCCATGAAACAGCCTCTTTTAACAGTTCGTTATAATGTGGCATTTCTGCTGCTTTAAGCAGTAGAGAAGGGTTTGTTGTTGCATCTTGTGGTTGAAACTTTGCTATAGCTTCAATATCACCGGTATCGGCAACCACAGTGGTCATAGTTTTAAGCTGATCTAATTGGCTCGTCATAATTTCGCCTTAATATTGTTTGTTTGGCAATGAGTGTTTGATGAGTATGCAATGATGAAATATTACAACATTTTTGATGAAAACTGCTATAAATTGACAATATCTGCGGATTTACTCTGTTATTAGTTCTATTT
>Ga0307488_10003703_pt1 | contig 12739 bp, 10 predicted proteins | sample SB02metaG_FD_202248 | JGI IMG/M metagenome (GOLD analysis project Ga0307488, IMG submission 202248) | Sea-ice brine microbial communities from Beaufort Sea near Barrow, Alaska, United States - SB 0.2 | ecosystem: Environmental > Aquatic > Marine > Coastal | place: USA: Alaska | collected...
TTAATTATAAATATTCACACATTCACATTACTACCCAAGTATCACCATTTAATATAATATTTTCTGAAGTATTACCAGTAATATTAAAACCTAATAGTCTATTAGCCCAACCCACTTCAGATATAAAAGTTTCTTTTACATCTAACCCTGATTGCATCCTATACCCTACTGGTGTGAAACCGTATCGTATGACTGAATTATCTGATTTTTTAACAATCCACCAAGTATCTTCCGTATGTCCTTTTAATTCTAAAATCATAATTATTAAATTCCTATATCCCCACTTATTGTCCAAGTTAAACCCGTTAATAGATATGTCCTAGCTTGTTCAGCCGTTGTACCTGTTGAATACGTTAAACCATTAACACCAAAAGTTACGTTCGGTTGTAACGTCTTCGTAGAACTCGTCCCGTTCCACCCCGTCCAACCTGTTAGAATATCATTATATTGTGCTGTTGTGATGGCTGTATTATCTAACATATTACTCATTGTGGTTACACCACTAACGTTCCACCCACCTAAGTAAGATGTAAAAGAAGAACAATCATCAAACATCCTATCCATAAGTGTAGAATCACTAACATCCCAAGAACTTAAATCACTAGTAAAACCACTTTGATTATTGAATACGTCATTCATATTAGATTTACCCCTAACATCCCATAAACTTAAATCTTGATTAAATTGACCAGGTACCACTTCCCCATTATGTGAAAACATACCACTTATATTAGTCACGTTACCCACGTCCCAAGTACTAATGTCTTGATTGAATGGACATCTTAGGAACATTTGTACCATATCAGTTACACCACTAACAACCCAATTTCCGATTGGTTGGTTGAAGGATGTATTTGCGAACATATTTGACATATTAGATGAAGAACCAATAGTCCACCCACTAATAGATGGTGAACCACCATTATTGAAGTCGGAAGCTGCACTAAACATAGAACTCATTGTGTTTACACCACTAACATCCCAACCCCCGATATCCTGATTAAATACTGAGTTGTTACTAAACATAGAACTCATTGTGTTTACACCACTAACATCCCAACCCCCGATATCCTGATTAAATGGGGTGGATGGAAACATACTACCCATATCAGTTACACCACTCACAACCCAATTTCCGATTGGTTGGTTAAACGATGTATTAGAAAACATACCAGACATATTAGTTATACTAGAAGTCGTCCATCCTGATATAGACGGTGAACCACCGTTATTGAAATTGGTTGCGGATAAAAACATCTCCCTACAACTAATAGTGTTACTCATATCCCAATCACCTAAATCTTGGTTGAATGCTAGAGCACTTCGGAACATTCGTTCAAAGTATTTTGGTGTACTCACATCCCAAGAACCTATTGGTTGGTTGAATGATGTAGCGTTTCTGAACATATATTGGAAAGCGTTATTGTCGGCTTGTATCGATGACAGTGTCCAACCCGATATCGACGGTGAACCTCCGTTATTGAAATTAGTCGCAAAACTAAACATATACAGCATATCCTTTACGTTACTCACATCCCACGAACCAATATCTTGGTCGAAGTTTGAACACCCATAAAATACACCCTGCATCCCAAAATTAGCTGTCACATTACTCACATCCCAATCACCTAGTGGTTGGTTGAAGTTAACACAATTTTGAAACATATACTGCATATGTGTTGAGTTACTCACATCCCAAGAACCTATTGGTTGGTTGAATGCTGTAGTGTTTCTGAACATTTGGTATGTGGATGTTATATTTGATGTCGTCCAACCCGATATAGACGGTGAACCACCGTTATTGAAGTTTGTAGCATTACCAAACATGTTTTGCATTTTTGTCACATTACTCACATCCCAAAGACCCAAATCAACATCTATTGAAGGACAGAAATAGAACATATTAGTTAGTTGAGTTGTGTTTTCTAGGATTGGTGGGTTGGTTGTCATCCCAGTAAGATTAGCACCACCATAGAACGCCATAGACCCCATAGCTACATTACCCCAAGAGTCCACAGATAATAACTTATCGTCTTCAGCTGAACTAGACCCATCATATCTATCGAATTTACCATATATTTTTATTGTTTTTGTGTCAGCGGATGTAACACCTGAATAAGTGTGTGTTGATAGTGGGTCTGAATAATCAGTTATTCTATCTTCCGTACCGTCACCCCAATCAACTCTAAATCGATAATCGTCACCAACTGTACTTGATAGTGGTAATTGGAATTTACCAATACCCGATGTACCAGCAATAGATGGGTCAATCGTTATTTGAAATGGGTTATATTTTTGTATAGAACTATATCTACTCATAATTATTGTTCTTGGACATACCAATACTCCACTCTGGACCCACCAGCCCATTCAGCGTATATGATATTTAATATAGATGTGAAATAAATACCATCACCCATTAAAACCCACCCAGCTCCGTAGGTTGGTTCTGTTGCTGCGTTAGAATATATTTTTTGTATAACACCTAATTTAGCACCTGTTAAATCTTCTCCAATGGTCGTCCCCGATGTGGGTGAATTAGCGTCATAGTATATTGTTTGACCTGAGAAACTAACGGTTGTTGTTACTGCTGATGTCGCTTCAGAAACACCACCACCAGCTGACCCTGTAACGATGTTACCATCAACATCAATACCTAAATTATTTAACGACACACCACCACCTAATACCCCTATATTTAGTTGTGGTACGTATGTCATATCAGATGTAGACCCTGTTATGTTTTTACCACCCATTATTGTAGAACCAGTGACACCACCTAACATTGTGTGATTTTGTCCACCTAATATATTAAATGTTTGCCCTGAGATGATTAGGGTTGGTTCGTCCCATTTACCCATTAATAATCTATTGTCATCGTAGACTTGGAATATTGGTAACCCTGATACATCGTTTACTGAATGTAGTAGACCATCTTTATTATCTGATATACCGAATAACGAACCCGTATCACCATCAAAGGTAATACTACCGTCATCTTCAACCACAAGACTTATTGAACCAGCAGTTAAACCACTAAATGTGATATATGGTTGGTCTGTAGACCCCGTTAATCCCCTATTAGGGTATATTACTATATTTCTACTCATTTCAGTTCTTTTTTAATAAATATCTTATTAAGAATATTCCGACATTAATGTTGTTATTGTATTCGAATATGTGGTATCGTCGTGGTAACTATTGTATATTAATATTCGATATATTTTACCGTCGAATTGATAATAAGGTCCACTTGAACTGTCCCAACTAGCACCAATCAGTGCGTTTTTGTTTGGTGCGTTATTAGTGTCATTCCCAACACCTAGTGTTAGTTGAGACTCGTTGGTATTATTAACCCTATTATTTAAAATTTTAGGTGCTGAAGATGTTCTAAATCTCATCGACCTAACTTCAACAGTATTTATTGTACCACCACTACCAATTAATTCATTATCAACCCAATCATTAAGTGTTGATGATATGGTTCCACTATTATCATCCATAGACATAACCCAACCTGTATTCCATTCCCAATCCTCACCTCTATGGAAAAGTGTATCGTATTGAGCTGATGTATCTAATTCACAAACAATGTAGATACTCATATCATCATCGGTGTATAGAACATTACTACCTAATATCTGCATGTATTCATTCGTACCATCAAAATCAAGGTATGATTTACTAATCGACCCACCTGTTGTTCTATAAGTTGGGTTGAACGACGCACCCGATATTTGTTCAGCAATAACACCCCCTATTTGGTCATGCCACTCTTGTACTGCTTGTGTGTCAATAGCCAACGTAGAACCAGCGTCAGTATAAACATCGTTTTCAGGGTTCCAATCAGACACCAAATTTAATGTTGGTATTGTTGGTACCACATAAGGTTCTACCCAATTTATGAATCTACCTTTTAAAGCGTTATAATTTTGTGATACTTCTGATGGTGATAACCCTTTATGGTATATTTTAGTAAGAAAAATACCACCGTACCAAAAAGAGTTTTGTATATTTGAACTAGCACACCCTATTGTCACACCTTCTGTATCAGCATTTGTGGTTGTCATTGACCCTGTACCATATGATACACCATTTAAATAAATGTTAAAATTATCCGATATACTAGTGATGCAAATATGTTGTGGTGTACCCACACTCATTGTTGGTACTGTTGCTGTAACATTAGTGGCTGTGGCGTTAGAAAATATTTTAATAGTGTTAGCATCATCAACCCTAATACCCCAATCGTAGTTTGAACCCTGAACATCTTTCGATAGTGACACTCGTATGGCAGCAAAGTCATCCATACTAACCCATTGTTCTAGGGTATAATCTGTATTTGACAAATCAAATTGTGATTCGTAACCAATGATACCATATTGATTACTACCATTAAAACCCCACCCTTTCCCATCAAAAGGGACACTATTATAGAATGTACACCCACTTGATGTACTATTTACCAGGTCGTATGAAATTGTTGAACCACTTATATATGATTTCATATTGTATGGGTCAATGAAAAAAACTAACCCATCAGTTATAATACCAACACCACCATTACCGAATCCACCTACACTCATATGAATCTATATTTTAATGCGTTATCATTTTGTTTTATTTCATCTGTAGTTAGTTCTCTATTGTAAACATTAACTTGTGATATAGAAATCTCACCATAGAAATTACCTAAACCCCAACTATCACCTAAACGAGTTCTTGCGGCTGAATCTGAACTCCAAACAGGGTTAGTCATCAATGAACCACCAGTAGGTGTACCACCAACATCAACCTTATTTACATAACATGTCATGTCATTACCAACGGGACTTCTATAAACTGCTGTGATGTGTACCCATTCATCTGTAGGTACAGTACCAACCGTAACAATCGACTTTCTGTCAGCCGTACCAAAACCAGTACCATCACCAAAACCTAAAGACGCTTGATTTGTTCCTGACCCTTGAATATTAACCCCATAGTAATTAGTTGAGTTGGTGTCTAAAGCAACCCACCCACCATTAGATGCACTATTCGGAATATATATCCAAAAATCAATAGTTATTGGTAATGATGGTGGGTTAACACCGAAACCTGAATTAATTGTGATTTCTTGATTAGACCCATCAAAAACCCAAGAATTATTATATGTAACCCCATTAACTAATGTACCTGGGTATTTGTTTTTTGTAATATCAACACAGGTTGTACCACCACTTACATAGGATTTACGATTGTAAGGGTCAACAGATAATATTAATCCATCAGTAACTATTGGTAGTTTAGTGTTAAATGCCATTATATCGGTTCATTTGATGTCCACCCAGTTGTACCTGTTGTGGATAATATATCTTTTATTTGTGAATGTGTGTGGTAATCTCTACCATCGGTAGTCACCTTACTAATACCTTGTATTGATATTGGTTCTGAACCTGTGTAATTTACAAAGGTTAATGTGTTGTCATTGTTCGGTCTTACCGTACTTGATGAGGTTTCTAATACCTCACTAAAATTAACACTACCAATATCTGATAGGTTAATTATTACGAATGTGTTATTATTTACCATGTTAAATATCTCCCTTTTATTGCGTTATGATTTTGTAATACCTCATTGGCTGATAATTCTCTATTATAAACACCACCCTTACCAAAAAACCCATCAAAGAATCTTAAATTAAAGAATGATGATTTACCGAATACCATCGGTTCAGGGGTGTCAGTACTATCCGTTATTAATAAAGTATCTACTGGGTTGGTACTATTCTTTAATTGACCATTAACGTAAAGTGACATACCCGACGCATTGACACTATTATCCACGGTCCACGTTAAATTTACCCATTCAGTAAAGTTAATGGGGTCAACTGTTACTATAGTCTTTTGTCTGACACTTGAAGCACCTGTAAGAAAAGCAGAGATAGTACCATCTGACAATACCCTAGTACCCCAACCTTCGTTATCAACACCTGAACCACCATACTTTGTTAACATTCTCCCATCAGAGACAGGTACACTCTCAACATATACCCACATATCAATTGTAAATGGGTCAGCTGGTCCAAAATTTAATGTTGTTCCCGAACCGAAATCTATATATTGGTTTGTACCGTTTGTATTCCAAGAAAGGTTATCAAAGGTTATTCCATTATAAAGAGTACCAATAACACCATTTTTTAAATCTGTTACATTAGTACTACCACTCACATAAGATTTTGTGTTGTAAGGGTCAACTGAAAATATTAATCCATCAGTTACTATTGGTAAATGTGCGAACGATGTACTCATTAGGCATCTATTTCTGTTTTAATCTTATCAATATCTTTTCTTTCACCATAAACGTTATAATAACAATGTGGTGTACTAAACCATCCTGATGAGTTTATGTGTACTTTATTATTTTCTATTTTTTCTATGTATAAGTTTTGTGAGCCACCTATCGATGTTAATTGAACGGTTATTGTTGATTCATCCACTAATTCAGTCCAATATTCAGGTAAGTCAATAACTTTACCATTAATCTCACCTCTATAATAGACACCGAATTCTGGTCCCTCAATAGCTCCATGAACTAATCTCTTACCTTCTTTTGTTGGGTGGGGAATAACGAATGATTTGGATGTTGCCCCAAACGACCCACCAACTTCAAAATCGAACGCTGGGTCACACACTTTAACACCAACGGTCCCACCTGATGTGACCACAAGTGTACAATCATCGGTTGGTGTACTAACTTGTACCGTGTTTGGGTTTAGACTATTGTTGTCTTCTATATAAAGACCTGATGTGTGTATTGTATATGATTTACTAGCCCCAGTAATACCGTCAGCACTGATAAGTGAAACACCTTCAGTTGTCGAACCGTCCCCAACAATTGACGATTCTTTCGAAGCTATACTAGTTGATAAACTAGCGTATTTAATATTGGTGTCGTGTGAAGATGCCATAAACACTCTATCAACATCTTTTACATAACCATCAGTACTATTTGTTATTGTTACCTGTGAACCTGACGTTACCACTGTGTTAACTGTTGTGGAAATATCCACCAAAGTAGAATTACTAACAGCTGTAAGCCATGTATTGGTGATGGTAGTGTCAGCGTTGTCTATAGAATAAAATTTACCACCACCCCTAGCGTAGAATTCAACAGCACTTGTTGGTTTTAAATCTTTATAGATAACACCTGTTGAAATTGGTTCATTATCATGTATCGGTTCGGCTGGTAGTAGTGTACCCCAACTCGTACCACCTTCATTAACACCTGTATTATATGAATCAATACATTTCATATAAGCTGAGTAGAGACGTTTTAATTCTCGTTGTCTAGCTGGGTCAGTCGTTTCTTCAGTTTGTATTTGTTTAAGTGCGTTATAATACTTTGCTTCCCAATTCGAACAACATTTAACACCAAGACACTCAACTTTAATCGGTTCTTCAACCCCCACTAATATAATTTCAGTTGTCCCACTATCAACGGTTATTCCAGTACTCGTAAATATACCATTACAGGTATCACAAATCGTACTATACATACCACTACCCTCCACAACGGTACCACTTAATGTTATACCTAGTAATGAAACGGTTTCACCCGATAAAAGATTTGTGATATCAATAGTTGGTGTACTTACACCTGGGTTAAATAAAAATACACCATTTGAGTCTGTGGCTATTGTCGCGTCTTGTGTGTTACTAATACCACTTAATACGGTAATACCACCACCTATAGCTGATGTATGACTACCACCGTAATTCAAATCAATATTATTATCCTCAACTAATAAGGTCTCAGTTTCAATAATTGTTGTGGCCGAAATTGTTTCACCTCTAACTAATAAGTTACCTTCAATAGTAACTGTCCCACCTGAACTACATGGGTGAATCGTACCAACATAAAAATCTGGTGTACATGCCCCAGACATTGATGTTATAGCTGACAGTGGTGACCAAACAGCTGTACCCATTGAATCTAAAGATGTTAATACAAAATTAGTAGTATCGACTGGTGATGTGTACCCACTTACTATGTTTGTGTTACCACTATAAAAAATACCTTGTGGTGGTTTTATTCTAAATATACCTGGTTGTAGTGTTGGTTGGTTTGTGTACCCACTGAATTCGTTAGATGGATTCCCACTAGTAGAAATCAAATTAACATAACCAGTACCACCACTAATACCGTTTAAAAAATCTTCATAACTATTATAAAAATAAGTGTTATAAATACCTTGTACTTGGGTTGTTTGTCCTGACAAGTCAATTGATTCCCCCGGCCATTGGACCTGTTGTCTATTTTCAAAATGTGGTCTAGCGTTAAAATTTGCCATATTTTTATCCTTTTATATCGTGTCCCAATTATGACCTAATGGTCTGTAACCCAGTAATTTATTAAGTGATTCAGCTTCACTAGCTTTTCTTTCTAACATCTTATCGGGACTTAGTCTCTCTAATCGTTCTTGTAATCTTGTGAATAATTTTTCTTTTATTGCGGTAGCCTCACTAAGTAATGATTCATAATCCATTGTAACCTCCGAATCGGTAACACCTAAAGCCCCACCGAATTTACCTCTTACTCTACCTAAAACTTCCATAGACTTAGCTGTTAAATATTCTCTTACCCATTGTTTAGCTGGTGAATTTAATTCAGAATAACTAACAACGTCAATTGGGACATCGGAAGGTAATTTTATAATATCTTTATTATCATTTAAACATCTTTGTTTTTCTTCATCAGATGTTGTTTCGTAATAGTGGTACCAAACTTTACTACCCGCCACTGTATTATTACCCATACTACCAAAGTTAACTCTTGAACCTGGGGGTGGTAATAAATGTAATATTTTAGTCCCGTCAGGACCTGCGGTAATTTTATATACTAAATCACCTGAAATGATTCTTTGTTTTAAATCATAATCAGCATCTCTAGTTAATATGTCAGCCGCTGGAGCTAGATAGAATCCACCACCACCAAATCCACCTGACCCACCACCACCAGGAACTTGACCAAATCCACCACCAAATCCACCGAAATCTCCACCACCATAATTGGCGTATAAAGCAAAATCTATTGTTGGGGGTGTTATCCATAAAACTTCGTTGATTTCTCTACCTGCTGGTATTGAGTATGCTTGTTGTCCTTCTATTACTGTGATATAATCCTTTTTTAATTCCCAAGGACCACCAGCTTGTAGACCGACAATTTTTGAATAAGCGTATGTGAATGATTCTTCATAACCCTGTCCTCTAGTTGTAAAAGCTTGAGTTAAGTCAGTTGTTGATATATTTACACCATATAATGATGACCATTGTGACTCAATCAACCATTCATTTATGTAAGAAGAATAATCCTCAATAGATATCTCAGCTAAAGTACATAACATTTCATCATCCAATTCAACTTTCCTAATAGGGGCACCTAATTGTATCTTTACTTCCGTAAATAATTTATTTTTTTCTGAGTCTGTTATTTCTAATGCCATATCCGCGTTTCTTCATAAATATTAAGTAATCACTAATATGTCAGAATAAGCTTCAGTTTATTAATTAATATAAGGATATTTAATACGTATTAATAACGAGTGGGTTTTTATGTCCCCGTACCAAACATTAAAAATTTTATGGAGAAAAAAGAAATTCAAAAAGCTACGCCTGAAGATATCAGGTTATTCCTTGAGGGGAAAGATGATGAAAAATACATCACAGGTGTCGAATTAGACCAAACAGGTGATTGGTCAACCGACAATTCTAATAGAGTCTACGTAACGATAGATGACCCTAAAAAGGGTAAATCAATTAAAGTAAATAAATTTGTACCATTTCTATGGACTAAGAACTTACGAGGAAGTGGGTTTTATGGTGATGACATAGACAAGATGAAAAAGATGGCCAAACAATATGGTATTTTTACACAAAAACTTGAAACTGGTGGTGATGACCGTCTTGAAGACGGATTCAAATTTATTGTAAAAACATCGGGTACGTATAGGGACTTAATCAACTTTTTTCAAAAGGGTGGGTTAAATCCATGGCAGAACAGAGATAAGGTTCAAATGTTACCACCCGTAGAACAATTTCTAGTACAAACAGGTAAAAGATTATTTAAAGGATTTGAGAACTATGAAGAAGTTCATAAAGTAATTTTCGATATTGAAACTACTAGTTTATACCCAGAACATGGTCACATGTTCTTAATTGGGATTAAGGATAATCGTGGTTTTAGGAAAATTATCGATTCTTATGAGAATGGTGTATGGTCCGAAGATGGTGAAAGACGAATGATTGAGGAATTCTTCCAAATATTACATGAGTTAAATCCATCTATCATTGCTGGTTATAACTCAGAATCTTTCGATTGGCACTTCATTCTAGAAAGGATGAAAATATTAGGTTTATCTAAAGAATCGGAAAGAGTTAGTCCAAGGGGTGATGTGACCACAACAATACACTCAAACAACATTATTAGAACTAAACACCCTGAGGTACCAATGATTAGAAAGTCAGCCTCACTTAAATTAGGTGCTGAACTTGAGAGATACACACAAACCGTTTATTGGGGTGTGAATGTAATGGACACTATGCACAGAGTTCGTCAGGCAATGGCGATTAACTCTAACATCAAACAGTTCGGTTTAAAGTATATAGCTGAACAGGCAAAGGTGGCTAGACCAAATAGGGTATATGTACCTGGTGACTCGTTAGGTAAAATATGGGTGGCCAACGACAATTTCAATTATAACAAAACGACAGGTCAATGGTATTCTATTGGTGGGTTGAAACCTGAGTTGAAGGATTTGAGTGACTTTGATTTAGTTGCTGAAGACACTTGGGAATTTGTTGACGGTAGGTTTTTGATAACCGAATACCTACTTGATGATTTACTTGAAACTGAGAGAGTCGATGACCAATATACTCAGGCAGCATTCTTAACAGCGGGACTTGTACCAACAGGTTTTTTACGAAGTGCCACAATGGGTACAGCAACACTATGGAAATTACTGATGTGTGCTTGGTCTTATGAGAACGGATTAGGTTTACCTGATGTATTACCTAAACGTAACTTCGTTGGTGGTCTATCTAGATTATTACAAACGGGTTATAATACAAATATTGTAAAGTTAGATTACGCTTCACTATATCCATCGATACAATTGGCTCACGATGTGTTCCCAACTTGTGATGTGTCAGGAGCTATTAGAGCCATGTTACAGTATCTATCAGATACACGTAATAAGTACAAGTATATGATGAATGAGGCGGCCGACAGAGGTGACACTGATAATCAAATTAAGTATGATAGAAAACAATTACCAATTAAAGTGTTGAATAACTCAGCTTTTGGTAGTATTTCAGCACCATATATCTTCCCATGGGGTGATATTGATATTGGTGAGACGATTACTTGTACAGGGAGACAGTATTTGAGACACATGGTCCAATATTTTATGGATAGGGGATACACACCACTAGTACTTGACACTGATGGGGTTAACTTTTCGAAACCTGATGATTTGACAACACACACATACATTGGTAGGGGGTTACATAGATTCACTGAAGAAGGTAAAACATATACAGGGTTAGATGCTGATGTTGCTGAATATAATGAGAGGTTTATGCATGGGGCTATGGGACTTGATAATGATGGTGAGTGGCCTTCTACGATTAATTTATCTAGAAAAAACTACGCAACATTAACACCAAGTGGTAAGGTTAAATTAACGGGTAACTCTATTAAATCTAAGGGTACATCTAAATATGTTGAGACATTCCTTAATAAAGGAATTAAGATGTTATTACTAGGTCAGGGTAAAGAATTTGTGGATTATTATTACGAATATCTTGAGAAAGTTTACAACCAACAAATACCATTGGTTGACATAGCGAATAAATCTAGAGTTAAGAAAACAATTAAATCTTACAAGAATAGGGGTCTTAATAAGAATGGTGGTATGTTACCAAAACAAGCTCATATGGAGTTAGTGATTAAGGAAGGTATTGATGTTAGTATGGGTGATACAATCTATTACATCAATAATGGTACTAAAAAATCACACGGTGATATCCAAACTAGAAAAACAAAGAAAGACCCACCAGAGGGGACATTAGTGTTCAATTGTTATGTTATTGACAAAACAATGATGGATAACCCTGAAGCTACAGGTGAATATAATGTGGCTAAATATGTTGATACGTTTAATAAAAAAGTGTTACCATTAACGGTTGTTTTCAGTCAGAGTGTTAGAGATTCACTATTGATTACCAACCCTGAAGATAAACAATACTTTACAAGAACTGAGTTAGAATTAGTTTCGGGTATCCCAAAAAAAGAAGGGGACCAAGATACATTAGAAGAACTTATGACAATCAGTGAGGAAGAGTTAAGATTTTGGGCTGACACTGGTAAAGATTGTGAATATATGATAAATGATAGGAATAATTGGGTGGAAACGGTTTAAGAACACAAAGATTAGGGATAAGATTAAGGATGAATATTGTGTACCTAATGATATTAAATTAATTAGAATTAATTATGATGAAAATATTAGTGATTATCTTAATCCATTAACGATATAATTAGATATTTATATGAAAAGGTACAATTATGTCTAAAATGAAGAGAAAATTAAGAAAGAAAGATTTAACTGAATTGGTTGACTCAAAAGGTGGTAAATTACAAGGGGATAAACATATAGACCAAAACAATAAAGTGGCCTCATCAAAAGATACAACAGATG
>Ga0307488_10003705_pt1 | contig 12735 bp, 7 predicted proteins | sample SB02metaG_FD_202248 | JGI IMG/M metagenome (GOLD analysis project Ga0307488, IMG submission 202248) | Sea-ice brine microbial communities from Beaufort Sea near Barrow, Alaska, United States - SB 0.2 | ecosystem: Environmental > Aquatic > Marine > Coastal | place: USA: Alaska | collected 2017-05-06
CTTCTGGTGAAAGAATAGGTCTTAATGTTGCTCTTACATCTACAGAGTTTACTTCGTCTGGTTCAAAATCAAATAATGGATCTATAACTGTTGCTGTAATACTGTTATAATTAGAACCAGTTGTTAACAACTCGATATTAGTAATTCTACCATCAACAATTCTTGGAATTGCTGTAGCGCCTGTTCCATCACCTTCTATTTTAACAGTAGGTACGATTCTTACTGTAGAGTTTTGAATAACCCCATCACCTTGTGGATCTCCAATAAGCTTATAAGTACCAAGTGATTTAGAAGGATCCCAATTGTAGGAATCAATCACATATGCAGATGAAACATTGCTAGGCGAGTTAATATAAACCGTCATACCAGCATAATAGTTTGCGATCTGGCTTTGTAAAGATTGCAAGATAAGAATTGTACCGTCATTTTGCGGTGGGCCAGCGATGATGCCTGATTCTAATGTAGGATAACCTGTGTTATCGATATAGTTTTCTACAAATATATCTGAAACTTCTGAACCAGTAATTACATTATTAGCATCTTGCGCTAAATTAGGATCAATTGCAAACGTACCAATTAAAGGAATATAGCCTGAGGCATTATAAGCTTCGAATTGTTGCTCAGTTAAGTAGTACATAAATTTCCATACATACCCATCTGGCATTCTATATATTTGGTTTTCTGTTGTAGGATTATAATTTGGTGGTACTGTTGAGACTGCACCATTATTATTAGATAAACATTTGTAGATACGGTAGTCACCGGAATCGTTATTTGTTGGTCCTACTACTGAATAAAAATTTATATTTTCTAAATCAGTAAGATCGTCGTATTGTGCGTAAAGCTGATCTTTTTGCCAAGCGTAATATTTAATCATAAACTTAACGTCAGAATTAAATACTTGTTTTCCAAAAAGAATAGACTCTTTAAAAGTCATTTTACTATTAAGTGAATTGACAGAGCTAATACGATTCAACGCGCCAGTGACGGTTGAAGAAACTGCGAAATAGAACTCGTTATCAAGAATATCCTGATAGAACATTCTAGTCGAGTCGTTTTTCAATGTTGTAGTTAAAATTTCTGGCATTTCACTTAACCCTAGCTTTTGTAATATTTATAAACACTTTTAGCCTCTTCTACGAATACGAACACGTGGATAACAAGTACCTGAAACAGGTCTTGCTTTCAAATTGTTTTTCGGATGAGCAGTACCTGTCACTACTCTTTGGTTCTTCCATCTCAAATATTTATTAGGTGCACCTTGTAAACTGTTAGTATCCATTGGATCATCAGTTCCAGTGTCTTGCATTTGGTCTGTAGATGCATTATTTATAAGCCAAGCCGCAGCTTCAGTCTGGTTCATATTTTGATTAGATTCAGCTAATAAAGTAAGTACACCTGCAACTTGTGGGCCTGACATGCTTGTTCCTTGATATTTATCAAAGTTATAACCAGATAATCTTGGATCTGCAATATCACCACTTCTAGCATGTACACTACTTTGAATTTCTTGACCTGCAGCAAATATATCTACTTGACTGCCACAATTTGAAAAATAAGCTTTGTCTTCTTGAGTAGCGCTTGAAGTAGCACCGACGTTAATTGTTGGTGCATATCCAGCACCAGATCCAGTACCTCTGTGTAAGTACCATTCGGTGTTTGACCCTTGGTAAGTCATATAATACGTGTTATTGTAATCTTGATCTGATTCGTTAACCGTTTTCCAATAATCATTACCAGCAGAACATACAATAATAATTCCGTCGTCAATAGCATCTTGCATATCAGCGTTACGACTTGTAAAATAATTTGGAATGTTCATATTTAAACTATTTGCGTAAAAACCACGGTCCTGCAATTCTGCTTGAGTTAAATCTCTACCAGGATTAAAATCAACACCCCGATAAAGTACTCTAGTAACACTACCTGTAGTATAGCCATATGTTCCAGAATCAGCATTAGATCTAATAGATGAGCCATAGCTATTATTTGTTACGGTTGGATTACGCCTGCCAGTTTCTGAATTAATAGGTTTAGTATTGTGCCAAGCACGCATGTAATCCCACATGAGGCTGCTGGAGAGGCTGCTAGGGTTACTGCCATATGGGCTTATGTTATATATTGTAGCGTCTCTAGCCCATCCCTGTGAATTACCAGCAACAGTACCGCCGCAGTGGCAGCCATGATTGTTATCATCTTTATCTATAGAATTTGTATAAGAGCCTGAGCGATCATAAGTATATGTACCATTTGATCCACCAGTTACAGCGCTCGTTAATGAGAACCAATTAAATTGATTAACTCGTGTTCCACCTGAACCGTCAGAATTAACTGCAAACTCTGGATGAGCTGGATCGATGTGCCCGTCAACAATAATAACATCAACGTTCTTACCGGAGGCTGTTATCGTTAAGTCTGCAGTAATAAGAGAAGTACCATTAGAGCCCCAGTTAGATCTGTTTACTTCTTCACTGTGTCTTAATAAACCCCAGTTAACATCGCTAGCATCATCTGTTGCGCTTTTATCAAACTCACCATTAGATATTGTATAACCGTTTGGCTTTGTTGTCAACTCAATAAGTTCTACTAAATCACAATCCCAAACACGATCATCAGACTTAAGTAATTCTACTTCATCGTCAGTTAACATGTAATGTGTATTACGACTAATGAGTCTTCTGTTTGTTAGTTCAACCGCACGATCTGGAATAAACAAATTGCCACCAGGCGTTTCCATATCATCATAAAAACTTTGAAGATCTTCTTTTCTATGAAGAGTGACAATCCATTCTCTTTGCATTGGTTAAGCCTCTAACTGAAGAACATTAAGTGTTACTTGAACGGCGCCAGTTGATCCAGATTTATTTGTAACTCGGCATGGTATAGATGTTGTCGGGCTTGCTTCAAGATTAAATCCAATAACGCCAGGAGATATTATAACTGTTTGAGCACCTGTAGTAATTACTTCTGCAATAACACCAGCATCTGGAGTTGGATCAGTACCTTCGCCTCGTGAATTATCTGCTGAACGTGTAGCGGCATTCGCATAAATTCTAACCCAAGCAGCTTTATCAGTTGTAACAGTAAATAATGAATATGCTTTAAACCCAGTTAGATCAAGATCGCCACTAGCCTCGTCTGCTAAAGAAGAAGTTGAACCAGCCGGTGATGTCCTTGAAGGTAATGAACCGCCGCCACCACCGCCTGCATTTTGAAGCTCAACCCAAGCACCAGAGTGTGCAAAATATGCAGCACCTGTGCCGTGTACGTGAGCAAACATTCCGTGATAAGAATTAGCATCTGGTAGATCGCCTAATGCTGAATATACGTTACCGAATAATACTTTATTACCAGCCATATCTAAGTCAGAAGCAACAACTGCTGCTACCGCATCTGAGTCTGAATATGATGAACCCGAACCAGCCTGAGCTACCCAAGCATAATCAGTTCCATTCCAGGAAAGAACATGCCCTGTTGTAGGATCTGATTGATTTAAGTGTGCATCAACGTCTGCGTTAGCATATGAATCGCCACCGCCACCAGTAAATTCTGATCCGTTGACATAGATTGCTCCTGTAATGTTTACACCAGCAGTCGTTGTTTCAATTTTGTTAAGACCGTTATATTCTAAAACAACCGAGCTAGCATCAGCTCCAATAATAATCTTTTCGCCATTATAATTTTTGATGTTCATTGTTTTTGCCATTTTAGTATCCTGACGCTGTTAAGAAGATTGGTATACTTGTATACGTTATTTGACCGACAACTCTTACAAATTCAGTAGCTGTTATGCCTGTAGGTGATGCTGTTATTGTTACATCCAGGAATAGATTACCATCAGTAATTCTTTCTTTAATTTGAATTCCATTCATTAAATCGTCAGAACCTATACCTGTTTCGATAACATCGAAAACTCCACCGTCTGCATCTTCAACACGACTAAATAAAAATTCTTTAGTTGCGTAATGTGATACTCCAGTATTCGAAAGTAATGTCAGCGTTAGTTTACCGCCAGCTGTATATCTTGCCAACTGCTTAGTATATACTAGAGCTGATATTTTACCATTTACAATATTTGTAGCTGGAATTTGATCTTGTAGAGTACCGGTTACTGTGTCATTAATTACGAATGGAACATATATATCTTGGCTGTTGACTCGACCAAACTCTTGTGTGCCAATAATTTGGTGATTGGTATCTGGTAAAGAACTTCCGCCTGGATTAACGAATGCAAAAGCACCATCTCCATCTGTAGAAAGTACTTGGCCCGCCACACCATCAGTAATACCTAAACTTAATAATGTTAAATCTTGAATACTGTCATATACTTCAGTAAAGTTTGCGTTACTTTTAGACATAGCCGAACGTATAGGGTCGCCGGTTCCGTCGTTGGCTTCTTCGCCTATATTGATTATTTGCTTAGCCATGCTTACTCCTATTAGTTTTATATAGCTTTAATAACTTATTTATCTAACTGTTATCGACAGTGAACGTTAATGTATCATCTACAGTAAACACGAAGTTATCTGCTCTAATTGTTTGATCGCCGGTTGCCTGATTAGGCCCAACGATAGGATCACCACCTTTAACATAATCATCTTTACGTATAACCTGGAAAGTTGACGACATAACTGGGCCTACTGCTTTTTCGTAAGAAAACTTACCAAATAATTTAGACCCTGCTAGGTGGACTGTATCTTTTACGACTTTTTCATACTTAGGCTGATCTACAACAGACTTAATTACATACGAATATTCTTGATAATAATCGCTGTCTTGAACTTTCATCTGTGAATCGAAATACTTAAACTCTTTATCAATAGGATCTGTAAAGTAGCCATTAATGTGAGAGCTATTACTTCCCCAGAAACCAGCAGTAATACCTTGTGATCTTGCAGATAACTTTGCCCTAGCCATAGTTGAGCCGTCAAGTTGATCTGTTAAATAAACATTCTCACCGTCGATATAACCAAATCCAGAGTTTCTTATTTCTGCTGCTTTAATTCTACCTTCTGAAAACAATGTTTCATTTCGTATTTCAGCGTTTAAACCATATTTTTTAGTAGAATAATTTCTTTCAATTCCGATTACTTCGAAAGTATTACCTTTATGTATAATTTCATCACCAGTAAGTGCAGATTTAAATCCATAATAACTAAAAGGTGTTATGTATATAGCGCCGTTATCGTTGTCTACTGCTCTAATAATACCAGATGAAGATGTTAGTGGTTGTGTAACAGTGTCACCAACTGAGAACGAAGGTGAAAAGTCACCAATACTAATAATTTGGTCGTATCTTTCAAATGCTGCCATCTGTTCATCAATAGCAATACTAAACGTATCGTTAATATAGTCCTCTCCAGGATTTATATTTTCGAAAGTTTTAATTGTACCAATGTCAAACGGTGTTAAATCGAATGCTTCGTTTAAAGGTGTTGATAAAATAGCCGGTGAAGCGCTGCCTGACATTGGGATCGTTGCAGGTGGTGTATTATTATAATCATTTGAATTAATTGTAACGTTTACGAAGTTTTCAATAATATCTGTAATTAACGAAACACTTTCGATATTATCTAACTCTTCTATTTTAACGTCAGTTATAACACCAGTGTTTGCGTATAGTGGTCCTGGCGAAGAACCATTTTTCGCTGCTACTACAAACATGTCACCAAGTTTTGTGTTAACGTCATAAGCTGTAATAGTAAAGTTATTAGCAGCACCATTCTCGTCTACACGATCTCTTGTAGAAACATCTCTTCCCAATGCAAACGAATTGTTGGGTTCCATTTTAATACCAACAGCGATAGAGTTTTGACCAATAACTGTGCCTGCATTACCAGCAGTATCTATTAAGACTTCTAATTCTTTAAACCTAAAACTTTCATTTGGCAATACAATAACTTGGTTTGATACAAGCAATTTTGTATTATTAATTGTATAACCAAAGCCACCGTCATCAACGGTATATTCAATAGTTCCGGTAAACTCAGTTTGTAGTTCGGTAACAATAGCAGTACCGCCTTTACCGTAATCACTTTTAATATCTAAAATATCACCGACTTTATTACCAGTAGTACCACCGTATGATACATCAACAGCTAACGAATTTGCAGAACCATTTAATTTACCAAACGGAACATCTTCCCCGCCAATACGACACATAATATCATCGTATCTTACGAATGTACCTTTAGCATTTGTGATGTAAATAATAGCAGTTAATGTTTTATTAAGATAAACAAAGTTGATTTTATCTACAATTGCTTTTGCTTTAGAAATAGATCCGTAAATATTGCGACTTAATAAATCTGCATATGAATACGATGTGCCTTTTCTAGATACAAAGTTATTATTGTTTGGTAGTATCTGTAAGTATGTACCAGTTTTCCAAGTTGAATCTGAAGGCTTAAGCATGTATTTAGAAGGATACATTACTTGAATATCTTCCTCATAAAACATTCTAAAGAATAAAACTAATCCAGCTTCTGTACCTTTACGGCGATACAAATCTAAAATATTACGTATTACAAACTTAACTGTTTTATCATCTTCGATCGGCGGTAGATCTGCCATATATTTCTTTTTGAAATAAATTATCATTGACGAAAGAGTTGTTCCAACGTCGCGATACTCAAAGAGGCGGCGTGAATTGTATACGCCCATATTAGGATCTGACTCTACGAACTTATAATAATGTTCTACCATTGCAACTAGTTCTGCACCATGCTCCCTATAATACGCAGGAAACTGTTGCGCGATTTTAAACGCTATATTCTTTTCTATTAAGTTGACGGTATTATCAGCCATTTTACTTAACCTCTACCATATTAACGGTTACATCAGTATCTAGAATCAAGAATATTCTTCCTGCTGGAGCTGATATATCGTCGTTAGCCGTAGTTACCATAATGTTGATTCCTGATCCAGCAAAACCACTTACTTTGAAGTCAACCAAATTAATTTCACCAGTTTCATAGTTTACATTACCAGCAACTGGTTTAACAATCTGTGGGTTTGCAGAATCTGCAGTTACGATTTGCATATTACCTAAACCATCATCTTGTAAGTATGAACTCACACTATTAAATCCGAACGTACCACTTGTAACTGATGGTTTATAATCTTTAAATCCGTTAGAGTCTTTAAACGGATATGGCTTAACTAATTTAGAATAAAACTTAAACGAAGGTGAAGATGAGATATTTAATGCTGGTGAATATACAACATAAGGACATACATTTAGTTCGTTACTTAAAATAGAGATATTAGATGCATCAATATCAGAAGATAGTTTTGATAATCTTAAAGTAGTATCAAAGTTATCTAGGTATGTAGTGTTGTATGTTGATATCGCTGTACGTACTTCAGTTTCTATTTGCCCAGATGATTTCTTAGTAATCTTAGGATTAAAGTATACATTGGCTTGAACACAACCGTAAATAAATTCAGAAGGAATGAACACTGGCTCAATACCAAGCGGACTCTTTTCTTTTAAGAACTTAATATATGCTGAAGAAAGAACCGAAGATAAACCTTCTCGTCCTTCACCAAGATAAACTGAAATAGCAACTCTACCAAATTGTGGAGGCTCTAATGTTTCTCCGCCATATGCAGCAACTGAATCAATCTCTGGAAAGTTTTGTTTTAATAGGATTTCGTAATCACTAGTTGTAATTGCTCTTTCTTGTATCTGTAAAGATTTAGGAGCAAAGTATCTAATGTTTTCTAATGTTTCTCTATCGCCACCACCAGCTGCCTTGGATATTGTTTCGACAGTAATTGTAGATGTTGGTAGTTGAGCACCTAACTCGAATGAAAAAGCACCATTAGATTCAACACCTGATGTAATGCGATATCTTACACGAATATCTTCGAATGCTTGTGGCTGTAAACCAAACACGTTGTTACCAAAGTAAACAGTGTATCGACCATCATAATATGGTTCTACATAGAATACTCTATCTAACGGTCCTACACCAAATAAATCATCCTTACGAATAAACTGGTTTGCATCTTCAGTTGCTTCAGCATCTACGAATACTTCTATTGAATCAGTATCAGCATTTTCGTTTGTAAGAATAACTCTTAGGATACCATCGTCACCGATAAAGTAACCTTCTCGTTCAAAACTTGATAGCATTTGACCTTCAAAGATCTCTACATTTTCTGCTACAAAGGTTCCAACACCGGTTTTACGTGCAACATATGTTTTATCATTTACAAAGTTATAACTTGCACCTTGATAAGTTGTTGTAAAATCTGAGTATGCCGGAATTGTAACTGTTTGTCCTACAATAGTCATGTCGACAATAGTAATTGTTACGAGCGCTCTTGCTGATCTTCTTGATCGTGGAAGATAATTAAGTTCTTTTGCATGAGACATTACTGAGTTTTTCAACACAGCGGAGTCTAAGAACATTTCATTAACTGCCATATTTGTATAAAAGTTATTTTGATATGTGTTATAAGCCAAGACATCTAAGAACACGCTCATGTTCGAACCTTCAAAGTTATAATCTTTGAATTGTGTCTGGCTTTTCAGATAGTTTTTAAACTGAGTCTTGATAGACTCAAAGTCTAATTCTGAAATATTTAATTTAGCCATTTATCGTGTCCTCTCTAAGAATACATCTAGCTTAATCGGCTGCTGTACGTTTGTTATGTAAAACATTATATTTACTCTTACTGCATTATCATCTATATTAGAAGTTGCTGTTACATCTATCAATGTTGCTCGAGGCTCATATAATTCTATTGTTGTTCTTACTTGATTTTGAATTAAAACCATCATTGCTGGTGTGATGTTCTCAAATAATAAAGCATTAATATCACCGCCTAGATCTGGCTGCATTAATCTTTCACCACGATCTGTAAGTATAAGATTCTTAATTGATTCTTTAACAGAGTCTTCATCTTTATTAACAGTAAGATCAGATGATACAGGACTAATCTCAAGAGTTTTCTTGAAATCAGAGTAAAGGTTAATCTTTTTAGTATTAGAAGTAAATACTGTAGCTACCATTTTCTAGCTCCTGTTGTTTTATTGTTCATCCTCGTTTATCCCACTGTCGTAATGCACCCACATCAACGTGTACAAAACTATTATAATACCCAACACCTTTAAATCCTATTCGCCGTGCCAATTGAACAAACTCACCAACATCATAAGGATTAAATCCTGACCAAGTTAAATCTACTGCATTACCACTTAAATGCTGTGAAGCTTTAGCGCCACCTACAAGTTTATTATATTCAGGATTTCTATATCCACTGTTTAATTTAAGTGGTCCTGTTACGATACCGGCGTTCTTAGCTTCTTTTTGTAATCTCATAAGAAGGACTTTTACATCGATAGGAATTAATTCCCAACCTTCACGTGCAGGTGTCATTCTAGTAACCCATCCACCTTGAATCTTTAATCTTGCGTCACTACCACTTTCTAAGTCATCCCATTTAGGTAAATCTTTATATTCTTCAATTGTCGGCAAAGCAACATTTCCTGCAGCTTCCCATTCATCTCTTGCTTTATTTATCTGTCTTTGGCGGTACTCTTCAGCTTCTCTTATAGCTCCAGCCCTAATTGCTTCACCTGTTACTCTATTAGATGCATTTGAAAGTGTATTAAACACTTCATCATATCTATTTGTGAAGTCTTTTAAAGGATCTTTGAGTCCTTTGAATAATCCTTCTATACCTGTTGCTAATCCACACAGGCGAGATATTAAAAACATGATTTCTTCAATAGATGGGTTATCGAATAAGCCAGTTGCATAATTAATTAAAGTATCAATTTTATCTGTTATTCTTTTAGCTTCTTCTGGTCCACACAATTGCGATAATGCTGTTTTTTTCTCTTCAACATCAGCAGCAACTTTAAGTTGTACTGGGCTTTTATAACCTGGACCAACAATTGCAGAAACATCAAAATTAGAAATAGATCTACACACTGCTGCTATAGTCTTTTCAATCATATCTTTAATTTTCTTTTTAATAGCTTCTAGTAATGCTTTTACTTTAATCTTTTCAAAGGCTGCTTTTACTAAACTTTCAATGTTTTTAATTTTATTAATAAGTGATAATGCATCATCAATTAACCCTTGTACTTGACCAATTAAATCAAAGAATCCATTAATTACACCAAAGATATTATCAAACAATGCACAGAACCCGCCCATAACACTTACACTAAAATCACCATTATAAAAGTCATCTAGTTCTTTTAAGAACCGTGAGCCATTAGCGTTAGAAGATACAATTGCTGTGGCAGGTGTGTAATTACTACTTTCATAAAATGCAGCAATTTCTACTGCAGTAAGAGGTCCTTTAGCAACTCTAAAAGAAATAACATCTAAGGTTCCATCAGTTTTACTCAAAGCATTTATAGTTGCTTGTCTCTTCATAAAATCATTATTAATACTGTTAACTGATTCGTAGAATGTTGTACTATATTTTGTAGCAAATCTGCTTAAAACATTTGTCTGCAAATCGTTAGCGATATTAGCTTCGAATTCTTTTTGGAAGACTCCAACTTGATGAATAGTAAATTCGCCATTATCGTTTACTGTATTACCAATGTATGGTGTTGCTTGGTTATTTAAACAACTTCTACAAAGAGTTTTTCCTGGTTTACATGTACAAGCCATTATCTTGCGCCTCCGGTGGTTATCGAGCCTTCTAGTGCAGCCTCTGATCTAGCTTTAACTTGATCTATTACACTTAAGATTGCATTTGTTGAAGTAAGCGATCTGTTACCAGCAGAATCACCAGCATACTTACTTCTGCCAGCATTAGGACCAGTTACTAATGGTAACGAAGCCCACTCTGAAGCAAGGTTGTTAGCAAATTGTTCTCTAGTAATTGTGCCTGCTAAGAATTTACTTAAACCACGACCCTCTAACAGAACAATAGCCATTTTATCTTGATTTTCTGGACTAAACAAGTCTCCAGCACTTAAACCGGCTCTTCCATATAAGCTATTTGTTCCACTACCTACCCCAAGTTCGTTGTTAAAGCCGCGCAATGTATCTTCCATTATTTGGTATCTACCTGATGCTTCTGAAAGCTGACCTTGGTCAATACTTTCCTGCCAATCTAACACTTCTTGTATAGTCATTGCAGTAAGTTGTTTGGCTGGATATAACGCTCTTGAAACAAGACCTGATATATCGTCGTATCCTTCTGATTCTTTGTTACCAATAAAGTCAAGCAATGGTGTTGCTGCAGTTTGAGTAACAGCACTAACATTACCTATAGTTGAGTTCCCAGAAGAATTGTCTGAACCACCATAATCTTTAGCTGAGAAGCCACCACCGCCAATAGATCCTGGCTCGTCTGGGCCAGCAATAGAAGTTGATTTTTGTACTGGTTCTGGTGCAACAACTGCTGAAGCGTACCAACCAATCTCTGGTGTACCAGAACCTGGAATAAATGGTATTGAGTTTAATCCAATCGGTGGAAGAAGTATTTTGGCAGCAGCTATTGTGCTAAGACCTGCTGCTAATGAAGGTCGTGGTGGTACAGGTGGAGCAAGATTAACAAATCCAGAACCAACATTAACAATCGCGCCACCGATATTTGTTTGTACACTCCCACCAATTGCCATATCAATTCCTGCATCGATATCAGTATTGCCTGTAGATGAAATAAACGTGCTGGTAGCTTTAGTAGTCCACGTCGTTGCTAATTGGTTAATCATAATTGCACTTATATTAAGCTCAGCAACAGATTGAATATTAACCTGTGTAAGACCGCGCATATGCAGCTTATCAGTTGCATTAATTAAAATCTTTTCTGAGTTAATAGTTAATGCACCGTACTTAGGAGGTAATCCAATTAAACCACCAGAAGAAATCTGCATTTCTTTACCAGCTCTAAGAGACATCGTACCAACATTAGCTTGTACTTTAACATCTGCTGCTCTTATCTGTACTTGCTCTGAAGCAATAATATTAGATTGTCCACCAACCGATAGAAGATGATTGCCTCGAACTTTAGTTTGTAAGTCACCTTCGATTTCTTCAATCTTATTACCTTTAACGTATACATAACTATTACCCAAAATAGTAACTGTGCTTGATCCACCAACAACTACGTGTTGTTTACGATCAATTACTTCGTATTTGTCTGATACTGTTTTGTCAGTTTTAACACCTCTAGAATCAATTTGAACAAAAGATCCAGATTTATGATGAATCATAATTCTTTCAGCGCCAGGAGTATCGTCTAATTCAATACTGTGATGAGCTGTTTTGATAACCCTATTGTGAGGATACTGCGCACCATAAGCCGATGATGGTTCATCCCAAGTTTTATCAGTACCACCAATTTTAACATCAACAGCTCTACCCATTTCTTGCTGTAATACATACGTATCTTGAATGTATTCGCCTCGAGTAAGCCTGTCTTGTTGAGGTTGTCCTCTATCTTCTGGTGCTGAACCGTGTGCTAAACTCTCGCCGTCTCCTGGAGGTATCCACCCCCATCCGTTTTGTGCTGGGTTTAATTCATCAGCAAATTGAGTTGGAATAAGACCAAGTACCATTGGTTGCTGTGCATCACGGCCATCTAAGAACATGCCATATACCCAAGAATTAACTTTAGGAATGGCGTTTGGGTCATATCCACCTTGAGCAACAATAGCCCACGGAAGCATATCTCTGGGAACATCAGGTATAAGCCCGTGTACACCAAAGGCACGCACTTGTACACGACCTTCTAATCGTGGATCTTCATTAT
>Ga0307488_10003706_pt1 | contig 12732 bp, 8 predicted proteins | sample SB02metaG_FD_202248 | JGI IMG/M metagenome (GOLD analysis project Ga0307488, IMG submission 202248) | Sea-ice brine microbial communities from Beaufort Sea near Barrow, Alaska, United States - SB 0.2 | ecosystem: Environmental > Aquatic > Marine > Coastal | place: USA: Alaska | collected 2017-05-06
AGTTATTGCCAGAGGCTTTTTTAGCTAGGCCTAGGCTGCATTTTTGCTCTACAAGTGCAGCCTTAGAGCTCCTTTATGATAAAAGTCTGGGGGTGCGTCTGGTATCTGTTAACGCGGATGAAGCGTTACCGGTTTTCCTGGGTGAAGCCTTGCGTTCAGCTGCTTTGTTGCCACTTGTGCGTCAGGGTGTGCTTGTGGGTAGCCTGCACTTTGGCGCCAAAGGCCATCAACGTTTTACTAGCGAAAAATCCACAGATTTCATTAGTCATCTGGCTTCTGTCGTTGCAGTTTGTCTTGAAAATTGCGTCAATCAAGAGCGTCTGCATCGGCTGAGTATGTACGACATGCTTACTCAGGTAAAGAATCGGCGCGCTTTTCATTAGGCCTTGGATAACGAGGTATCCCTTGCAGCCCGCGGCGGCAATCCGCTGAGTGTATTGTTCATAGATTTAGATCATTTTAAACAAATCAACGATACCTATGGTCACCCCATGGGGGATAAGGTATTAAAAGAAGTCGCTCAGACGATCAATGATATATTGCGTAAAACCGACCATGTTTGTCGCTACGGCGGAGAGGAGTTTGCTCTAATTCTCCCCAATTGTGGTCAACCGCGAGCCATGCAAATTGGTGAAATTATCCGCCTTCAAATCAGTGAGTTAACAATAGCTAATGATGCTGTCAAAGATGATGCCAGTGCAGCAGCATCGGTTACTTTATCGATGGGTGTCAGCTGTTGGCTACCGCTGCAGCCAACCGCAGGTTTAGAAGAGGATGTCATTAGAGAGTTGATTGCCTGTTCAGATCGTGGTGTTTATTTATCAAAAGCCGCCGGTCGCAATAGCGTAAGCTTTGTAGCACTTGATCTCGACGATGTTGCGTTTAAGTCGTGTTAAATTTATTTAGAAAAATTCTTTAGCGGTTTCCGCTTCGCCGCCTTCTTTAATAAATGCCCTTTAAGACACACTTCTCATTAACACACACCTCTCGTTTAGACACGCCTTCGTAAACTCGCCTTGTGTAACAACTAACGACAAATTTAGCTTTATTCTGTAACGCTTTTAACCTCGCTTAAAGCCTCTATAGACTATCTATAAACTATGCTTTCACCGGAGTATTTGCCGACGTCTTTAAGGGTCGTTAAAATAAGCCCAACTTACATCAATGCCATATTATTTTAAAATGAATATTCATACAGTACATTAATACGAGCGATATATTTAGGCACGGCCCCTGTTACTTGCATGCCTGTGTGTTGAACTGAATCTGTACTAAATCCATGCCTAAAAAATAGTGCTCGCCCTGTGCGCGGCTCGATATCAATAGTTTCATTATCGCTATAAATTTGAGTGCAGCCACCTTCAACACCTTCCTCATGACCATTTAAGTAGAGCAACATCGTCAACATAGATTCGACATGGGGCCACTGAATCATTTGCGTATCATCAGCATTAAAACCAAAGCCTGGCCAGGCACCATCGATATGTCGATTGAATACATCGTGTTGCTGATATTTATAAAAGTTCATCCGCTGACTTAAGCGTGGATGTAATGAACGCTGATCAATAGTCGCGGGTAGGTGCTTTTCAATACGCCTAAAAATTGTCTCCATAACCACAGCATCACTCAACCAGTGCACAGATTGATTCATCCTCATTCCCGGTGGTGTTTGAATACCCGGGGCTTCTGGGCGATAACCTAACTGGTCGGTAATACTGATAATTAATGCGCACTCTTGTGCAGACAAGACATCATCGATAACAAATGCCAATTTATTCTCTAAGGATAAGGTTGAAAGTTTTGCATCGCTAATGTCTTGATCCGACTTAGCAAATAGAGCTAACGCTTGTCGATTAACCCGGTAGATGGGTGTATTAGGCACAGTGCCTCCCATAGGTAGGGAGCCAGGTAGCTGGTCAACGATATCGATTTTAAGATCTGTGTTCATCAAGGTTGCGCTCTACTATAAGAAGGTTATAAAAAATTCTTTATTTTCGCTGACTAATTGGTCTCCAGGCTAGATAAGCAAAACTCAAGAAGTATTATATATGTTGTGGGATAGAATTATGAGGCTATTGCGAGTATTTAATGAATACTTTGACTAAATAACACTTCGTATTTAACTTCTGTTCATCTTTTATTTATCTCAACGTTAAATGGGTGTCAGGACACTTTTAATATCAATCCCTTATTATGTTTACAAGTTGATACGGAATGACATTTGGACACAGAAACATCGTCCCAATTGGCATAAGTCTAACTTAGGTAAAAAGAATGCTTTGTAAGCAGTTCGCTTTTTTGCAGAAATTTTTTTAATACATTAATAGGAAATAGAAATGATAGTTAAAAAGTTCTTAGGTGTTGCAGCAATCGCTTTATTATGTAACCAAGCGTTTGCAAATGTAGTAGTAGTTAATCAAGGGCTCTCTGAAAAAGAAGTGTTGGCGGCTCAGCAAGGTTGGTGTGCTGCGCTTGTTGATATCAGTAAAATTCACGAGGATGAAGGACAAGCTGCTGCAAAAAGTCTTGCTGAGCAGGTTATTGATGCTGCCTATGGCTATCAAATGGGTGCGGTGTTATTTAAACCAACGCTTACAGTAAAACCTCAAACATTCCGCGCTACCAGCGAAGGTGCTCTTTCTTATTTTGTCGGCGGCGACTCAAACTTCCCAAGTGATACAGGCTTTGCACTTAAAGGCTGGCAGAAATGTGAAGTTGATAACAATGCAGTTTTCATTGCAGGTGACAGCGCGTCAACGATCGGTAAGGTTCACTTTACTGCAAAAGACGGTAGCGTCACATCAGTAGATAAAACTTGGGGTTTTGTAAAAGATGACGCCGGTGACTTGCGCATTGTGCTACACCACTCATCTCTTGAATTTCAAGGTTAATTAAATACTTTCACTATGATCGCAATAATTATCTAGTGAAACTCGTTTAATCAAAATGCCGAGCTTGTCTCGGCGTTTTGCGGTTTAAGAAGCCTATTTTTAACGATGGTAAATATCAGGCTCTGAACATTCTTAGCAATACGCTTGACCCAAAACAATATGCAGGCTTTACCAGAGACTCCGAATTCAACAATAAGGTTAGCGCTACAGATAAACAGAGGTGTGCATCAAGTGGCGCTAAAAGTAAATATTAAGCGGCTAGCAACATGGTTTGATAACAATGTATTTAATTAAAGCTATGCGCATGGGGTTAGGAACTTGGTCGTCCATCTCATAAATATAGACTAAAAAGATCAGCGCATACGCTAGTTTAAGGTCGTGCACTTAGCATCCCTATCGATCTATAATAACAATTTTTATGGAGTAGTTCAGTGCAATACAGCTTGAAACGACGATTTGTCATCACCGGAATTACACTTTTTATACTGGTAAGCTTGGCGTCGGCGGCTCTATTTTATACGGCAAAGCAATACAACTTTTATATTGAGCGCAGTGTGCGAGTCCAGCAAGTTTATTCTAGCTATAGATCTGTATCTGACCACACCCACCGTAAATTAAGTGCCCTTGGTCAAATTATTGAGGAAAATACCCTCAACAACTTAAATGCGCGCTATCGCAACAAAGAAGCACTACGCGATGCATTAAGTAAAGTAAGACAAAGCATTGTCGCTAAATTGGCTCATTTGGGTGATGCTGCCGACGTTGTTGAGTTGGAACATTTTAATAAGATAGAGCTTTTGGCAGAAGAAATTATAAGGGGAAGTCAACTTGTCAGAGCTGCGGTTGAAAAAAATCAGCTAGATGCAGGTGTTGTTGCCTTATCAAAACTTCGAAGCTTTGAGATAGAGGGCAGCTTTATTAGACTTATTGATGAAGCGATTGATGAGGAGCTAAATGAGGTCAGAGAAACCCAACTGGTAGTGCAGGAGCTCAACACGCTTTTGAATAGGCTTTTAACCATTATTTTTTTCTGCTTTATATTTTTTGGCGGCTTCTTACTTTTTACCACTTGGCGTGCGCTGACTCATCGACTACAGACCTTCGAGAGCGCCACTGCTGCTTATCAGGCAGGGGATTTTTCTGCCCGGGTAGATAACAATGTTAAAGATGAGTTTTCAGGTCTTGCTGTCGCCCTCAATAATATGGCTTCTGAAGTACAGATGCAAAGGCAGCGTGAGCAAAACACACAGGAAAATCTTGAGGCAATTATTACCAGTCGCACGAAAGAGCTTAGAACCAGTAACGAGAAGCTGGAGACAATAAGCGAAACTCGGAAGCAGTTTCTCGCAGATATCAGTCATGAACTTCGCACTCCACTCACCATTATTCAAGGAGAGGTAGATCTTGCCCTTAGAGAGCAGTCAACAACTCCAGAGCAGTTTCGCATCGCATTCCGTCGAGTAAAAGATCAAGTTCTTCACACGGCTAGATTTGTTCAAGATTTACTTTTTGTTGCTAGAGCTGAAAACGGCAAAGCGCCAATTCATAAGCGTCCAATGTCAATAGTGCCTTTGATCGTAGACGTCTGTGAAGACTTTGCTGTTATCGCAGAAGAGAGAAATATTACGATCGTTAATAGTTATCCAGAAGACGTGATTGTTGCCAATGTTGATGCAAGTAAAATAAGGCAAGTATTCACTATATTACTGGATAATGCGGTTCGCTATTCTTATCAAGACTCTACTATCGAAGTTAATATTCGAGTGAGTAAAGCCCAACTAATAATCGAGATTAAAGATTCTGGTATTGGTTTGAAATATAACGAAACTAGCCAAGTTTTCTCAAGATTTTATCGAGGTAATGAGGGCTCGGGCAAAACGACAGGAACAGGTTTGGGGCTGCCCGTGGCAAAAGCGATTGTGGACGCACATATGGGCACTATTAACTTACAGGGTGAAAGTGAGGAAGGTTCAACGGCAACAGTAACTCTGCCGTTAGCATTGAATCATGAGGTAGTTGCATGAGAATTTTAATTGTTGAGGATGACGATAGAATTGCGGACTTTCTGACGCGAGCATTAACGGCGGAGGGTCACAACATCACTCGCTTAGACTCCGGTAAAGAAGTCATCAATGTGGTGCGTGGTGGGGACTTTGAATTTATCTTACTAGATCTTATGCTGCCTGATAAGTCTGGTCTAGAGATCTGCCAAGAACTGCGCTTCAGAAAAATAAATACGCCCATTATTATGTTGACAGCCATGGATAGTACCGAAGATATTATTCAAGGTCTTAAAATGGGGGCAGATGATTATATTACCAAACCTTTCGATCTTGATGAGCTGATAGTAAGAATTGAAACCGTGAGTCGCAGGCAGCAGGGCTTAGATGTCACCAAACCCGAGTTGTGTATTGCCGATGTGCAAATGCATACCGATGCTAAAACAGTGACCGCGGGTGGCAGAGATATCCCCCTAACGGCCAAAGAGCTGGCTATTCTTGAGCTGCTAATGAGTAACCCCAACAAACTGTTTTCGAGAGAGCGGATATTAAATAATATTTGGGGTGCCCATTCAGATCCCTTAACAAATGTGGTCGACGTCTACATTGGCCGTATCAGAAAAAAGTTAGGTAAGGATGAATCAAGCTTTATCGAGACGGTTAGGGGCTTAGGATATCGTATCGATTCAGCCGCCGAGGCAAAGCCCAAAACGCATTAAAAACACCATAGTTGGAGGGTTTAATAAAGGCTGTAATGGGGGTGAACTGAATTTGCTTTACTTGAGGTAAATCACCACCCAACCCAGTGTGTTCTCGGCGTCTCGAATCCATTGCTCGCGAAATAGAGCGTCTAACCACTGAATATGCCACCTAGCTTTCACTCCAACAAGCCGTTATTTTTACCAGTTTTACGTCATTTTCGCGGAGGCGGGAATCCATGTAGGAAATATGGTTAGCTCTGTGGCACCAGTATGGATAATTTAACCGACACTTCAATTTGACCTAATACTTAAAGATAAGTGTTTTTTGTTTGCATAATTGATAGATTAATAGTTCTTAATATAAATTATTTTAATGCTTTTTATTTAGATTGATAAAAATAATAATCATTTTTATACTCATATGGGACGATAATTTGATGAGTGAGAGAATCTGATGAATCACATAGACAGGCCTTGGACCGCATTTTATGGACCCGATGTGCGCCCTATTATCGAAGCGGCATCGTACTGCACAATCGGTGATTTAATCAGCTCGGTAGCACAAACGTACGGCTCGGCAGCTGCCTTTACGACCTGCCTGCCAAACGGCATGAATGGCACGCTAACTTTCACGCAGATAGACACTATGTCAGATGCATTGGCAGTCTACCTCCGCGAGGTCGCCGGTCTCAAACAGGGCGATAGAGTGGCATTACAGATGCCCAACTGTCTGAGTTTTCCGGTCGTAGCCTTTGCTGTGCTTAAAGCTGGATGTATTCTAGTCAACGTCAATCCGCTTTATACCGCCGATGAGATGGCGCGTGCGTTTGAAGACGCGGAACCGCAGGCACTGATTATTGTTGATATCTTCGCAGATAAAATAGTGCAGGCGACACGCAGGCACAAAATTCCGAACATTATTATTACCCGTGTAGCCGAGTTTTTGCCTGCTATACCCCGCGGGATAGTAGGGCTGGTGCAGAAATACTGGGATCGATCAGTCGTGCCTATTGAACTTTCGCATATGCGTTTGCCTCAGGCGTTGGCAGCGGGTGCGAGTTGTGCGCTAGCTAGGCAAATTAAAGCAAATAGTTATCGAGTTGATTTAAAGCCCGACGCCATTGCCTGCCTGCAGTATACAGGTGGCACTACGGGCGTGGCCAAGGGTGCGATGCTAACGCATGCCAATCTGATCCTCAATATGGAGCAGACAATGGAGCTGGTGAGTGGCGTTGAAAAAGGCGAGGAAGTCGCACTTACGGCACTACCTATGTATCATATTTTTGCCTTCACAGTGAACCTACTAGGATTTTACTGGCTAGGTGCGCGCAATATTCTAATTCCCAATCCGCGTCCGCTGGTTAATCTCAAACGCGCCTTCGAGAATTACAACATCACTTGGATGAGTGGGGTCAATACGCTGTTTAATGGCTTGGCTAATGAAGCCTGGTTTACCGAAAGTCCACCCAAGTATTTAAAGTACGCCACGGCAGGAGGGATGGCACTGCAGACAGCCGTAGCGCAAAAATGGGAAGCGGTAACAGGTAAACCGCTGTTACAGGGCTACGGTCTGACAGAAACCTCGCCAGTGCTGACATTTAATCCTCTGGGAAGAACCCGCGAGGGCTCAATCGGTGTGCCGGTGCCCTCGACGGATATAGCCTGCCTCGATGAAAATGGTGTACCTGTGCCGGACGGCGAAGCTGGTGAGATTACCGCGCGCGGGCCGCAAATTATGGCGGGTTACTGGAACAAACCCGAAGAGACTGCAAAAGTCATGCGCGGCGACTGGTTTTTGACCGGTGATATTGGTGTTATGGACGCTGACGGATACGTGTATATCGTCGATCGTAAAAAAGATATGATCATCGTGTCGGGTTTTAATGTCTATCCAAACGAAATTGAAGATTGTCTGATGGCTCACGCTGGTGTAGCCGAGGTAGCTGTCATTGGTGTGCTCGATGCTGTGGCCGGAGAGGCGGTAAAAGCCTTTATAGTGAGACGTGATCCAATACTGACTGAGGCTGATGTTCGCAGTCACTGCAAGCTTCATCTGACCGCTTATAAGATCCCTAAGATGGTCGAATTTCGTGACGATCTGCCTAAATCGAGCGTGGGTAAAATTCTCAGAAAAGACCTGCGAGCGCAGCAGCAAACGCAAGTTGAGAAGGGGTAAAGGCTATGGTTGGAGCATTTGAACAAGCGCTGCTAGCGTTGATGATTTTTGTGATCATGTTGGGGATGGGCGCATCACTGACACCGCGTGATTTCTATCTGGCACTGCGGCGGCCTTATGGGTTGGTGATTGGTGTTACATCACAATACGGGTTTATGCCGTTGGTAGGATTTTTTCTGGTATCCGTGCTGACGGTACCCGAGGCGATTGCTATCGGTATTTTGATTATGTCCTGCATGCCTGGGGGTACCACATCAAATATTTTCACCTATTTTTCACGAGGAAACTTGGCGCTGTCAGTGTTGATGACGGTGACGTCGACGATCTTTGGGGTGGTATTGATCCCAATTATTCTTGTGTTCTATAGTGCCGCCCTCGATCTTGAAATTCCGCGAGAGAATATTATCGCCACCCTTGTGCTGCTGTTAGTGCCGGTGGCTATCGGCATGGTGTTGCGCAAGTTCAACGCCAATGTAGGGGCGGTTACCGAATTTTTGGGATCGGCACTAGCACTCTTTTTTATCATATTTCTAGTTGTCAGCTGGGTGCCGCGCAACTGGCAGTTTCTGCTCGAAACGTCATCTGCTACCTATATTGCCGCCATTGGACTGGGAGTAATGGGGATTAGCATAGGCTATCTTTTTGCTCGCGCGCTTCGGCTGCATCCGCGCAATGCCCGAACGGTTGCTCTGGAGACAGGCATTCAAAATGGCCCGCTTGCTATTGCGATAATCGTGTTCACCTTTCAGGGCACCGAAGCCCAGGCCGTTATGGCAGTGCCGGTGCTGTACTCGCTATTTATCGTAATCGTCTCGACGATAGTGACGCTGATCTTCCGGCGCGCCAATACCTCTGCCGAACAAAAGATGCCCGACAGTTTACTCTGATTATTTATAAACAAACTCGTCGCTAACCAGTGTCTATGCCAACTGGTGGCGAGAATCTATAGGCGGTGTCGCCACTAACCGTAAATTTTGATTATTAAAAAGGCATAAATATTTAAGAGGGTTGCGTTTTCATCACTAATTCTTCAATAGCCTTGTGGTATGCCTCAATAGCTTTTTAGTAAGCAATAACTTAGCAACCAACAACTTAGCAACCAACAACAGCTTTCAATCTGACAGTGCTACTTGTAAGCGCAAGGAGGCGCGAGATTTATAAAGGGTGTTAATTTAAGAATTTGTGCTTGTGACAGAGTGGCTATGTAGTGGATTGCAAATCCATCAACGTCGGTTCGATTCCGGCCTCGTACTCCAGTTTACAGATAAGGATAGAACAATGGGACAAGCCCAGCTAGAAATAACCAATACAGGCTCACAAGAAGTTAGCATAAGCCATATGTTTAACCATGTGCTAAAAACTAATGGTGCTGGCGTATTAAATGAAAACGGTGTGATCACACTAGGTTCACTACGATTCACCCCCACAGCCGCTAATGTTGACGAATACGATGGGGCTTATAAGAAGCGTGGTAAAAGAATTATATTCGATTCGCCTAAGCATAAATTAATGGCCGCTCTTGTTAAAAACAAACACGGTAGTCATTTAGTGTCGTGCAGTATGTACGAAGGTAAAGTACGCTATATGACAGGTGGTTTAAGCACTTATGCCGAAGACCTAATCTACGGTACTGGCCGACCAAGTTATAGCGAACAGCGTCGATTTGTAGACGTTATGAGCGATGTTTTATTGTAATTACTATATGTGTGAACTTAGTTCCACCAAGTCACTAAATCTAAACTGGCAAGGATGCCATTATTCAAATCTATTGTAAGTGGTTAAATCATGAAGGATTCTGAAATTATCGAAACTGTCTAAAACCAAGAGCTTGGCCTAGAGGCGATCATTGCTAGGGTAACTCTGTGTTCGACCACCGTGTTGTCTGCAAGGATGTTGATAGTAAAGATGAATTGACGGTTGTGTTCTGCCATGGATTTGAAAAGGCCAAAGAGGTCGCTTTTGAATACTTGGGTTTTTGGGATGCCTTGGACGCAGCATAGTCCACTTTTAAAAAGAACAGTTTCATCCTTCATAAAAGTGGGCGTAAAACTCACTGATCGCAAAACAAGTTAATCTCACAGACGATCCGACGATGGTTTGAGGCGCCATCGCCTTCCAAGATATACAGGTAAAAAAAGTGACCACACGCCGACGCCATGTTAAACGCTGCGTGCGGTGTATCGGATATGGACGATAATATCGGACAGACTATTCAAAATGTCTTCCTGGCCCTCTACCGGAATGGAAAGACACCATTTTGAAATGACGCCTGTGCCTTCAAAGGGCTGATATCGATCGGAATGAAAATCCAGTTCGAACACACCGTGATCGTTTACGCCGCGGGATATTGCCACTTGGCGATTGCTTGTTCTTGTATCCATTTCAGTAGACGTTTTCACACTGTACTCAAGTTGTTTGAGCCGGGCATTCAAATTCTGGTACGGCCCGACGATTGCCGGCAGGGTTAACGCAATTGACTTTATTCGGCGCAGATATTCGCCGAGCCCGTCACTTTCAAAGAATTTCTCGGTAAAGTCGAACGTGAGAATGCCGGTATCCCGAATGGTTTTCCAGTCCTTGCAAACCTCACTCATTTTATCGTCTTGGCAAACCGCCGCTAAGGACACCGTCTTTTCAATTTCCAACTCACTGGCCACTGCCGCCGATTCCGCGTCCAGATATTTTCTCTCCAACCGCGTCAGGCTAAGCATTAATTGTTCGCCAGCCAACAGCCCGCCACGCAAGCTATTTACCGGACTTTGGGTAATGAGATTGTCGTTGCACGCGCACTCGAAATGATAAGCCGCTTGTGCATCACGGGCAAATTGGAGAGCGAGGCTGAAGCTTTGGAAATAGATGCTGGAAAGTTGGCCCACCATCCAACCATACAGTTCCTGGTTCGTAAACTTATTGGCGACATAAGAGCGCATTTCATCGTTTTGCGCGATCGCGGCCTGATGCAGCGCCAAATCCGCCGCAGCCCGATCAATGACCAGTTGGTAATTCTGGGCATCTTGAGCAAGACGGTCAATTTCGACTTGCGCTTGCTTGCTTTGCCAGTCCCATTCTTCGCGGCGGCGGTCGTTTTGCCCTCGATTTTCAGCAAGGCCCGCTGAATTTAAAATAGTTGCCACGGTAGAATCGATCGCACCGGCACCCGCTTCGACCGCCCCTCCAAAATTCATGCCGCCATTAGACATGCCAAAAATCTTGGGAGACAAATGAGCGGGTGACGCTAACAAGCGTATGGCCGCTGTTGTTCCCTGCAAGATTTTGGCATCGTTTTTTAGTGTTAATGCAGTGTCTTCCGGCCCAATCAAGTCCTTTTCCTTCAACAGTTCAAGATGTACTTTGCGTGCCTTCGCGGCTCTGCCAGCGACCTCGATCGATTTTTTATGGTTGTTTGCTTCGTCCACAATCAACTGTTTCATTTGTGTCGTCATTTCCAGAACATGGCGTTCATGCGTCGTGCGTATATTGGCCAGACCTTCGGCGTCCTTTTTTTCGAGTGCGCTCAGCAGTGCACTCCCTAAAGACGACACGTTGCGCGTCACGTCTTTGGCGCGACGCAGCATGGTATCAAAGCGGTGCAGGGGCAGATCGTCTTTTAGGCTGGCAACGGCCTGGTCTAAATCAAGCCCGCTGGCTAGAGCCTGCATGAGTTTGCGAGGATCAATCGGCGGCTGAAACAAGGCTAGCTGGCGCTTGATGCCCTGAATATTTTCGCTGGCGCGGATTTTGCGTATGCGGTCATGAGTGCGGACCCAATAATCATCAAAGCCGGTGTTGCGAGGAATGGGAAACACCGTTTGGTCGCTCATGTGAAACGTATCGCTCGGATTGGATTCGTGCAGCCCCTCGACAAAGAATTCACTGAATTTGCGTGGCGTTGGGTTTGCGGTGTTCTGCGCTTTAGGATCGGGACCGAGCAGATCATAGGCAAGCGTGTAGTGGCTCATCGCCAAGGTGAGGGATTCCCAATTATCCTCTTCAAACAACTGATCACCCCAATCGAGAAGATTGTCGATATAGCGCATGACGACGGCCTTTTCATACGCCCCCATGCGAATTCCGGCGATAGCATGTGCATCAAACGGGTCTTCTTCGTAGATCACAAATTCTTCCGCTCCAAACTGTTTCAGATGCTCCAACTCATAACTCCGAAACGGCTTGTATCTCCAAAATGGCAGATCATGATCATCTTCCTCATGCTCGCCAAGGAGTTCCGGACGAAAGATGCAGTGATACCATTTTTGCGCCTCTTCAAATTTCTTGTTTTTGTTGAGCGTGTCCGCAATAAGGAAAGGAATGTGGAAAAACACTTCGCGGTAATACTGGCCGAAAGCAGCCACCGTGCCGAAATCGATAGAAACCTTCGACGTTCCCTCGAAGGTTTCAATACTTTGGGTTTGCGTCTTGAGCGACAACATGTCCTCTAGGCCGTGGGCAATCAATTTTCGGCTCAACTCGCCCACTGCACTGGTTCTAAGGTCATATATTTGTGACACAACCGGTTCGGAGGGTCCGCCTTGAACACAATGCGTAAGGCTCCCAGACTTAATCTGAAAAGCACGCAGCTTGACCTGTCTGGCGAGACCTTTTTCGGCTCCCAAGAGTAATGTTCCGCCGAGGTCACCGGACATGCAAAATGTTTGTATTCTGTCAGTCATATCCCACGTCGGAGATTCGCCGACAAGACAGCTGTCTCCGGAATCATTGACGAACATGTCGTCCCAACCGCCATCAGCATTTTCCCGCTTGGGACAACCATCGTCTGTCAAAACAATCACACCGCTAGGTGTATTGATAATGCGAAAGATGTCAGAGTTCGTTCGGCATTGTGTAGCGTTCCATGTTGCCCCTCCATTAGGTGAGATGAAGAGCTCCTGACCGCACGCCGCGTAAGTGAGAGCATTCATTTTAGGCGTATCGGAAAACGAAGCTATAACCTTGATCGGTTTTGT
>Ga0307488_10003707_pt1 | contig 12730 bp, 7 predicted proteins | sample SB02metaG_FD_202248 | JGI IMG/M metagenome (GOLD analysis project Ga0307488, IMG submission 202248) | Sea-ice brine microbial communities from Beaufort Sea near Barrow, Alaska, United States - SB 0.2 | ecosystem: Environmental > Aquatic > Marine > Coastal | place: USA: Alaska | collected 2017-05-06
TTTTGACCAGGCAAGGTTGTCGCTGATTCTTTGTAGTCACCTGTATTGTCGTTCACACTAACATCAAATAAATGAATTTTATCATAACGACTAACGCGCACACCTTCGTTGTTATAAACTAAACTCGCTGCATAAAATTTGGTTTTTGCACTACGGTCAGTGTCATTTCTCAACGATTTAATGGGTAAGGTACCAGCAACAATCCATTTATTATAGCGTTTTGCTAACGCGGACAATGCAATTTGTATTGGACCGGTGTCTAGAGTTTCGGCAATATCGATTTGAGCCTTATCGCGTGCCCCAAAAAAGGCAAAGCATTCAGGTAAAACAACTAGCTGCAATTTATTTTCAAGCTGTTTCAATTGGTGTTCAATTAGCTCAAGATTATGCTTGATATTCGGTGTCGACGTTATTTGAATAGCAACAAGATCGCTCATCATTCAGCACCATCTTTCACTTCCATCATGAGTGTATCCTCCTTAGTTGGAGGAATAAAATTATTGTATAATTCAGGCAATTCATCTCGTCGAGCAGGAAGGGCGACCTCTGTGCTTTCCCGCCCTGTTTCGATTAATATTGGTTCCTCTAAGGTACCTGTAATACTGTAATTAACATTGGAAATAACTTTAGCCGATGTCAGCACTTGGTCTAACGCCAATGCAGCCAAGGCTGTCGGTGGATTCACCATGAAGTAGACTAATACTGGTAGGTTACCGGTAACATTTGGCGTAAAACTCACATTGTAATTAAGTTCTTTAGCCACTAAATCAGTGTAGCCATAAATTTCCATTTCACCCGCCCCGCCATCGATCTTGGTATCTCGGGTATCAGCTTTGCCCTCGGTAACCTGCACACTGCCGCGCATCTCGTCATAGAAAAAACCTTTAGCAAATACATCTCTGAAATCTAAACTTAGCTTGCGAACTAACGAATCTAGGCTCAACAATGTAAATATACGCGAGCCTTTATCACTAAGTTCCGTGATGTAACCATCGGATAATTCCCATTGCATTTCACCATCTAAGTAATCAAACGAAAAATCGAGAGGGGACGCTTTCCAAGTAAACGCAAAATCCATTTGGGCTTCACTGTCTTTGATACCCGAATCAAATTGAAAATCTTTCAAAAATTCGCCAAAGTCATCGCTTTTTAAATCACCATTAATGAAGGTATAGTGATCACCGTTGCGTTTATACCACTGTCCGTTTGCCCGAACATTTCCATTTGGACCGTTGATTTGAATGCCTTCTATACGCAAACCATCATCGTTAGGGAAGCTTTCAAATTTAATTTCACCTAAGCGATTACCAAATACCTGACAGTCTTTGCAATTAACCCTAATACGGGGCAAGGATTGAGGTTCTATTTCAGGTCGAGGCTGATTGTCCTGCTCTGCCCATGTGTCGAATCGAACAAAATCAGCATTTATCTCAATTCCCTCCTCTACCCAGCGATTATGAAAAATGATTTGAGCTTTAGCTTCGTCGGACAAAACATCAAGTATCCAATCTTTATTCATCGTTTTCACTGTCACATTGACATCAGTGAGGGCTTGGCCCGCTAAAATTAAATTATCGGTTTCAATAAATATACGCTGCGGCTGCCCAAATATCGATTTTCTTTCTGCTGATGGCTTAGCGGAAACATCCCAGAGTAATGCCGATAGACTCTGGTACCATGTTGTTAAATTGATCGTTGGTAAATTTGCACTAATACTAAAACCCACGCCTCGACCAACGAAATCAGTTTCACCGATAGCTAAATGTGCTCGACTAAACTGCAATTCTTTGTGCGGCAAAATACCGTCGAAGTGAACCTGTTCGCCAAATGCCAATTTTATATTGGACGCTTGTGGATTGCCGTTAGCTTCCAGCATAACTGTTTTTTTATCACCTTCTTTTTTATTAAATGGCGATGGTAAAATAGAGCTAACCTGATCTAATTTCGTAAATAATGTAGCCTGATAGGAAAAGTCTTTTTGCCCTATTGCAACATTAATAGACGAGCTCCATGTGCTTCGTCCCTTGACATATTCACTCAATTCACTGCTTACAAACGGAACTAAGGGTGTTAGGTCCCAATTTCCATCCACGGTTACATCAAAACGATATTCACCATTACTGTTAGCACCTTTGAAGTCTGCAACGATAGGTTGTCCAAGCAACTTAGCCTGTAAATCAGAAAACAAGACTTTGTCATTGTCAAATCGGATTCGCCCATCTATGTTGTCTAACTCTAGCAGCAAACTTGGAATCTGCACGAAATTACCTAGCAAGGTCACAATGCCGCTTGCCGATGTTTTCTGTGGAGCATCCAGCGGGATATATAACGATAGCCTTGTGGTCAGATCATTGCTCACTAGAATATCGTTAGTTAAGATTTTACCTAGGCCCTGAGATAGACTGCTATTTGCGAGCAAGCTGGAAATATCATCGCCGGAGCCATGGGCTGTCGCTTCGATGATCAGATCAGCCCCACCCACCAATAGAGGGATATAACCTTTAAGCGCTTTTACTTCTATGCCGGCAATCGTGGCTACCGAACTTTGCATTACTAAACTCAAGTTTTCAAATACTAAGTTAATGTCTAAGCCATTAACGCTTGGCCAATTGCGGTCAAAAGAAAAATCGGCGTTTTGTATCGCTACATTTGCTTGAAAGATACCTTGATTTTGTTTAAACGGAAATTCACTGAACTTCCCATGCCAAAGCAACTGAGCTTGCGCTATTTTACCCTGATCATAAAAGGCATTATTGAGAAACTGACTCACGCCTTCACCAAGATAGGGGGATAATGGCAAAAACCGCCGAATATGCGACGCATCTAATTCACCAATATCCACAGCCAGAGATAAAAAGGAATTATCAACTTGATACTCAAAAGTGGGGAGAATAGAAGTTTCAGGAAGTACAATGACACCCGACGTTGAAGAAACCCGCCAAGTATCATCGACTTGATAAAATTGAATAGGTAAATCGATAGCCTCGATAGTCAAGTTCTGGGGGAAAATATTGTCAGCTGCAATCGCAATGTCCTTGCCCATTACCCGAATTGCACCAATATTTTTTTGCCAGGCAAATTCGGCGTTTAAACCTGTAGCTCCGGGCACCTGTCCACTAGCGTTCCAGTTCATGTCATGAAGTTTGAAGTACGCGGCGATACCAGCGGGTCTTTTTTGAATAGATAGGTTAGAAATGGTGCTGGTTGGTTCAATTTTTTTTAATTGTTCGAGTAAATTGCTGTTGAACAATCCTACAATTGGTAACAGAGGAGTTACCGTAAAATTATCAGCGGCTTGGATTTGTAATTCACCTTGCTTAGAGAGTGAACCTTTCCAGCTTGTCGATAGTGTTTTGTCATATACGGAGAGTAAGAGGTCGTTGACGTTAAATAGCCATTTGTTTTCCACCGGCTGAGCCACAAATACGCCGGACTCTATGCCAGTGCTTAGGTCCATCTCACCTTGCTTCCAAATAAATCGGGTCGGCTTTATATTGCCGTAAACTTTAGTAATCGACTTACGGTTAATATCAACCCAAAATTCGAAGTTGGCTCTACCTTCTAGAAGTTCACTTTCTAATGCAGAAAATTCGTTGATCCAAGGCGATACATCTAATTCATCTGCCTTTGCATAAATCGTCCCATCGAAATTGTCTGCTCGACCTTTTAGATCAATAACAAAAACCGCTGAATTAGTGGCAAGCTCAGACACAGTGATAAGTCCAGAACCCTGGTGGCGCTCACCCTTATTTCTCCATGACAAATTAGCGATATTGAAAGATTGGTGATTGTTTGCACCACTAATTGTTACGTCACTATTAACCAATGAGAAGGTTTGTAATTGCTCTAAAAAAAGCCCTTCTAAGGCGTCTAATATCGGAAAATCATTGTTTGAGCTTTGGATTTGTTGCAAATCAATATCGAGAGATAAACCATCCAAACTAAAGCTTTTTGACGATATTTGCCGAGTTAATAATGAATCCCAAAAATCAATTTCAACATAAATATTTTGGATATCGAGCTGGATAGGAGAGTTATCGCTTCGTTCAAGAGTAACCCCCTCAAGCACAAGCGCAGGGCCAGATCCCTGCCATGAGGCAGAAATTGAAACAATTTGCAGACCCACACCATATTCGGTTTGTACATAGTCTTCAAAAATTTGCTTTTTGTCGTTTAATAACGGCAAAGAATAGCGCAGCAGACTCATCAAAAGCGCGAATACAACCAGCGTAATCGCGATGAGTGTCCATATCTTACGGACAAGAAAAGTTGCTACACTTGTTAGTTTATTCACATCATTACCACATCAAATTTGTCTTGATGATACAACAGCTCCGTCTGTACTTTTATTTGCTTGGACACGAACAGTTCCAATTCGGCCAACATGTGAGATTCTTCACCTAGAAGCGCATCAGCGACGATAGAAGATGCGTAAACAACAAATTTATCGGCTTCATAAGCACGGTTCACTCTGACAATTTCACGCATAATTTCAAAACAAATTGTTTCTACTGTTTTTATACTGCCACGTCCTTTGCATGCCGGACATTCACCACACAAAATATGCTCGAGGCTTTCTCTTGTTCGCTTGCGGGTCATTTCAATTAAACCCAACGCAGTGAAACCATGAATATTCGACTTCGCTCTGTCTTTGCTCATCGCTCCTTCTAGACTATGTAGGACACGCCTTTTGTGATCTTGTTCCATCATATCGATAAAATCGATGAGTATCATTCCGCCTAAATTGCGCAACCGCAGTTGTCTAGCAATCGATAATGTTGCTTCAATATTTGTATTAAAAATAGTTTCTTCTAAATTGCGATGACCAACAAAAGCGCCCGTATTAATATCAATCGTTGTCATCGCTTCGGTTTGGTCGATAATCAGATAACCACCAGATTTAAGGTCTACACGCCTTTCCAATATCCGTTGAGCTTCATTCTCAACATCATAAAGGTCGAATATCGGCCGCTCACCCGTATAATATTCAAGCTTGCTACTAAGTTCAGGAACGTAGTCTTTGGTGAACTGTTGTAACTCAGTAAATGATAACTTTGAATCAATTCGAATTCGGTCTAATTCCGTACCAACAAAATCACGTAATACGCGTCGTGCTAACGGTAAATCTTCGTAAAGCACATGGGTTTTTTTACGTTTTAGTCGTGATTGAATTTTAGCCCACAAACGACGTAAGAAGTCGGCATCTTGGTGCAGTTCAGTTTCAGAAACACCTTCCGCAGCCGTGCGCAAAATAAAGCCACCATTTTCATCACATAATGATTCGACTAAGCTCTTTAAGCGCGCTCGCTCAGACTCATCTTCGATACGTTGTGAAATTCCTACATGCGTCACATTTGGCATAAATACCAAATAGCGCGAGGGTAAAGTAATATCTGTTGTTAGGCGTGCACCTTTGGTACCAAGAGGATCCTTAACAACTTGAACGACAATATCTTGGCCATCTCTAACCAATTCTCTAATGTCTTTTTTCTCTATTGCTGTTTCGGATACTTCAACTGCAATTTCATCATGTACTGCAATGTCGGAGGCATGCAGAAATGCCGCCTTATCCAGGCCTATATCGATAAAGGCGGCTTGCATGCCAGGTAACACTCGGCTTACCTTGCCGCGATAAATATTTCCTACTAGGCCTCTTTTAGTGTGCCTTTCGATGTGAATTTCTTGCAGAATACCATTCTCAATTAATGCCACTCTGGATTCTGATGGGGTCACATTAATTAACAGTTCCGCGCTCATGAATGTATTCCCATTTCCGTTAACATTAATTGTGTTTCAACTAGAGGTAGCCCAACAACGTTGCTATAACTGCCATTAATTCGTTTCACAAATTTACCCCCTATGCCTTGAATCGCATAACTACCAGCTTTGTCTTGTGGTTCACCCGTTCGCCAATATGCTTGTATTTGCTGATTGGATAGACAGGTAAATTCGACTTCGGTTTTCACCACTTTTGATATTTTTTTATTTGCGCCAAACATGGCAACCCCAGTCATGACGATATGACGCTGATTAGATAACTTATTTAAGATCGCTATACTATCATTTTGGTTTGTTGGTTTACCAAAGATTTCATGACCATACGTAACAATAGTATCAGCCCCGATAACTATCGCATCCGGGTTTTTAAGCCATATTGCTTGGGCTTTTGAATAAGCCAAACGCTGCACAAGAGCCTCGGGTAATTCACCCTGTTGAGGCATTTCATCGATGTCTGCAGTTTCGATCTCAAAATCGCTGATAAGCTGTGCTAGAAGTTCATGGCGACGGCTGGATGCGGACGCTAGGATGACTTTGGGTAAGTCACGCATATTCGGCATATTAGGTAACTCGGAGTAATCTACGGTAACGTCTTAAAAACCAGAACAACCAAGGCCATAAGAATACAGAAGTGATGACTGGCCATAAAAATTCAAACCTAAACTGCGCGCCAGTTAGCCAATATTGTAACCAGTAAACAACCATGTGATAGAGCATAGACAAAATAAAGATCATGATGGCCTGTTGGACAACGCTATAGTTTCTAAAACGTTGATAGTTGGCAGCAACTAAATAAACTGGAATAACCATTGCAAAACTATGCACGCCCAAAGAAGTCCCATAAAGGATATCTAAAACGACACCACAAATAGCGGTTGTACCTAGACCAACTCGGTTAGGCAGTGCCATAGTCCAATAACATAAAATCAATAACAACCAATCGGGGCGATAAACGTCTATAGATGCAGGCATCGGCATAATTTGGAGAATAAATGCGACGATAATACTTGCTGGAATAAGGGTCTGATTTAACTTCACTGTTTCTCCTCCGTCTCTTCCGACGGTGTCGTATCAGTAAACATAGTATCTGGCGCGATGGCGCCTACTGGAGCTGTCGCTTGAGGCCAAAGTAACAACAAGTATTTTATACGGTCTAGTTTCGCAAATGGTGTTGCCGTAACTTCAGCAAACGGTCTACTTTCGTTACGTATAATTGTCGTTATTGTGCCTACTGGATAACCCTCAGGGAAAACATCACCTAGGCCAGAAGAGACGAGTACATCGCCCTCTTCGATATCTGCGCTGTGAGGTACATGTTGGAGCTGCATCGAATCCAAACTACCATCACCAACGGCAATAAAGCGCACATTGTTACGCTCGATTCTAACGGGGATGGCATGCGTAACATCTGATATTAGTAAGACTCGGCTGTTGGTTGTCCCTACTTCAGATATTTGGCCAACAATACCACTGTCGTCTAATACAGACTGACTTAGAAAAACACCATCCAAAGCGCCTTTATTAATCACAATTTGATGACTATAGGGGTTGGTATCGACGGCCATCAGCTCTGTGATCATCTTGTGCATACTGTTGCGAACTGGCGCGTCGAGGAGTTTGCGTAAGTTTTTATTTTCTTGCTCTAATATGCGAAAGCGCTGCAGCTGTTCGCTCATTAAGGTAACTTGGTAGGTTAATTTTTCATTGTCGTTTAAGAGTCGTTGACGCGAACTAAACCGATCTGCGCTCCAACTCAGAGCAGCGCCTGGCAAGTTCGCAATATATTGCAGCGGACTTGCCATTGAATTCAAATAAGTTCTTGCGGTGGCAAAGTTCTCCACTTTAGTATCTATTATCATAGCGCCTACTGATAGCACTAGAACGATAGCTAACCTAACAAATAAACTTGGACCACGTGCAAAAACTTCATTCATATTAAGATCAAGGCTAACGCCAGCCCTTATTCATAACTAAATAAGTCGCCACCATGTAAATCAATCATATCGAATGCTTTACCGCCGCCACGAGCGACACATGTCAGTGGATCGTCAGCAATCACTACTGGAATACCGGTTTCTTCCATTAATAGCCGGTCCAGATCTTTCAACAATGCACCACCCCCTGTCAACACCATGCCACGCTCGGAAATGTCCGACGCTAGCTCGGGGGGAGACTGCTCCAACGCGACCATAACGGCGCTCACAATACCAGACAATGGCTCTTGTAGCGCTTCTAAAATTTCGTTGCTGTTAAGAATAAAACCTCGAGGAACACCTTCAGCAAGATTACGACCGCGAACTTCAATCTCTCTTACTTCTTCACCCGGGTATGCAGTGCCTATCTCGTGCTTAATGCGCTCGGCGGTAGCTTCACCGATGAGTGAGCCGAAATTTCTACGAATATAGTTGATAATGGCTTCATCAAATTTGTCACCGCCAATTCGTACTGATGAAGAATACACCACTCCATTTAATGAGATAATAGCGACTTCGGTGGTACCACCACCAATATCGACAACCATTGACCCTGTTGCTTCTGATACGGGTAACCCAGCACCAATAGCCGCCGCCATGGGCTCATCAATCAAAAAGACTTCTCGAGCACCCGCACCCAGTGCTGATTCGCGAATAGCACGGCGCTCAACTTGGGTTGAACCGCAGGGCACACAAACCAGAACACGAGGACTCGGTCTAAGAAAATTATTGTCATGGACTTGTTTAATAAAGTGCTGAAGCATTTTTTCGGTCACATAAAAGTCCGCAATGACGCCGTCCTTCATTGGCCGAATAGCCTTAATATTTCCTGGCGTTCTACCCAGCATTTGCTTGGCTTCACGACCTACTGCAGCCACACTTTTGGGACCCCCTGCACGCTCTTGGCGGATCGCCACTACGGAGGGTTCATTGAGGACAATACCTTGATCCTTTATGTAGATAAGCGTATTCGCTGTACCTAAATCAATCGAAAGGTCGTTTGAGAACATGCCTCGAAGCTTTTTAAACATGGAATGCCTTTGCGTTATTTTTGTTGTTTTTTGGGCCCACGAATTCAGTTGGAAAAAAGAACTCGCGAGCAGTTAGAACAGGATTATAGGGCTAATCTGGTAACTTTACCAACGCATTATGATAAGGGCAAGCAACGCGTAGCAAAATTAGTCACTAATGGCTTCAATCTGGAGCTGCTGGCTGAAATCAGTCGTTAAAGACTTCGCGCCAATGGATTGTTCGGTCATTTCCTCGGTAAAGACCGAAAGTGGCGACTGCTCCAGGACTATCATCATAAGCACCATCGTTATCCCAATCATAGTTAAACCAATCATAAGCATCATATAACACCCCTATCTGACCTTGATTTCCAGCTCCTGGCGCTTGTAACTCAATTGTTTGGGTTTGACCGTAAATGAAAACTCCGGTTCCTCCTAGCACGCTAGTGTGTGACGGATTTAAACTAATATTAGTAAGTGATATTCTCCCTGCATCATACCTAGCGCAATTTTCATCCGGAGTAGCTACAAAAACATTGCCATCAAAATGTTCAATTTCCATCAGTTGTGGAAAGTTTGAAGTTTCAGGTCCAAAGCTATTTTTCAATAGTAAACGACCAAATCGAATTTCAACACCCGTTGGCGATGCATCGACAGTCGTTGTCACGCTTACATTGTCAGCATCGATGATAGTCGCGATTGAAAAATCGATGTCTGAGGTGAATGGCGCGACTAATGCGTTAGCAGAACGGTTATAGAAAAAATGATCCGCATCTGATAATTGATAATGTAATGTCCCTCTGGGCAATGCAGCACCGCTAGATGACGCGGTCAAATTAGTTTGACTCAAGATGCCATTACTCATATTAGCCGTTAAGGGTAATTGATTGCTATCAACACCTGCCGCCGATTGGTCGACGGTAGGCACAGCCAGATTAATATCTGAAGCGCTGAGTTTCATATAATCATTAATGCCACCTTGGCTGTCCTCAAAATAATTTTGAGTAATATTACCTTGTCTATTATGAGCTGTGATGGCCAAGACTGGATTGGTCAAGTATGAGATAGCCCCAATACTGTTGGTAGCTTCGTCCATTTGACCGCTATAAGCCGAAAATGTTGTTGTCGAATCGCATGTCGCAGCAAAAAGACCGTCATCTGCTACTGTTTGGGTAAAATACCCAGGAATAAAGCGACCAATGTTAATTGGTGTAGCCGAAATAAGCATACTCGAGCTACCATAGTTGTTGTCTCTAACATCTAAATTTAGCAAACCTACTTCTGAATATTGCGCTGCATTATACGCAGACACCCCAGAAGAAAAGGTAGTAAGAGTTGCATTCTGGAACGCAGGGGTGTTGCTCGCGGCTATCGTGCTGCCCCCTCCATAACTTAGAATACCGTCCACACTACCTGTTAATGTTGGGCCAGTGCGAGTCAGCATTAACTGTATTTGTCCGGGTGAATAGTTCGGTGTAACAACACCGAGGCTATTTAAGGCGGTTACGCTTAAATCAAAATCGCCACCAGCTTCATGAGTAAGCGCTGCATTCGCGGTGGCTGCATTTAGTGCAGTTCCTCCAAACGATGCGCTAACCGCAAGTTCGGCGGGACTAACCCAGAACGGATTACTGCTGCCGGATAGTATTGTCACGTTTGCCTGATTATAGCTTGCACGTAAACGAATTTGTCCTGCATCGTTATATATCGGGGTTGGTATAATCGCAATACTCTGGGCACCAAAGTTCAATGTAGTACTGGTGACGCTTGAGTGTTTCGCGATAGTAGCACCATCAACAGTAAAACTGAGACCACTGGTACCGCCTGGTTCAACATTTTCTTGAGATAAATCAACATCCTGATCACCGTTAAATAAGCCTGTACAGACACCATTGTCGTTTTGCACTGCTTGAAGCTTTAACGTATCGCTAAATACAGAGCCTGAAGTTTGATTAGGTAAGGTAGTCTCATTTGCTGCGCCGAAGAGAAACCTAAAACCCGCATCAGTGAAATCCATCTCACAAGAGATACCACTACTATCGTCACACTCTACTGGGCTAGAGGCAGTAATTGAGGTGTTTGCTAGTGAAAAGCTTACCGTCTCAACATCGGTATTATTAACGTTAACGGTGGTACTGCCAGTAAATGTTGGCGAACTTATCACCGTAGCGTCAACAAGAAAATCAAGCGTAACTGGCTGCGTGCTTAACGTTGAACAACTGGCGTTCGCACATGCATTCACAGTCACCACTTCAGCATCACAAGTTAAACCTTGGCCATCGTGAACAATTTCGTAGTGGTGCACATATGAAGGCTGCGCAGTGCAAGTTTGGTTAGTAAAAGTGCCGCCCAGCGCTATGCCTCCAGCTTGTTCGCTTGTATGATTCGTATCAGTATCATTATCATTATCCTCTACGATGCTAAAACCCACACTTGATGCTGAAATTGAACACCGTTTGAGCCACCCACCGTCCCCACCATCACGAGTGTTTTGACTGGCAATCACTAAGGGGGCATCAGTACTATAATCGCCATTTAAGTTAAATATGTCGCAAGTATCAACACCGGTAATTGCGTCGTTAGTTTGAAATGATTCGTAACTAACACCCGTAGTTAATTGCCCAGTAGCACCAGGATTAATCGCAATATATGCTATATTTTCGTTGACATTCAACGTGCCAGAGTCTGTTTCTGCGCGCTCCAACGCTATCTGAAACTGGGTGTTATTTACATTTGCAATACTCGTGGCTAAAAAGGGGCTAGAGCTCGGAAAAGGATTTGTTTCATTATTCATGGTTTGAATCGACGCAATAATGGCCGGCGATTCGGAAAATGCCAAGTCTGCTGTAGAAATCGTTTCCCAATAGTCACCACTAACTTGGCCACCCACAAAAGCTTGAGTATTGATGCTATTTACCCGCATGTTGCCCCCACCATCTAGCGTGTAATCGCCCTCTAGTATCGCTAAAAAGTCTATGATTTGCGATACATTACCGGCAGGTGCGCTGGGGTTAGCGTCTTCTTGTGATTCAACTTGCGCTATTTCAAAGCCAGTTTCAGTAACGTTGCGGATCCTCAGTGCCAAACGGTCGCTATCACTGGCAGTGGTAGGCAAACTAAATACTCTGGGTACCTCTGAGAAAGGAGTATCAAAACACACTGAGGTGAACGCAGGGCTGTCTGCCGTATTATTTAGAGTCACTCGTCCTGCTAACGCTTCAATAGGGCAATTTCGGGCGCTACCGTCATAGTTATTCCCGTTATCCTGGTTGGTAAAAATCGTTTGGATCTGAGTTGATGTCAATGCGGAATCAAACACCAGTGCCTCATCAATTAACCCACCAGCTGATGACTGACCTTGAAAATACGATGCGCTTCGGTTGTCGCCGAAATAGAGAGTAGTGAAACCGGCAAATGGTGTAGTTCCCCCATCGGTATTAGAACCGCTGTTTATGTCCTGCTCGACACCATCGACGAAAATTTTTGCCGTGATGCTGGTGACATCCCAAACAAACGTCAGGTGTTTCCAATCTCCGGCATTAACAGCGAATGCATTCACGGTCGTTTTCTGGTAATCACCATCATTACCGTCTTCAAAAAAGAATTTAATCCGACCGTCAGATGCAATTTCTGCCAAAAAGTATTTGTCGCCATCGGTAGCATCAAATAGTCTTCTATCGGTCCCAGAGTTCCAAGCACTATTGCCTCGATACCAAAGACTGATAGTCCCACTGGAACCAATAATTGCGTCAAGATCAACCCCACTATCAACTGCCTCGAACGTTGATGCACTATTATTATCGGGGATATTGGCCGCATTACAAATTTTACCGAGTGCCGTGGTTACTCCTCCAATCGCTGTTCCATTATTGGTATTCCCAGAACTGTCAATTACTTCATTCGGCGAGCCACTCCAATTAAGTTCATCAAATCGAAAATCTATTATTGGCTCAACATTTTGCGAGACGC
>Ga0307488_10003708_pt1 | contig 12730 bp, 11 predicted proteins | sample SB02metaG_FD_202248 | JGI IMG/M metagenome (GOLD analysis project Ga0307488, IMG submission 202248) | Sea-ice brine microbial communities from Beaufort Sea near Barrow, Alaska, United States - SB 0.2 | ecosystem: Environmental > Aquatic > Marine > Coastal | place: USA: Alaska | collected...
AATAACCGTCATATGAAATGGTTAAATTCAGATACTCAAGCTTTTGAGGTTATCTTTAAAGTAGAAGATATGAATGGCCATGAAAAGAATGTTAATAAAGTTATATGGAATCCTTTTAGGGAAACCTTTACTACTCTTAAGCAAATAGAAAAAGATGCTGATTTAATTAAATGGAATTGTGGAATATGTAAAGTTCCTATTAAATCTAGAATGGACTCTAAGAAAGTAGAAAATTTCGTTTGTAGTAAATGTTCTAAAGCCCACAACTCACAGAACGGAAGCGTGGATGGTAGAATTATAAATACATCAATCAAATTTACTAAACACTGTAAACACCTCCTAAAGAAAGAACAGAGGGAGTTTATGACTTATGTAAAGAGATCATCTAAAGCTTAATGCTTGTTCTAGTGTAATTTTTGGAAACACTGTTAGTTTACTATAAGGAGAGGCATTTAGTATCATAACACCAGAATCTTTTAATTCAGCGTTTAGCTGTTTAAACCCAGGTAAGAATTTATCTTGATACATTTTATCACCAGCTGGTTTTGTCGGGTAGCCATCATGAAAATGGCCATCTGTACCATTACTTCCCATATCAAACCCTAATAATATTATACGCTTTGCACCTAAATGATAAGCAAGATTAATAGCAGCATACCCACTATTATTACCATGAGCTAATGTTTGTCGATCTGTTTCTAGGCCATGAGCTTTACCTTTCTTTAAAACTTTAACATCATCAGTATATTGACTCCCAGCTGCTAATGAAAACTTTAAACCTTTATAATTGTCTATTTCATTTTTATACCAAGTATAAAATCTAACATCAGTCCAATATAAAACATTGGTTTGTGTATGAAATAACATTGCCTTATTGATTGCAATTGTTTTAGCACTTGCTAAGTTTTGAAAATTAAAATCTTTTAAAGAAGGGCCACCGCCAATAATATAAATAGTTTCACCTTCAAATTTATTTTGGACTGTTGAATATTCAATATTTCTTAATGCAGCTTGCTGTAGGTTAACTACTCTTTTGTTATTTTGTCTTATTCGAGCAGGTCGTGATGGTGAAGTCTTTGTGAAACTCCTAGTATCTTGCCGACGATGAATATTAGTAGTATGCTCTACTATGTTAGGTGGTTGTATAATTTTTTTAATATTTCTATTTCTTTGCATACTATTGCTTATTTTTATATTTATTTGAGTGTAAACAACTCTCTTACTTTACCATATAAAAATAAATCAATTTATGCGCAACATACAAAATATTCTGCTGACAGAAAAATACCGCCCAAAGGCATTAGAAGATTTAATAACACCTAAAAGAGTAGGTGAGAAATTAAGCAAAGGGGTTTATCAACATTTATTATTACACGGAAGCCCAGGTACTGGAAAAACATCTGCTGCTAAAGTTTTAGTAAAACATTTTAAACATCCTTATCTTTATATTAATGCATCAACAGATACCTCAGTAGATGTTGTAAGAAATAGAATAACTGACTTCTGTGCTAATCGTTCTATTATGGACGAGCCAGGAAAATTAAAAGTAATTATACTTGATGAGATTGACGGTGTATCCGATCAATTCTTTAAAGCTCTTCGTGCTACGATGGATCAATTTGCAACTAATGCAAGATTTGTAGCAACATGTAATTATATTAATAAAGTACCAGATCCAATTCAATCAAGATTTGAAATGATTGATTTTGATTTTTCTAAAGATGAGGAAACTGAAATAATGAAAAGTTACATTATGAGGATTCTAAAAATATGTAAAGATGAAAATATTGGTATTGATAAACATGCTGCTGTAGAGTTAGTAAAAAGAAAATTTCCGGATTTAAGGAATATGCTTAATCAGTTACAAGGATTTCAATCACAAGGTAAAGATACTATAACAGTTGAAGATATAAAGCAATTTAGTTCAGTTTATAAAGATATTTATGATTTAGTTATTGATGGTTCAGATCCTGTAAAAAATTATCAGTATATGTTATCAAACTATATGAATAGAACTGATGATGTTCTTTCTTCTTTAGGCGCTGAGTTTGTAGAGTTTATACAACAGGAGAGACAATCATATATTCAATTTATACCACAAATAATTATAACAGTAGCAAAATATCAATCCCAAAGACAACAGGTAATAGATCCTGCAGTATCTATGCTTGCGTGTATATATGAACTGCAATCAATATTAAATGGCGTATGAGAGCACAATTCTTAGAAAAACTTATAGAAACATTTCCTAATGATTATCAATTAGGGCAAGCAGTTAGAAAGTATCACTTATTAAGATCGAACGGAAACACAAAACCAGATTGTGAAGAAATTGTCTTAAGTTCTACTTTCAGTAATAACTAAAATTTGTTATAATTATATTAAATACTAATACAATGAGAAAAACAGGAAGGCATACGTTTGTAATAGACGGTAATTATTTTCTTTTTAGAACATTATATGTTTTACCAAGGAAATCTAAAAAAGAAGAAATGCTGGCTACTGAAGAAGATGCAATTGTCTTTATGAGAAAGCTAGCTACTGATTTTGCATATCAAATTAGACTATTCGAAGGTCTTATTGATAAGGTGGTATGGACTATTGATTCAAGATCATGGCGAAAGGATTTTTACCCAGAAGCAGAATACAAAGGTAATCGTAAACAAGACAGTTCTATTAATTGGAAAAACTTTTCAAAAGTTACTGAAGAGTTTACACAATTACTTATTAAACAGGGAGTTATTTATTCTAAAATAGACGGAGCAGAAGGCGATGATTTAATGTATGCATGGAATACAGAATCATTAGCAAATAACAAATCGGTTATTATGTTTACTGGTGATAGGGATTTAGTTCAATTAGTAAATAGGAGTAAAACTAATAGTACTCATACAATTCTATTTTCGCCTGCTCATAAAAAAATGTATACATATCAAGGATTTTCTGAATGGCTTACTACAAAAGAAGATGAAATATCAACAGATATATTTGATGTATTAAAATCATCCTCTACACCAGAGGCACAATCTAAAAAATTACTTTCATCAATCATTAATAAAAAGAAAGTTTCTATAATAGAAGTAGATCCAGAAGAATTCCGTTTTCGTAAAGTTCTTACTGGTGATTCAGGAGATAATGTACCACCTGCATATTGGCATACATCAACTAAAAATGGAAAAACTAGAAGATACGGTGTTAGTGAAGGTAAAGCTACTGCTATTATTGATGAATTTAAATTAAAGCACGGTACTTTATCTCATATGTATCTTTATGAAGATGGTTACATTACTGACTTAGCTAATATTCTTATTAGGCATATGAAAGCTAAACATATGAGCAGGGAACAGATTATAGTTAATCTTAAATCAAATGTTAATTTAATGGTTCTTAGTTCTCATACTATACCAGAAGGCATTCTAGATGAAATGTTTAAATCTGTAGAATCTCAAATAAATGTTAATGAATTAATATTACCTAATGTATCTACTATGAAAAATATAGTCAAAGGTACAGAATATGATGGTGATGATAATTCTGCATTTAAGGCTAGCTTCTTTAAAGATGATAATGATAGCGATAAAAATGATATGTCATTTATTACAAACAAAAAAACAAAAGGAAAGATTTTCTAAAAAAAGAAAACTATTACATCATTAAGTCGTATAAATAATAAAAGGAAATGAAATTATTTGATTACATAAAGATCTTGTTTGGTCGAGATCCGCAATGGGAAAAATTAAAAGGTTATGATAAATCTAAAAATTCATTTATGACAAACAGATTTATGAGTATTAAATTTCCTATACAAGCAAATATGTTTAATGCATTGAAGATTGACCCAGTAGGTCAAGCAGAAGCGTGGAGAATGGTTGCATCAAAATTTAATAGAGTACCTGGTTTTATTTATACTAAAACCAAAGCCTCTAAGAAAATAAAAACATGGGAGCCTAACACTAAAGCATTAGAACTTTATCTAAAGATTAATGAAATAGGCGAACGTGATTTTAAAGAAGCAATGAAACATCATCCAACTGAAGTAAAAAATGCAATAAATGTATTAGAAAAACAGATGAGTGATGATATCAATTGATAAACGATTTGAATTAGAAATCCCAACACATATTGCATTTACTTTATATACAAATGATTACATAGATAATCTAATTATATCTAAAGTAAAAAAGGAATGTAAAAATGAATCGGATAATACGTCTGAATTTAATGTTTCTTTAGAGCAATTTGAGATGGCCATAAAAACTTCAGCATTTTTAAGAGCTGAATTACAAAAAACAATAGATCAGGATTTATTACCTAATCCTAATTTTAAACCAAACTCTATTTTCTTTTTACAGTCTATAATTGCTAGGCTATCTAATCTAGAACGAATTACATTTAAAATATCTAACAACAAATTATTCTCAAGATTAATAAAGCTTGAAAACGGCCGTGAGATTGTAAGTTTTCATTTTAATATTTTAGAAGGTATATTTGACCTTACACAAATATTAAATAGGGAACAGTTGGATACATTTAATAAAAAGTTTATAGATATAGGAATATTAAGTAATAAGTATTTAAATAGAGATTCTTATTTTTATATTAAAGCTGCTCTTTTGTTTGATGTTCTTGCTGAAATGGAAGAATCTCAGCTTATGGATGCATTTGATATTATTACATCAATTGATCCTAAACTCGAAGAAGACGATCCAATCTTACTAATTAAGACTGACTATACACCGTATTAGAACATGAATATATAAACAAATAATGTTTGTATATGAAAAAGATAATAAATTGGATTAGTGGACTCTTACGAGATGAAAAGGGTAGCCCATCCTCAAAAAGATTTATTGGGATTACTGCAGGTTTGTCATTATGCGCAGCACTCTTTATTAATCTTTATACAGAACAACCAGTAGAGCCAACTTTAGTAAATGCTGTGGCTGCAATTTGTATCGGTGGTTTAGGGTTAGCTTCTGCTGATAAAATGTGGGCATATAAAAACAGAAGTAAGACAGAAGATCAACAAATAAACTCATAACATGGCAGTAACAGGATCATCAACAGATGCTAACGGGGATCAATTATTAGTTAGCCTACAAACCCCTTATGAAAATGTAACAGAAATATTAGGTTTCACTGATTCAATTACAGGTGAGACTACTTCATGTTATTATGATAAGGATTATCGGTGGGGTATTGATGGTGTCACATACTCAGATTGGGTACCACTAACTGATATTAATTTACAACAATTAGTATTAAATCCAGCAAATAAATTTTGGATCCAATACAGATACACACAAATTGGTGATTGTACATTAACTTTTAATTCAATTGCATTAGAGATTGTAACTGATGGTGGTGTAATATGTAAAATTCCACAAATAGATTGTGGTGGTGTTGATGGTTGCTCAGGGGCATTAAACTTAGCATTTGATTGTTGTGAAGGTGGTTGGAATCCTTATGATATCTCTAGGGCAGGGCAGATGTATACTCAGTTATCTGCAATGGCATCTAACTTATTTGGATTCTGTGTAACTTATTATAAAACTAAAGCAGATCAAAGAAGTCAAGATGTTATTCTAAAAGAGTATTCATTATTTGATGTCATTAAGGAAGGTGAAATTAAAATCATGATTCCTGATAATGAATTACCTACAAGAGATATTGCGTTTAATCCATTAATGATGGACTTTCCTGTTCAGTTTGAAGTTCATATTGTTAAGTCTGCATTCGAGGCAGTCTTTGGTATTGGTTCAAAACCACAAATGAGAGACTATTTACATTTTGACCAGTTTTTAAATCGCATGTATGAAGTTGATGCAATGGCGGAAGCTGATGACTTTATGTATACTGGCTCATATTGGAGAGTAAGTCTTGTTACTTATCAACAAAGAACAAATGTTGGCTTTGAAGATACTACATTAGGATTAGCAGCAGAAACATCAACCGATGCACTAGTTTCCAATGTAGAAGAAAAGTTTAGAGTTGAAAGAGAGAATGAATTTAAAGATGTTAGAAAACCTAATGAGTATAATACAATAGGTAGCCAAGCAAATGATTATGTAAGAAGAGCATTAAATAAAAAGATGACTATTACAGAAGAGAATGTTTATAATCAGTGGACAATCATTTCTAAATATCATTACGCATTAGGTACTTTAACAAAAGGGACAACTGGTGTTAAATATAGATACACTGGTGGTTGGACTGCTACAGATAATAGAGCATTTACATTCTGGTTTAGGCCTCAATATCTAAAGCCTATAGGTAAAAATGTTTTAATAACAACAATAACTAATAATTCAGGTAATCCTATGATAACTACACCAGGATTGCCATTAGGTACTGAAGAAATAAAAGCAGGTGATTGGATTGTTATAAGAGGTACTACTTCTTACAATGGGATTCAGCCAGTTAAATCGGTTGATGCTATAACTAAAACTGTTACTTTAGATATTCCTTATATTGATAGCACTATTTCTAATACTGCTAAATTTAATAAAGAAGTTAGCAATACCTTTATTTCATATGATACTGATACTACTACACCAACCTCATATGTAACATTAACTTATACTACAAACTGGTTTATAATTAAGCTCAACAATACTTACTATAAATATGATCTATCAAAAAGTTCAATAGTACTTACGAAAGGTAAATGGTATGCTGCTACTATTAATTTAAATAACTTAGCTAAACAGTTATCATTATTTTTATATAACACGGTAGAGTTAGCAGGTGCTATTAATCCAGATAGGACTGCAGATTTAACAAACATATATGTAAATACACAAACGATACCTACAACTAGCATACCTGAAGGTCATGCTTGGAAATTATTAGGTTGCCAAACTGATTTAACAAATATTAGAATATGGAGTCAACCAATAGAAGAAGATTTACAAGAATTAATATTAAGTCAATATGTAGTAAAAGATTCTCACTTGGCTTTATTACTTGATAATGCTTCACCTGAATTGTTACTTCCAACAGTTACTAACCCAAGGTAACTTGGAATATATATTATAAATTTAAACATATGAAAGAAACATCGAAAGACAAGTTTCGTGATAGCTTAGGAGATCTCTTAAATGATTTACCTGATGAAGTAGAAGGGTTAGGTGATAATGATGTTGAACTTAAACCTGTTAGAGTTGAAAGTAATCAAGGTGCACAATTAGTTAGGGCTAAAAATAAGGCCGAAAAGGTGATGAATAGCTTATTAACCTTTTATTTAAGTGAGGAGATAATTGCTGAGCATGAATATATCAGAGCTAAAGCACAATTAGATGAATCGGCACTATCTATGCTAATAAGACAAATGCAAAATAGTGAAACTGCAATTACCTTATTAATGGAGACTATTCATGAAGGTGATGTTTCCCCAAGAATGTTCGAAGTACTTAGTGATTTACAAAGAACTCTTTTAGATATTATTAAAAGTCAAACAATGTATATGGTGGCAATTGAGGAAAATGCTAAAAAGATATCTCGTGATGTAGATGTTTACCATAATACTGAAGGTTCATCCTCATCCAATAAACAAAGTGGTATTAAATCTAGAGGCACAAAAGATTTAATGAGAGCTTTACAAGACACAATTAAAGAAGAAGATATACAAGACGTCGATGGAAATGAAAATGAAAAATAACTATTTGCTAATTCAGGAAATTGAACAGCAAGAACAGAAAACCTCCAGTGGTATTATTATACCTGTTGAAAAGTATAATCGTAAAGCAACAGTTATTAAAGTTGGTAATACTAAACATATAAAGGAAGGTGATACTATATTAAAAAATATGGGCAAAGGTACAATGGTTACTTTGGATAATACTGAGTATGAGATAATCCATGTTAATCAACTTATTGCTATTTTAGAATAAAACTAATGGCTAAACCACAAGCAGAATCAGCAGGATTTGAATTAAAGATATCTAAAGGCCAAGAGCAATTTTCATGGACTTCAAAGAAAGTGGAACAATTAATGCTAGCTATTGATGAAGGTTATAAACCAAAGTCAACTCCTTTTTATGAAGGTAATCCTAATTTAAGAAAAGGTAATATTGTATTTAATTATACTGATGAAGAAATAAGAGAAATTAAAAAGTGTGCAAAAGATATTGTATACTTTGCCAATACTTATTGTACTGTCATGACAGATCATGGATTGCAGACAATTAATTTAAGACCTTATCAAGAAGATATGCTAAGGCAATTCCAAGCAGAACGATTTAATGTCTGTCTTGCAAGTAGACAAGTTGGTAAAACAATATGTTCATCAATCTTTATTGCATGGTATTCTGTATTTAATTTTGACAAAAATTCGCTAATACTTTCAAATAAGGGTGCTACAACAAGAGAAATTATTGATAAAGGTAAAACTATATTAGAACACCTACCCTTCTTTATCAAGCCCGGTACACTTAAATGGGATGTGTTTAATTCAAAATTTGATAACGGTTGTAGAATCATTGGTCAGACTACTACTAAGAAAGCAGCAATTGGTTTTACTATTCATTTATTATTTATGGATGAGTTTGCGCATATACCCGCAAACTTTGTAGATACTTTTTATGAAAATGTATATCCAACCGTTTCGGCATCAGTAAATTCTAAAGTTATAATTACTAGTACTCCTAATGGGTTTAATAAGTTCTATGACATCTATACTGCTGCTGATAAAGGATTAAGTGAATATGTTCCATTTAGGGTAGATTGGTGGGATGTACCAGGGAGGGATGATAATTGGATGCGCCAAGAAGTAGCCAACCTAGGAAGTGACGAAGCTTTTAATAGACAATATGGAAATCAGTTTATAGCTGGCTCTTCATTGTTATTAGGTGCGGCTAGTTTAAAAAAGCTTACTGAAAACCAAATAGAATTTGTACATCAAGAAATTCCAGAATTTGATGATGCTGAAATTGATTACTCAGGTTTATTATGGAAGCCAGGATTTAACTTAGATGAAATAGAAGAAGATTATAACTATTGGGTATTTTCTGTAGATATTGCAGAGGGTGTTGGTGGTGACTATTCTGTTATTAATATCTTTCAATTAAAAATGTTAGATATTAATGATTGGGGATCAGTAACAACACCAGGAAGTTTTGTTGACTTTTTTGCGATAAGCCAAGTCGGGCGGTTCCGAAGTAATTCTCATACTATTGAGGAATTTGCAAAATCTTTGTATATTTTAGCATTTGATTTATTCTTCTCGGAGAATGTAAAATTAATTATTGAATGGAATATGTTTGGTGGAGAATTAATAAAAAGATTAGAAACTGTATTTCCGCAAAGAAATGAGTTCGATGAAGAATCTATAGTTAAATTCAAACATAGAGTAGACGCAAAAATAAAACAATTTGGTCTTAAGGTAAAGAAAGACAACAAACCTATATTTTGCCAAAACTTCAAAAAATATATTTCTCAAAATAAAATTCAAATTTTTGATAAAGATACTATAAAAGAGTCTTCAACTTTTGGTAAACTACCAAATGGTTCGTATGCAGGTCAGTTAGGTAATGATGACTTAATTATGACTTGTATAAATAGTTCTGAGTTCTTTACTACTTTAGACTTCTCTGATTTTGTTGAAGAGATTTATGATGATATAGATGAAGACTTGCAAATTAAAATAGAAGAAATTTTAGAAAAAGATTCTAAAGGCGGTAATCTTAATTTTGATATCTATGACTTAGTATAAAAGTTCAAAGGTTAGTGGATATATAAAAAAACCAATAAACAAAAAAATATAATACAAGATGGCACTAGATCCAAAAATCGCTTCTCTTAAAGCAGCAGGTACTTATCGTTTCGAATTTGACAAAAGTCAAGTAGTTAGTATACCTGCAAATCAAACACGACTGGTGGTCGGTTTCTCAAAGAGCGGTCCGTTTAATACACCCGTCTTTATTCCAGATACAGCTTTCTTTAAGCAAGTGTATGGTGATATAGATAGAAACTTAGAAAGAAAAGATTCATTTTTCCATAGAAGCTGTTTAGCTGCATTGGAAAGAGGACCAATTCTTGCACTAAACTTACTTAACTTAGATGCTACAGATAAGGTTAATGCTGTTAGATTTTCTACCGCATCAACACCTGATACTGCACAAGATAATGCTGGTTTAGACTATGAATATCAAAAATTTTATAACAGAGATAAATTCTGGTTTCCATCAACTGATAATTTTTTAACCAATGTTGGTGCTGATCAAACTAAATTGTTACCAGCTAGTGTAAATGATTTATTAGATATTACTAACTTAGGACAAACTCCTATATCTGTAATTGCTAAAAAATCTGCATTAACAAATGTATTAGCTTACCAAGTAACTGTTGAAGAATGGTATGGTGCTGCTAATGTACCTGGATTTTTAGATAAAGATAGTTTAATATCTGACTTCTTTGTAGATATCTTTGTAATAAGAGGTAACTTCGGAGGAGATTACAGTACAACTACTCCTTATTCAAGATTTAATGCTGATCCAACATTCCAAGATTATTTTGATCCAACACAAGGATTAAAAAGAAAATTATTTGCTGGTGATGCTACAGATACTCAAATGGCGCAATTCTTTAATTTACCTGAGGTAGAATTACAAGCAACTTATACTGCATGTTTAATTCCTGATTTTGTAGATCTATTAGGAAATAACTTATTTGTTGAAAAACTTGTTAATGCTGATACTGCAACTACTGGGTTATTTGTTACTGTAAATGAAAATTTATTTAGTGGCGATTTTCTTATTGACGGTGTAGCTGGTGGAATTGATATGGTAGGTCATAATATTGAGTATACACAAGCAACATCATTCCAAGATGATATTAACATGTTATCTTATAGTGGATCAATTGTTTCTGATTTAGTTTATTGTAGAGAAGAACAACCTGGAACAGATGTAACTAATTCAACAAGTACAATAACTGTAACTGCACCAACGGGTGGTGGTATACAGATTCAAGTAACTAATGCAAATGCAACTAAAGATTCTCTTTGGACTGCGTTTAGTACTATGACTGCAAACACTTCTACTGTTGTAGGTTCATTTATAAAAACTCTTGGTTTAGCTCCGGCTGAACAATATGTACCAGTAATATCTGCACAAACTGTAGGTAATACTGTAACTGTATTATTATCAGATGTAGGAAATATTATACCAGCATACTTTATATCAACAGCCGCTACATATAATTATATTAATGAAATAGACATCGATTTTACATCTGATGAATTTCCATTAGCTAATACAACTGCTGGAATTATAGGTTCTTATGGATCTAGTATAGCAACACAATTTGCTGATGGTACTTTAACTGATGGTGATGAAGCTGTCTTTTTACCTAATGGAGCAGGTACAACACCAGCACCACAATCATTTCTTGTAATGAATGCTGTAAATTATGGTTTCTTCCACACAGGCGGACCAACTACTACTGCTAATACAATTGCAATATCTGATCCTACGTATAACTTACCAAGTGTAAGAATCACACCGTACCAAGAAGATAGCTTTGCTAATCTTACACTACATGCTGATTTTACTCTAGATAGTACAACTGGTGTATTCCAAACATCAAAATTTCCTGCAGCATATGCACCTGCAAACTGTTTAAATGTACAAACTTTAAAAGGTGCTCTTAACTTAAGTATTGATATTATAGGGGATGTATTAAACGAACCAACACTTAAACCGAATCAAATCCTTATAGCAACAACTTCACCAGAAGCTGCTGATATAATAGTAGGAAATTATTTAGTACATGATGAAGGTACAGCAAGTGGCCATTCAAGATTAACTAGAATTAATGTTGTGGTAGGTGGATTAACTCCATCAGAATATCCTATTATACCTGCAGCAACAACTGCATTATTAGTAACTTGCCAATCTGAGATTGATGTAACTCTTGTTACTGGGCCACCGGCACAGAGAAAAGTAGAGTTATATTATCCAATTGATAGCTGGGTAGAATACCTTAATATATTTGAATTACCTGGTTTTAATTTAATATCAACTAAACATGTACCTGATGGATCTAATTCAAGACAGAATTACTGTTTAAGTCCAATTTTAGGTGGAACTAATTTATATAAAGCTTTAACTGATAAAGAAACTATTAACTTCCGTTATGTAATAGATACTTATGGAAATGGAATAGAAGCAAACTGTAAAGCTGTTTATACTAATTTATGTGCTGGTAGAAAAAATGCATTCGCAATTGTTAATGCACCATCTGCTAAAGATTTTAAAGCAAGCATAGATCCAAGCTTCTCAGATGCAACTGGTGGTTTATCCTCTAGGTTTATATCTGAGGGTGGAAATCTTGCATTGAATCCAACTATTAGATTCTCATTACCATCAGCAACTAGCGGTGGATCTTGGGGTGGTTATTATTACCCATTCCTTACTGTTAGGGATCTAGGTAAGAATATAAGTGTACCACCTGCTGCGTATGTATCTAATAACTATATACTAAAATATGAAAATGCATTACCTTGGTCAATCGTGGCTGGTGTAAGGCGTGGAGTTATAGGTGGAAACGGTGTTGTAGGTTTAGAATTAAATCTAGATCAAGAAGATCGTTATTTCTTAGAGCCATTCGGATTAAATCCGATTGTGTTCCAAAGTGGAACAGGACCAACTATATTTGCAAATAAAACTGCACAACAGGTTCCGAAATCTGCTTTAAGTTCAATTAACGTTAGAGAGGTTGTAATTTATAT
>Ga0307488_10003709_pt1 | contig 12728 bp, 11 predicted proteins | sample SB02metaG_FD_202248 | JGI IMG/M metagenome (GOLD analysis project Ga0307488, IMG submission 202248) | Sea-ice brine microbial communities from Beaufort Sea near Barrow, Alaska, United States - SB 0.2 | ecosystem: Environmental > Aquatic > Marine > Coastal | place: USA: Alaska | collected...
GGCGACCATTATCAGATTGCGGCCGATGAGATCATTCCCGATGCCAACTGGTTTGGCAGCCTATCGATCAACTTGACGCTGAGTGATGGTGAGCTGAGTAGCAACAGTCTGCCACTGTTACTGACGGTGCTTCCGGTCAATGATCTACCCGAACTGACCGGTCCGGCGCTGCCCACTGGGCAAATTTATCGGGATCTGGACATTCAGTTAACCGGATTCGACCTCGATGGCGACGCCCTGAGCTTTAGTCTGCGCCAGGCGCCAGACTGGCTCGAACTGTCGGCCACTGGGCTGTTGCAGATTCGACCGGACTATCGCGCGGTCGGCGAGCTCGGCCTCGAGATTGGCGTGAGCGACGGCAGTGCGACGGTCTACGAGAATCGGACGCTGACCATTCTCGATGATCTCAGTGCCAGCGATCTGAGCGTTAGCCTGGCCGTTGAACGCACCCTCTGGTCCACCAACGGCTGGGTGCCGGTCACCCTAACGCTGACCAATCTGGGGCCAAAAAGCTCGCTCGATGCCGACCTCAACCTGAGTTTCAACGGCGAGTGGTCCAGCCAGGACAGCCGTTGCCCTGTGGCGAGCAATCTGCCCGAGACCGACCCAGAGCGTCAATCATGCGTGCTCAGCCTGACCGACTCGACCCAACTCACCCTCGCGGTGCGCCAGGACTCGGTCGGCAGCAGCGATCTAATATTCACCGCCCAACACGCCGGTTTTGAGGTTCAGCCCGACAACAACCAGGCTCGAGTCACCCTGACCTTTAGCGCCAGCACCCCAGCAACTCCCCAATACAGCGTGCCGGCGTTCGGCAAGGGTCAGGTGCGGGCACTGGGCATCGCCAATATTCAGGGCGGGCGCTGGCCAGAGCTGCTCTTTGCCAATGGCCCAGGTCAGGCCAGCACCAGCTATCGCTTCGACCGGTCCTGGTTTCGCCCAGTGTTACACAGCCATTTGGGCGATGCCGCCAACAGCTATGGCATGGCCTTGTTTGATGCCGACGATGATGGCGATATCGACTGGGTCCTAGCCAATGGGGGCGGCGAGGCCAATAGCGTCTATCGCAATGATGGCAATGGCCAGTTCGCCTTGATCGACCGGCTCGGGTTGGCCAACAGTCGAGGTGTGGCCTTTGGCGATATCGACGGCGATAGCGACATTGACCTGGTCTTCGCCAATTGGGATGACCCCAATACCCTCTATCTGAATAATGGTGACGGCACCTTCAGCTTCCACGCCGAACTGGGCCGAACCCGCGCGCGTGCCGTGCTGATACACGATTTCAACCGCGATGGTCGCCCGGACATTCTCTTTGCTAACTACGGCCAAGCAAATCAGCTGCTGTTTAATCGCGGCTTGGACCAGTGGGCTCGGGCTCTAGGGCGAGCAGGAGCGACCGAGCTGCTCGAATTCGACAGCATCGAACTGGGCGGGGCCGATGACCTCACCGAAAGCATGAGTTTGGCCGACTTCGATGGCGACGGCGAAGCAAGCGATATTGTCTTTATCAATGCCGCCGATAACGCCCAGCCGGCCGGTTTGCAGATATTCACGGTCGACTCCGATGAACAGAGCAATCTGCAGCTGCAGTCATTGGGTAGCTCGGTGGCCGATCTCAGCGTCGGCGATTATGACGGCGATGGCCGTGATGACCTGGCCGTATTGCGCCCCGGCGGTGCCTTGGAAGTCATGCAGGTTCAGTCTGAGGGCAGCTTAGTGACCATTGCCGTACTCGACACCGACGGTGCCGATACCGTGCTCATGGTCGACGTCGATGACAGTGGCCAAGCCGATATCATCAGCGCCAATAACCGCAGCGCCACCAGCCGGCTCGATTTTGCCGGCACCGATCTGAACAGCATGGCGCTCAATAATGAGGCTGCCAGCCCCGCGGTACCCTTACCAAAGTCCCAGCCAGCGCCCGCGCAAAACCCAACAAGCCGGGGTGGCGCCGGACTGCCTTGGGTGCTGGGGCTGCTTTTATTTGCCCGACGTAAAAAAATAGCCCCAGACTGAATGGCCTTGCGCGCGAATCTGGTATAATCAGAGTGAGACCCTCGAAAAGTACCCGCCATGCGAAGCCCGTTGTTGCTTGCCAAAAAAATCCTGCTCGACGCCGGTCAGGTGAAGAGCCAAAAAGCTCTGGTATCGATGATCGTGCGCCGCATTCGCACGGCCCTCAAGGTCGATGTTTGCAGCCTGTATCTGATGAATGACATGCAACAAATGGTACTAACCGCAACCGAGGGTCTGGCCAAGTCGGCCATTGGCATCATTCGCATGGAGCTCGGAGAAGGCCTGGTCGGCACCATTGCCAGTCGCCAGCATTTGCTCAACTTGCCCTTTGCCGAACAACACCCTAAGTTCAAATTTTTTGTCGAGTCCGGTGAAGACCGGTATCAGGGTTTTCTCGGCATCCCAATGATCCATCTGGGCGCAGTGCTCGGTGTTTTAGTGGTTCAGGTCAAGGAGACCCGCCGTTTCACCGAGGAGGAGGAGGCTTTTCTGATCACGATGGGCGCTCACCTAGTCGCCAGCCAGGGTGCCAGCCTCAAGAAGGTGGCCCATGTTAAGGTTAGTACCGATACCGTCATCCGCCTCTCGGGTATCGTCGGCGCGCCGGGTACCGCCATGGCCCGCGGCTGGGTGGTGCGCAATGATATTCGCTTAGAAGATATAGAAGAACGCAGTGGCACCAGTGTGGAATTTGAGCAACAACGTACCCAGGAAGCCTTTGACAATACCCTCGAAGAACTCGAGAGCGATGAACACACCCATGGCATCACCGAAACCCTGACGTCGCTGATCAATGTCTACAAGCTGCTGCTGACCAGCCCAGAATTGCATTCGGCCATCCAGGGCCACCTGGCCAATGGCGTCAGTGCCAGCACGGCCTTGAAACTGGGCATGATGACCCAAATCGCCGTGTTCGACGCGATGGAAGACCTCTACCTCAAGGCACGTGCCGACGATCTGCGCGTACTCGGCGTGCGCGTCTACCGTCAATTACAGAACCTGGAACCGGAAGTCATCACCAGCGATGTGCCGATCATCTTGATTGGTGAAAATATCACCATCGAACACCTAACCCGGATTGACTCGAAATTCATCGCCGGGGTGGTCAGTAACCAGGGCTCCAAACTGTCACATACCTCGGTTCTGGCCAATGCCCTCGGCATTCCCGCCGTGGTCGGCTTGGGTGAAAGCGATCTGCGCGTGTTGCATGGCCTGGACCTAATCCTCGACGGCCATCGCGGCCTGGTCATTGGCAACGCACCGGAACAGGTCACCAACGAATACCTCAAGGTGATGGCCCACCACAGAACCAGCCAGGCCAACTTGGCCCATCTGCGGTATCTGCCCGCGGAGTCGACCGATGGCGCGAAAATACGCCTCTATACCAACACCGGTCTGCTGGCCGATATACGACCCGGACTGGAACGGGGCTCCGAAGGTGTCGGCCTATACCGCTCTGAAATACCCTTTATGGTGCACAACACCTTCCCGACCGAAGAGGAACAGACGCGTATCTATCGCGGTGTGCTCGAAGCCTATGCGCCAATGCCGGTGGTGATGCGCACACTCGATGTCGGCGGCGATAAGGCTCTGCCCTACTTCCCGATTAAAGAAGAAAACCCGTTCTTGGGTTGGCGCGGCATTCGCTTCACTCTGGATTATCGCAATATTCAGCTGGACCAGATCCGCGCCATGTTGTTGGCCAATATCGGCTATGACAACCTGCAGATCATGGTCCCCATGCTGAGCCAAGAAGACGAATTGGTGCGCGTGCATGCCCTGATCGATGAGGCCGTAAAACAGCTTAATGAAGAAGGCTTCCCGGTCCACAAACCACCGGTTGGCATTATGGCTGAAGTTCCGGTGGTCATCTGGATGCTGCCCACCTTGCGCGCCAATATCGACTTTGTGTCGATCGGCTCAAACGACTTGACCCAATACTTGCTCGCCGTCGACCGCAACAACCCGCGCGTGGCGCATCTCTATTCCCATTTCCATCCGGCCGTCTTGGCAGCCATTCACGACCTGGTCCGAACCTGCAAACGTCTCGACTTGCCGGTCAGCGTCTGCGGTGAAATGGCCTCCGATCCGCGCGCTGTTCTGCTGTTGCTCGGCATGGGGGTACACACCCTGAGTATGTCGGCCTACAAACTGCCCGTGGTGAAGTGGCTGATCCGTCATATCAGTATGGCCGACTGCCAAGCGCTGCTGCAGCAAGCCATTGCGCTGGACAACGACAAGGACACCCAAGCAATGTTGAGCCAAAAACTCAGTGAAATCGGCTATACCGAACAGTTTGAATGACGCCCTGAGGCGTCAAATACTATTTACCCTGGCGATAGGTGCCGGTGGCTGAATTGATGTTCAATGAGCAACATGAGGCTTGAACGGAGCAAATTGACATCAATATCTACGCCAAATTACTCGGATCACCAACGGCCCAAGCAACCCCATCACCGCGATCCAACGTCGCTATGATTGCCATGTCCGGTGCATCGATTTTAAAATCGAAGATGTCTAAATTTAATTTCATTCTTTCAGTTTTCGTACTTTTAGGGATGACCGCAAATCCTTTTTGTATTCCCCAACGCAACAAAAGTTGAGATTCACTCACACTATACTTGGCAGACATGGATTTAAGAGGGGAGGCGTCGAGTTTACTGTCCGCTTTCATCTCTGCCGTTTTCGCACTGTCTTGCCCTTCAGCGTCACGCCAAGAAGATAGCGGTACTAGACTACTGTAAGCCATGGCAAAAATACCTTTGCCGGCTAGGTAATTTACTAACTCTGGCTTCTGTGACCAGGGATGGAGTTCAATTTGATTTAATGCTGGCAACGGCAGGCCGGCCGCAATGATGTCATCGATATGCTCTTGCGTAAAATTACTTACACCTATGGCCCGTACCTTTCCTTGCTTCTGCAATGCCACCAATGCCCGCCATTGCTCAAGTCGATGTTCTTTTTGAAAAGGAGCGTGGATCAGGTACAGATCCACATAGTCGAGTTGCATTCGCGCCAGACTCGCATGACAGGCCTCAATCGTCGCATCAAAGGTTTTGGGGGTTTCTCCCCACTTCGCATTACCGGGCCAAAGTTTAGTGGTAACAAACAGTTCTGCTCTGGTAACTGTTCCGTCCTCAATACTGGCCTGTATACCGCTGCCTACCCCATCCTCATTTTGATAGCCTTCAGCGGTGTCGACAAGACGATAGCCCGCACCAATTGCGTTGGCTACTAAGCCTGCCGCATCTGCGCTTGATATCAAGTAGGTACCAAAGCCTACCATGGGCATTTGAACGTCTTTCTGGAGCTGAGCATGCTGGATCATAATTACCTCAATGACTGGCTGAAAGAGTCCCCTATACTATGCGCCCTAATGGATTACCGCTTGCCCGTACCTCTACAATATCTGCCTAAACCTCCAATTAGTTACAAAAGCCCTATTCTCAAAATCAGATACTTCCTATACTTAAGGGATACTAGGAAAGGGCCTCAACAATGCCAAGTTCACTGCTATCGACATTATCTGACCTTGCTTCGCACCATTTTCTCAAGCATTCAGGACCAGGCATGCGATTGGCTTCACCCATGCCGGGCCTAAACCTGATACAAAGTCACGAAACCAGCAGATTTGAAGCCACAATCTATGATCCGGTTATATGCCTAATTCTCCAAGGCCGAAAAGAAACCAGTATGGCGGGGAAGTCCGTTGAATTTGGCGCTGGGGAATCTCTAATTGTGAGTCATTCATTGCCGGTTGAATCCCGCATCGTCGAAGCAAGCCATGATAGGCCATACAGGGCGATGATCTTGTCGATCGACACTGGCCTACTCCGAACGCTTTCTCATGAGCTCGACCTAACGATCTCTAATGACCGGCTAGCCAGGTCACTAGATGTTGAAGCCACCGAGGAGGCGTTGATCAGTGCCATGACCCGATACCTGGCTCTGGCTAACAAAAGCATCGAAACAAAAATAATGGCGCCGCTGATCTTGAAAGAAATACATTTCAGGCTATTAATGGCCCCTCATGGCAACATGTTGCGCAAACTACTCGAACAGAACAGCTACGCAAGCCAAATTAGTCGATCCATATTGCAGATTACCGAAAACTTCAGAACCCCGTTATCGGTATCCAGCCTCGCCAAAGAGAACGGCATGAGCGAATCAACCTTTTACAAGCGATTTAAACAGGTGACGGCAACAACCCCGTTGCAGTATCAAAAAGAAATCCGCCTTATTGAAGCGCAACGAAAATTGCGCGACGGCATACATTCGGTGTCTTCGGTTGCGTTTGACGTCGGCTATGAAAGTCCGACACAGTTCAGCCGTGAGTATTCGCGAAAATTTGGCAAAACACCCAGAACAGAATTTTTAGTTGCGGAATAATTGGGGGCGGGGCTTGGCAAAGTAAGCGTCGACCCCTGGGTTTTGGACGTTCATTTGGAAACTCTCTACACACGACTGAAGGATTTATTCATCAAACTCATCATACTGCGTGCAACGCGGAGTGAGTATATCGCCATACCGTACGCTAAGCCGTACCATATGCCCGTCGATCTGAGGACCGAATACTCGAGTCAGAACGGATAATCAAGGTGCTGCGTGTGTGGACTCACTATGAATAGTGGCCGACCTTAACTCAGCACGCAGAAAACCCGAACTGAACCCATCAAAACCAGCTGTAGCGGATCGCTTGTAGAATCGCTAGGGCAAACAGACCCGCCAAGACATCATCGATCATAATGCCAAAACCGCCCTTGACCCGCTTGTCGAGCCAGGAGATTGGGAAAGGCTTGAGAATGTCGAACAGCCGGAACAGCACAAAGCCACTAACGATCCAAACCCAATGCACCGGCAAGAACGCCATCGTGATCCAGAAACCGACGAACTCATCCCAGACGATGCCGCCGTGATCGTGCACCTGCATGTCCTGTGCGGCCCGGTCACAGACATAGACACCAAAGGCAAAGGTAGCAACCAGCGCCGCGAGATAACCATAGAGCGGCAATTGCGCCAGCAACAGGTAGAGCGGGATGGCCGCCAGGGTGCCGAAGGTCCCGGGCGCTTTGGGCGCTGCACCGCTGCCAAAACCGAAGGCAAAAAAGTGCACCCAGTGATTGTTCCAGCGGCGTTCGATAGGTTCTATCATGGGTTTGGGCTCCAGAATTGTTGTGTTGAGTTAAGTTCTTATTAAAAGTGTTCAAAACTCTGCCAGGGCAGATCCCGTTTTCGGTCATCATCATACCAGTGCAACTGGCCAGTGCCTTGCCTTACCTCGCCGATTCGGCTAACCCGAACACCCAGTGATTGGGCGATCCGTTCGATCTGCTCGCCGGCATTCACGCCAGCGGTAAAGCACAGCTGATAGTCGTCGCCGCCGGCTAAGGCGTATTGCAGGCCGCGATCACCCAGGGCCACTAGATCGGCATCGAGCGGCAGCGCGTTAAGGTTCAGGTGCAGGTCGACCTGGCTGCTGCGCGCCAGATGGCCGGCATCACCGAGCAGACCGTCGGATATATCGATGGCGCTGTGCAGGAAAACCGCTAACTGCTCTGCCAGTGCGATTTGCGGTTTGGGCTGCCAGTAGGCGGCTAACCAGGCCGGTGGCGCCGCCGCAGCATTGCCCGCCAGGATCAACGGCAGGGCCGCGGCGGCCTGACCGAGTTGCCCAGTCACCCAGACCGCATCGCCCACCTGCGCGCCGCTGCGCAACACCGGCTGGGCACAGGTGCCGTGCACACTGAGGGTCAAGGTCAGTTGCTCACCGGCGGTGGTATCGCCACCGGCCAGCATGCACTTATGCGCGATGGCCAACCGACGCAACTCAGTCGCGAACGCCTGAATCCAGCTCTCAGTGTTTGGCTCGGAAGCATTATTGAGGCGCGCCGGCAAGGTCAGCGCCAGGGTAAAGAAGGCTGGGGTGGCGCCCATCGCGGCCAGATCGCTGAGCGCGGGCAGAAAGGCCCGACCGGCCACCTGTTCGGGGCTGGCATCGACCGGAAAGTGACGACCGATAACGGCGGTGTCGGTAGAGATCACCAGCGGACGGGGGTCTTGCCAGACCAGTCCATCGTCACCGATGCCGGTTAAGACCTGGGCATGGCGCACGGGCCAGTCGGCGAAGCAACGTTGAATCAGTTCAAATTCATGCATCGGGATGCATTATTCGTTAATGCCGAACAATTCAACCTCAAATATCAACACCGAACCGGCTGGAATCTTACCCGCGGCCTGAGTGCCATAGCCCAGCTTGCTGGGAATATAGAAGCGGGTCTTGTCGCCGACGACCATCAGCTGAACGCCTTCGGTCCAACCCTTGATCACCTGGTTCAGGCCAAAGCTGATGGTCTGGCCACGCTCAACCGAGCTGTCGAACACGGTGCCATCGATCAGAGTGCCATGGTAATGCACTGTTACTTTGTCGGTCGCCTTAGGATGCACGGTGCCATCGCCCTGCACCAGCGTCTCGTATTGCAGGCCTGAGTCGGTTGTTTGCACATTGACGTTTTTTAGGTTCTCGATCAGATATTCCTGGCCGACAGCAATGTTGACCTCGGCCGATTTACGGTTGGTAAAATAACGATTCACCAACACTGAGGCGATGATCAGCAGCAGAACAGCAACGATAATTTTAGACACAGGGAACTCCAACTTTAGAATAATGGCTCAAGGCCCGGATAATACGGAATTAGTCGCGCGCGCGGAAGCGCAATCGGTTGATTCACCGGTTCACTGGAAATTCTGAGCGGGTCGAGCGCAGCACCGTCGTCGAGCAGTATGCAAAGGCTTTGGCAGGCTGTTGGAAGCCACCTGCTCAGCTTTGCTGAACGGGTGTTAGTGGCGGCAGACGAAAGCGGGATCGTTATGCCGCGTTCAGACTGGCCTACTCGCCGGTGACGTCGAGATCATCATCGTCATCACCCGGCTGGGTAAGTGACGCAAGCTTCTGTCGCTGACGACCGACAGCCATAATCTCCAGATAGAAGGTGTCCTGTTCCGCCGCCACCAGTTGGTCGATTTCCTTGTTGATTTCGGCAACGTGGATCACGCGAGCGTCTTGCTCACTGGACCCAAATTTGCACTCAAAATCCCAAAAATCGGTATCGGCCGGCACGGCCTTCTTGCGCTCACGCGTCTGGTATTTCTTAATTTCGTGTTTGACCGCTTCCACCCGACGGGCCAGATTGATTTTGGGGTGGGTCAAACTAAAGGTCTTTTTCATGGGATTCCTGATAAAGCGGATAAAAACGAGAAGTGGTCCGATTATAGGGCTCAATTTACAGAAATCGAGCGAAACTCGGATAAACACCAATATAGAGTCATAAAGTGCCTTGGCATAAGCAACCCACAGCGTGCCCATAGTCGCCAACGGGCCCGGTATTGGATCTGAATTCGGCCCTCATATTCGTCTTCGACGCGTGCGTTTTTGAACTAAACTTCTGCTAAGGGCCGATAAAATCAACAGTTACCAACGTTTATCGGTAACTGAGCGCATTTATGATGGCCAACAATGTTTTTTGGGGCGATTACGCCTCGACGACCTTTTAAATTCTCACCGGGAGTTGTCCCTATGCCGCTTACCAAGAGTCTGCTCAATCCGCTCTGCAAACGGTCGCACTGCAAGACCGCGGAGGTCGCTCGATGAAGGCCTGGGTCAAGAAAAACACCTATGGCACGGCACATTGGCAGCGCCAAGAGCAACCCACACCGACCCCCAAACACGGTTGGGCTCTGATTCGGGTGCGTGCTGTCGATATTACTCACTCCGAATGCGTCGGTGAAGTTGTCCATGCCGGGGGCCTCAATCTGCCTGTTGGAGCGCGTATTGCCGCCCTAAGGGTCGGCCTGGTCGAGCCCTGCGTAGACATTTACGCCGAATACGCGCTGATCCCACACGCCCATCTGTTCCAGCTGAACAGTCGTTTGCCTTGGGATCTGCTGGCGGCGCTGCCGGCACTAGTGCGCAACGCCCACGGGGCCCTACAGGTTGGCTTAGCCATAGCAGATGCCGAGTCCCTGTTGATCCGAGGTGGCACCTCAACCGTCGGCTTGATTGTCTTGGCACTAGCCAAGGCGACGGGCTTACGGGTTGGCGCCACGACCCGCACCAGCGCTCAAATTACCAATCTGATTCACGCCGGTGCGGACGAAGTCTGGATCGATAATGGTCAGGTCGCGCCACAAGTTGCCGCCTCTATATTCAAACCCTATGACCGCGTACTGGAATTAATCGGCACCCGCACACTGGTGGATTCATTGTCGTGCGTTGGGTCGGGCGGGCTGGTTTGCATGATGGGCACCCTTGGCGGGTCAGCGTCATTGGAGCATTTTAACCCCCGTGTCGATATGCCCACCTCAGTGAAACTGACCTCATACCAGGACAGCGCGACCGATCTAACCGGTCCGCAGCTGCAAGCCCATGTCGATTTGGTTACCGCTGCTCGCCTCAGCCTGCCTGAAGCGAGGGTGTTTAACTTCGACGACCTAGAGGCCGCCCAGCGCTTGAGCGATCTAACGTCAGCTGGCAGCAGCATAATGGTACTCGGGCCACCCTAGTGGTAACGGGTACCGAATCTATCTCGAGATCGACCCAATATAAGTAAAAATACGGGCGAACTTATGTTTGTCATCCATGGTCTGTTACCCTGATGAAATAAGTCTGTTGTGTTGAAAAACAACAGGTCAACTTCATCATTCTCTAAGGCCTGTCATGCAAAAACTGCCCACACTTATACGCTGGCTGCTATTAAAGGTCTTTATTTTCACCGCCGTGATCATGACCCTTTATGAATTCATCAAAGAAGTTGTCTCCCAAGGTATGCTCACGCATTGGGAATCCAATATCGTCACTATTCTGGTTACTGCAACCATTGCCATGATTACCGCCGCTCTGCTCAGAGCTCGCTTGAGGGCTGCCTATATCAATGAGCAAAAATTGGCAGCCAAAGAAAACGCACTGGAAAGTCAACGTTTGCTCTTATCAGCTACTAACCATATAGTGAATAATGCTTTTAATTATATGCAGCTGGTGGGTGTCGAAGTTGACGAGCACGGCAGGGTATCCGACGACACTCTAGCGCTACTCGAAACCTCTATAGACGAGGCCACCCGCCAGATGGCCATCCTCAATTCCGTTGTGGAACCCAGCGACCCTAATAGCTACGCGGGCATATTTCCGCAGTAGCACTTTTTTATCGATTAAACAGGTTTTTTTATGGCTATGTACCCATCCCTGAATGTCTTCGGCGAACCACTCGACCCCTGTGGCGAAAACCCCTTGACCGGTTTCTATCGCGATGGCTGCTGCAACAGCAGTGATGAAGACGGCGGATCGCACACCGTATGTATCGAAGCGACCGAAGAGTTTTTGCGCTATTCCCAACTCAAGGGCAATGATTTGTCCACGCCGGTACCGCAATACAACTTTGCCGGCTTAAAGCCGGGCGACACCTGGTGCATGTGTGCCGCACGTTGGTTGGAGGCCATGAAAGACGACAAGGCGCCACGCGTTTTTTTACGCCGAACCCATTTGCGAGCGCTCGACCGGGTCGCGTTGGATTTGCTCAAACAGTATGCCGTCGACCTTAATTAGGGGCCTTAAGCGCTGGCATTGGGGCGGCCTGCTAACGCTGATCACTCTGGCCGCCAGCTGTGTTTTGGCCCTAGTTGGCGGCCTGATTACAACAGATGCTATTATTGCGGTCGATGTGCGCCTGGCCAACCTGCTAGTCTCTTTTCGCACCGAACCTCTAACCCAACTATTTTCCGCCCTGACCCTGCTCGGTAAAAGCCATGTAGTGGTACTCTTTGTTTCAGCCCTAGCGATCTTGCTGGTATTGTGGCGTAAAGGGATCGATTTAATGGCCTTGATCATTGCTATTGTCGGCAGCACCACGAGCTCTTGGCTATTGAAGCTCGCCTTCCAGCGCCCGCGCCCAGACCAGGCCATCTATCTTGAAAGCAGCTATTCCTTCCCGAGCGGCCATGCCACCATTGCTGTGGCCTTGTACGGTTTTATCGGCTATCTATTGATACGATTAACCCGCCGTTGGTGGCAGAGAATCAGCCTGGTCTGTACCACCCTGGCACTGATCGCGGCTATCGGCTTAAGCCGCCTGTATTTGGCTGAACACTATCTCACTGATGTCCTGGCAGGCTACCTGCTCGGGGCGCTATGGTTGGGTGTTGCCGTGGCCAGCGGCCCAGGTTTGAGTCGCTTCAACGCCCTCGGCGTGGCGCCTATCCTGGCGCCCGTTCCCGACCGACAGCTGCTAACGGGCCTGGTGATTACCCTGGCCTTGGCCGGCTACTTGGCCATTGCCTTGACCTATCAAATGCCGCTGAACGGGCCGTGAGAACGGACTTTTATATTGGCAACATTATGGGTAGCTGCCATGTAAACCTAGCTCAGGTCGGCCACTAAAAAGCATTGATCGGGGCATTGATCGGACAAGCACTTTTGGTACTCGACACCGAACCATTAATGCCCAATACAATTCATGTAGACGCAGCTCACAACCGGGCACGATAACGCTCAACAAAGTCAGCAGCTGCAAAGCTTCTAAAGTCTGGCATCGCTGCCGCCAGGGTCGCATGGGACCAATGCCACCAGGCTATCTCCTGCAAACCCTCGATAACCTCGGACGCAAACCTAAATCGGATCCGTCGGGCCGGCACACCACCAACCACTTCGAAGGGCTGCACAT
>Ga0307488_10003711_pt1 | contig 12727 bp, 6 predicted proteins | sample SB02metaG_FD_202248 | JGI IMG/M metagenome (GOLD analysis project Ga0307488, IMG submission 202248) | Sea-ice brine microbial communities from Beaufort Sea near Barrow, Alaska, United States - SB 0.2 | ecosystem: Environmental > Aquatic > Marine > Coastal | place: USA: Alaska | collected 2017-05-06
TTTCACCATCGTATTTCATTACGGTAGCTTTATAGTCTTTATCCTTATCTCGATAAGCTAGGTAAGGGGTGCCTGAACTGCCTAGCGCTATGGAAATATAAACTGCCTGCGCGACACTAAAGCCAGCGGTGCCTAGCACCTCAAACTCCCTCGACGTGTCTAATGACAACCAGTAAGGCAAGGTAGTACCACTTTGCACATTCCAGCTTAAGGTATCCCCATCACCATCTATTGCGCTAAGCGCGTAATTGAAGGGGGCGTCTTCATTCACCGCCGTGATGGCATTGCTGGTAACAATGGGGGCTTCATCAACGTTGGTGATATTCACGGTCAGCGTTTCATCGTAGGTCAAACCTGCAGCGTCAGTGACGCTTATACATACACTTTGAGAGGGGGTACTTTCATAGTCAAACTCACGCTTTGCGCTCAGTGCTGCGCCAGCAAGGGTGAAATTATCGTCAGATGCGCCACTGCAAAAACTAAAGGCCGCGGTGTCATCTGCATCGATATCCGTTGCGCTAAGGCTGCCGATAGGAGTACCGATGGCACTGTTTTCAGCTAGGCTATTGGCAGAGAGGCTGATGTCTGTTGGTGTGTCGTTGACATTGACAACGGTGATTTGAAAAACGTGTTCTGTAGTAGAAGCGCCATCACTGACCACTAGGGTTATGTTATGCACCCCTACATCTGCGTTGGTTGGGGTGCCTGAGAGTTCTGTGTCAAAGGTGATTTTTCGTATCTTATCATTGACAATATCTGCTACATAAATAGTGCCACTGCCATCTACAGCTAAACCTTGGGGATAATTAAAGGAAGCCGTCGCTGCGTCGCCATCAGCAAAGGTAGGTGAACCACTACCAGCCAGTGTCGTAACATCCCCTCCAGGGGTGATTTTTCGTATTTTGTGATTACCTGTATCTGCCACATAGATATCACCACTGCTATCTAAAATAACTTCCCTTGGATAGGAAAATGAAGCCGCAGTTCCCGCTCCATCGGCAAAGGAATCCGCGCCACTGCCAGCGAACGTCGTGACGCCTTCAGAGGTAATTTTTAGTATCTTATGATGATAAGTATCGGCCACATAGACATCGCCGTTGAGATCTACGGCTACACCCATGGGATTATAAAGCGAATCAGCCAGTGTCGAAACGACACCTGCTGGGGTGATTTTTAGTATCTTATCACTACCTGTATCTGCCACATAAACATTACCACTGCCATCGACAGAAATACCCGTTGGTTGATAAAATGAGAACCCATCAGCCAAGGTCGTGACAACACCTCCGGGGCTGATTTTTCGTATCTTATTATGTCCGTAATCTGCCACATAGAGATTGCCGCTGCTATCAAGGGCAAGACCCTTGGGTTGGTTAAATGAGAACGCATCAGCAAAAGGCGTGACAACACCCTCAGGGGTAATTTTGCGGATCTTGTGATTATTGGTATCTGCTATATAGATAGTGCCACTGCCATCAACGGCAACGCCCGCTGGAAAATCAAATGAGACTGCACCAGCCAAAGTCGAGACCATTGCTTCACTGCTTAAGGTTAGCCAAGCAGGAAGGATGTCTCCACTTTTTACGCTCCAGCTTAACGCATCCCCCTCAGCATCGGTTGCGGCCGGTGAGTAACTATAGGGGGATTCTTCATTCACCGCCGTAATGGCACTGCTGGTTACTGTAGGTGCTTCATTGACTGTAGGTGCGGCATTGACATTGGCAATCAGCGCTTCAATGGCTGCAAATGTATGCAGTGCACCATCATCAGCACCGGAGATGCTAGCCTGGTAAGCAGCAAGGTTGTCAGCATCGCCGTTGGTAACACCCGTAGCCGTTAGTATTTCACTCGTAATTGCTGTTGCATCGCTGCCTTGCGCAATCCCCTCAATGGTAGTGATTGCATCGCTACCGATTAACTCAATTTCCGTATAACGGGCGAAGTCATCACCACCGTAGCTAGTATTTGTAATGAGAACAATTGCTAGGTGCGTGACATCTCCAAGTGGAGTGATACGCTCCATAGATACGCCCTTTTTCTCTCCACTTAACGATGAGTCTAACGGCGCTAGAAAAGGCCAATTCAATCCGGTGTTATAATTAGAATAACCCTCGACAGTATCAAATTCCACCCAGTCAGACGAACCGTTATACTTAACGTAGGCTCTTAGGTATCCGTTTCCAAAATACCCCCAAACATTTATTTTAGTTAATACCTGGGGTACAGTAAAAGCTACCTCTAAGCGGTTTTTGCCACTGATACCGTTAACCCCATTATTAGGAGCGGCCAGGAGGTTGGATACGGTAGCTGAATCCATTCCGTACAAGTGAATAGCAGTGTCTGAGGCCCAGTCAGTATTTCCATCAACAAGCCGTATTTTGGAATCGCCATTGGTACCATCTCCGTAACTTCCATCACCCGGGGGTCTAAACCCTTGCACGTCTAACTCCCATGCGGTAATAGGGATCAACGAGGCTTCGTTTTCTTGCGCCGACACCATCGTTGGCAGAGCCATCAGCCCAACAACAATCAGAAAAAGTCTGATGCGCTTTTCAAACGTGTGATTAAAATTAGTAAACATGATTGTGTATTCTCTAAGTGTTGCTGGGCTTAGATTTTTTGTTAAACTTTTACTTGTAAAAAAAATCTAAACAAATATGGATACTAGCGGCTATGGTGAATTTTTTTGATAACTTTACTGATGTGATAATATCAAATTGGTGCAAGTTTAATATTAGACTTTAGTATAAGGTCTACGAACTGCAGGGTCCGGCGGGGTCAGATCTCTGATTTGTCGATCTGCAGGGGCAGAGACGCTGATTTGTCAACAATCAAAGGCAACTAATGGCACAGCCTGGGTGAAAACCCATATCCGTGGCACGAATTTATTTCTTTATGATTTTGACTCAGATTCAAAATAGTTAGACGTGCTATTTATGTTTAGAGCAATCTAAAAGTGATGTCGGTTTTTTAAGTCTTGTTTCTTAAATTGATGATAAATAGGCGTGATAGCGGGGTTTTAAAGAGGGATTTGGCGATAACTAGCCATTATTCCTGCATCGCGGCTTGTAGTGTGGGCAGGCCGACTATCGACATCATTCGTTTAAGATTGTAGGCCAGCACGTGCAGACTCATTTCGGTACTGACATGCTTCTTACGTTTCATTAAGAAGTGTGACGCTCCCATCCAGATTTTAATGGTGCCAAACGGGTGCTCGACAGTCTGCTTTCTGATGACGGTGGTTTCAGGCGCTGCATCTAATCGCACTTGCATCGCGTCAATATCAGCTTCATGTATCCATCGCCGCATTTTCCGCGGCTCGGATTTTGATTGGGTACATTGCGTACGAATTTCACAATCCCTGCATGCGATAGGAATGACATTCACCTTCTGCTCTAAGCTACTCTCAATCACGAAGCGCCTATGGGGTAGTACCTTGCCAGCTGGGCAAACATACATATCTTGGTCCTTGTCATACTTGAACAATGATTTATTGAATATGCCTTTCTTCTTTGAGCCAGAGGTATCGGTGTGAGGCACCAAGTCTGTTGCTCCCGAATCCTGAGCGGATTTAATGTTTTTTGGCTGAAGTACCTTTGTCTGCGAAGACAGTGATATCTTTCCTGTTCAGCGCCTTTTGCACTTGCGTGGCGACAGGCGACAACTGGCCCATGTCTGTGGACATTGTGATGTCATGACTCACGATAAGATGATGCTTTGTCTCTACTGCGGTTTGCACGATGTAACAGAGCTGACGGTTCATATTATCGGTTTTCATTAACCGCGCATCGGGGTCTGTTGACGACAGTTGTTTGTCTGGATGTGCATTGACGGTTTTTTCTATTGCTTGTAATTCGCTAAGCCTGTTTTTGTGCCAAGCTAATTTGTGCTTCATCAATGCGGTGTCTTTATCATTCTTGTCGTTGGCATCGGCGCTGTCTAGCGTTGAGAGATATTCACTTATACTGATTTCAACGCATGCAATAGGGTCTTTGGCTTTCTGGGGCGTGAAGTGATTCTTTTAGGCCTTGACCGTTTTGAATTTACTGCCATTAATCGCCACGACTGCATCGGTAAACATGTAATTGAGCCGCTTTACATAGCCACCCATGATAACGCTAAAGCCGTGTCCTGACTTTTTGATATAAGAGTTTTTGTTATCATGCCGATTGTTATCATGCCTGTCCCGATAGTATTTTGTTCGCTAAAACGAATCACATTGTAAGATCACTAACTGAAGCTTGACTGGGAAGTTTGTGCCAATACTCGCCAGTCAGATTCACTGGCTAACTTAGCCGTTATAGCAGATAGCGGATAGCGGACGTTCAGCAGATGTACTTCTGGACAAAGAGAAATACGGAATATAACTCGCCGAAGGACATCTATCCTTTTATGCGGTGTAGACAATTGGACGATTAAAGAATGATAACTCTTATCGAATAAATTTAGGGCACCTTTTTTTAAGCCTGACGTTTCATTCTGCTTGTCTTAAAAATAAACCTTAAACAAACATAAAATTAGGTAGAGTTACAGATGTTCTGTATTATTGATAACTAGGATAAAGACTTTCAACTAAGAGACAAAATAGATAGAACACCTATTTTTAAACTTTTAGAGCCTATTTTATACACCCCCAGTCAAAAATTTGTGTTATTCAGCGTACATCTTTGGTTTGATGAAAGTGGTCGTGATTTAGCGGCTATCAAAAATTCGTTAAAGAAGTTTATACCGCCTGCTCAATTAGCAGACTGGTCATTTCTCAAACAGAGTATTAGACGCTTTTTTCGTAATATCACGGGGATCATATTGAGCGAGCGGAACTAAATGCTATTGAAAACAATTTGATGAAGCTGTTTTTGCACAAATGGGCGCTAGTCTCACTTGCTGTTGGCTTCCTTATAACCGTACTTGCTTCGATGCAAACAAATTCCGGCAACATCAGCAGAATTGCGACAGCCACCGAAAAGTTTTCAAACCAATTGACCAGTGAAATTGTTCGCCGTTTTGAGCTTTATCAATATGGCCTGCGAGGTGCTCGTGGAAGCATTTTAACCGCTGGCAAGTTGGGGATTACGCGATCATCTTTTCAAAATTACAGCGCCACCCGAGACGTGAGCTTCGAGTTTCCCGGTGCCCTTGGTTTCGGGTTTATTCGACGCGTCTCGCCAGAGGATTTAACCTCGTTTTTAGCGAGTGCGAAATTCGATGACTGGGCCAATTTTGAAATCAGAGAGCTATCTCCGAATAACGGTGAGCACTACGTCATTCAATATATTGAGCCGGTAGCGCGAAATACTCAGGCAGTCGGCTTAGATATCGCATCTGAGCACCATCGGCGCACTGCGGCTCGATCAGCTCTTTTATCTGGTGAAGTGCGCCTAACTCGGCCGATTACCTTAGTTCAAGCTACTGGTCAACCGTTGCAGTCTTTCCTGATTTTAATGCCTATATATTCCACAGGTGTCGTTCCTGAGTCTGAAGAATCTCGCAACCAATATGGTTTTGGTTGGAGCTATGCGCCATTAATTACCGGCAAGGTATTAGCAAATTTAAATATAGACCCTGATTACCACCACATCGAATTAACGGATGTGACAGAGCCAGAAAATACCGAAGTGTTTTATACCAATGATGTTGACAGCTCGGGCATCGTTTTCTCAAGAACCGAAAGTATTTCAGTTTATGGTCGAACTTGGCAAATCAACATCGGTGTGCTCCCAGCGTTTGTTTCTGATCTGAATCAAGTTAATGTCTTTGCCATTGGTTTGCTCGGTTTTATGTTGACCCTATTAACCTCTGGGCTAATCGGCACCAACGCAGTCTCCAGGGAGAGCCGTGCAACCGCCATTGCTGAGCAGTCTAAACTAGCGTCGATTGTGTCAAGTTCCACTGATGGCATCATAGGTTTGACACTTAAAGGTGACATTACCAGTTGGAATGCAGGCGCTGAGAACATTTTAGGTTTTAACAGTACAGAGACTCTTGGTCGATCTTATCTGGAGTTAATTGTGAAAAAAAACCAAAGGAAGAGAGCACAGGGCCGCATAGACAAGGTAAACGATGGGGATTCTGTATCATCTGTGGAAACAGTGCATCTACATAAAGATGGACGAGAGATCCCGGTTTCAGTCACGGTTTCCCCTATTTTTGCTGTTCAAAAGAAAGTCTCAGGAATGTCAGTAACCCTTCGAGATATTTCAAAACAAAAGCAAACCGAGCAGGAGATTAAAGACTTAAACGCCAACTTAGAATCCCAAGTGCAAAAGCGCACGGCGGAAGCAATGCATGTTAGAGATCAGCTGGTGATGGCCTCGGATGTTGCTGAGTTGGGTGTGTGGGTCTGGAACTGCATAACCAATGAACTTAATTGGAACGATAAGATGTTCGATATGTATGAGTATCCTCTTTCATTAAGAGATGAGGGTATCGAATACGCCCATTGGTTGAATCGTATTCACCCAGATGATCAAGCAGAAGCCCATCACAGTTTCCAAAAAGCCATAACCAATGAAGAAAAATGGAACGCCAATTTTCGACTCGTTTGGTCAAACGGACAGATTCGACATATCAATGCACGGGCTTTAGTTAATTTCGATGATGATGGCACCCCTTTAAGCGTCACCGGAGTGAATCGAGATATCACCTCAGAGGTAGAGCATGAGCTAAGCCTGCGCTTGGCTAAGCAAAAATCTGATGATGCAAACGCTGCTAAATCTATCTTTTTATCAAACATGAGCCACGAGATACGCACCCCAATGAACGGCATTTATGGCGGCTTACAGCTACTCAAAGGTGAGCAATTATCAGAAAAAGGCAGAGACTTTATCAACAAAGCCGAGTATTCCTGTACAAACCTGTTAACTATCATTAACGATATTTTAGATTTTTCAAAAATAGAAGCAGGCCAGCTCGATTTTGAAGACGTACCTTTTAGTCTGAGAGGCGTAATCGAAAAAATTTCATCAGACATGCTGCAACTGGCAATAGATAAGAATATTATCTATGAGGTGAACCACCTCCTCACTCACGATATGCGGATAGGTGACCCCGTAAGGGTCGGCCAAGTGATGTTAAATCTCGTCTCTAATGCTATTAAATTTACGCCACAAGGCAAGGTAACGCTTTCGTTATCTTCACAGCAGCAAGCCTCAAGCGAGAGTATTGTAATCGAGGTAGCAGATACTGGCATTGGTATGGATAACAAGGCTATAGACACGCTATTTTCACGCTTTAGCCAAGCAGATGATTCAATTACCCGAAAATATGGCGGTACAGGTATTGGTATGTCGATTACTCAAACCTTAGTGCATTTGATGGAAGGGCAAATATCGGTCGACAGTGAGATTAACAAAGGCACAACTATTCGGGTCACATTGCCGCTAAAAAAAGCACAAGCCACCGCAGACGACTTGGTACTTACATCAACACCCGAAAGCAGTCTGAATCTGACAGGCAAACATATTTTAATTGCCGAAGATAACGCCATTAACCAAGCCATAATCGAAGCCATGTTAGAACCCTTTAACCCCACTCTAACTATTGTCGCTAATGGAGAAGAGGCGGTGCAAAGTGCATTTACCAAGCGGCCCGACTTGATTTTGATGGACATTCAAATGCCAGTAAAAGATGGCGTAACCGCTTGCCAAGAGATACTGGCACAGATGCATGACATACCTATTGTCGCGTTAACCGCAAATGTTATGGCCCAAGATATAGACACTTATTTAAAGGCGGGCTTTGTAGCGCATTTGGGTAAACCCTTGGCAACATCTGTGCTAGAAAAAAAACTGAAACAGCTAATGCTCGATAGCTAAGCCATGGCATATCAACCTGTGTTGACACACTTATCGCTGATTTAATATATTAATGTGTATTCTTGTAATGTCGTTACTTGAGCAATCGCTTGGTGATAATGAGTTGGATAAACGATCACCTTATCGCCTTCGATTATATTTTGAATTCGAACGGCAGGTTTCTAGAAAATGAAGCTTCATTTGGCAACGGCCTCTTTTGGCTGTGAGTTCAACGACTCGATACAACTCAACCTTGATTTTTCGACTGTGCGCTATCTCAGTGAACTTTCCGTTGAAGGCTTCGTTACTGACTGTCCGTTGATCGTTCAGACTGTGTCAAAACCCCACTTTATGGATTTTCATCTTTAACTTTGACTTAAAAACCTTCTTTACAATGAATATTGATGGTGATGTACGGTTAATCCTTTATTTCATTGACACAGCAACGCATTGTCAGCGGCGGAAAATTAGTTTTTAAACCGTCTGCGCTCACAGGAGCCATTCGCTGAGTGTCGCAAATGTGCCCAGACTGTGTAAAAACTCCAATGACCAAATTAATTTTGCAATGCTACGTAAAATGCATGTTTGATTGGTTAGAAAACTGGGTCAGATTTAATGTAGAGAACATATTCACATCATTTTTTGTTCAAATGATGGTTTGAAAATAGTTTTTACACAGTCTGTGCCGTTTGCGGTCATAGTGGTGGCTCGATAAAACTTGTTTTGATAGTCGTGTGAGCCACCACAGCGGCCGTTCACATAATTGCTTTGCAATGACGTTAAAGTAAAAACAGAGGCTGCCGGTATCAATACTTGTCACTCCATTGAACGCTGAATTTTATTTAGATATAATCTTACTCATCTGGAAACTATTAATGCACATTTACAAGTTGTAAGGCTATGAGCTAAATGCGTTACCTAGAATAGTGAAATTGGATTTATAAGGATAATTTTTACAACCTTTGCTGTACCTTATTAATCACAATATTTCTTAGAGGTTGTCGATGTTTTTTTCAAACAAGTATTTTATCATTATTGTTATTTTGTTTTTAAACGCCTGTGGTGGTAGCAGTGATTCGAAAACTCCTCCTAGCAACTCTTCAACTGCATCTATATCAGCAAATCTAACTAAAGTATTTCTAGGTAACTCTGCTGTCATAACGTGGAGTAGTAGTAACGCATCTTCTTGTGCTGCCTCAGGGAATTGGTCTGGCGATAAATCAACATCTGGTAGTGAAACTTTCGCGATGACAAATGAAGGAGAGCAAGTTTTTACCATCACCTGTGGAGATATATCTTCTAATGTAGCCGTCACTGTCAGTGCCCAAGATTTTGAAGGATCTTGTGTGAATCCACACAACGCAGGTATCCCCCGGTCTTACATAGGAGAGTATGAAATCCCGTTGCCTCAAAACTCATTCGGTGATGAACACCTTAAAGGGATGGGATTTAAGGATTATGGCGTTCAATGGATTTATCAAGCTTATTCAGATAGTTATCATTACGATAAAGATCAGAGTGCTTCTTGGGTCAAAGATTGCACAAAAACAGAATATGTCCACCTCATGTATAGAGAAACGCTAAGACGATTGAAAGCTCATGGAGTAACAACAGCATCGATTTATAATTTTGGCTCTTGGAATGATGACGGTGCGTGGGAAGTCGACCATAGTACTAAACATATATCTGATGCGGATGTAGCGTTTATTGCTTTAACTGCACATGAGTTGGGGATGAATGTACATTATGTATGGCAATTCAACATGAGTGTTGCGGGGGAGCAACGACTGCTATTTCCGTTTGATGGGAATGTTAAAGTTGACATGCCGTTGCTAAAGAAAATTATGGATGCCCATGAGGGACATATATTATGGGAAGCAGAGCAATTAGAAAGTCTTGGTGTAGATTCTATGTCAGCAGATTGGAGTGCTATGTGGTTATGTTTTAATTGTGGGGTAGATAACCATGGACATTTTCAAGCCGAAATTGACGAATTGAAAAACTTCTACATGGAAAGAATGGGAGGGATAGTCTCTGGAATTAAAGAAAAATTTTCAGGGAAAGTATATGTCGGTGAAGCCCCCCAATGGAATGACGAGCGCGTTGTCGATCAAGTAGACGGGATTATGTTTAATTTTCCAAATTTACTCACTGATGATGAAGTTGAATTTGCAACCGTTGATTTAATCGAACAAAAAGCCACTGCGCATATAGAACAGGCCTATAACGCTTATTATTGCTTAGACAACCATCCTTGTTGGAGTAGAACAAGTTCTGATACTGCCAAGCATAAAATGATTTTCAATTTGCCAGCTCAGAGTCACGCAAGTTATTTATCAAGAGGATGGATTGAAGATGGGTTTTGTGTGTCAGGACAGCAAACCGTAGATGACTATCTTGGCAGTGGTGATGAGACCGATTGTATTCAAAGATCAGTGAAACCAGATTTTTCTGCTCAAGCAATTTGGCTTGAAGGCGTATTAAGAGCAATCAAGAAACAAACTTATTTTAATACACTAGGTACGACGTCAAGTACTGGTTACTGGTTGTCAGATACATTAATGCACGATGGGAAAGTAGAAGCTTTTCCAAGTATATCTCAATCAATCAGAGGTAAATCAGCAGAGAAAATTCTTAAGTACTGGTACACGGGCGAGTACGATGAATATGAACCAATGTTTATCGATTAGATAATATACCTGTTCATCAAAGTGGACGTAAATTCGCTCATTTTTGCCATTCAGCCCTGCTTAATTTGACGATGAAAATATGATGATTTTTGTAAAAAATGACACTCTGTTGTCAATCTACAGCTTTGATCTTTTTGGGTTACCATTTGGTGACAAACGATTAACCGTCGCAGCAAAGACGGTAGAAAAACACGTTGTGCACTACAGACAGCTTTATGAGCAACTGAGCATAAAAAAACCACCTCAAATGAGATGGCTTTAACTTTAGGTTTGTATGTAAAACGTTGGCAGCAATGGGGCAAGGCTGCCATTGGAGCATGGGTCACGGTACCTAGTGCTAAGCCCTATGTTGCGTTCTCGCGAGACATTCGCTGCTAAAATGTTAAATCTGCGGTGCATAGTTTTAAGTAAGTTGAATAATGTGCTGGTAAACGAGTCCATCCCCCGGGGTTTAAGATAGAAGGTGCGTTCCATGCATTGTCACCACGTCCTGAGCTGATATTCTTCATCCGAGAATACCCGTAATCCGAATATATTTCCATCCCCCTACTACTGACTTGTATTTCTGTTCCGTCGGTAAACGTGTGATGTGTTATATCTTTACTGTCTGTGAATGGAAGCAAAACGCGTGTATTCGCTAACCGTTCTAGACTGTAATGAGTGTCATCCCACAACGGACACACGACCGGTGTTGGGTAATTACATTCACTATCGAAATAATCTACTGCTACTGCCTCAATCGCATAAACGCTCCCGCACACACTGCTCGTAGCGCCATTCACCGCGCCATTCACATACGCCACGCCTTGAAATTTTGACCCCGCGCCAAGATTGAGCGCGCCACCCAAAATCCACGTGATATTTGAAAATTTCGCACCATTTATCAATATGAAAGTCGACCCAGCGCTTAAAGTCATAGCCTCGCTAGATATCATCGTGAACTGCGCATCCGGGTCACCGTTGGCATCAAAGGTCACCGGGGCATTCGAACCCCACATTAAGTTAATCGCCCTGAACTTATAAACACCCGGACCAAACGTAGTTCCTGAGATGTCTCCATTGGAAATAACTCCATCCACTGCCTTACTATCTGTGATTTTCTTTGTTATGGCAGTCATCGCATCACTCATCGTATCGGTACTATCGATAAAGCCTGCGACATAGTCAGAATATTCTCTACTATTTTGACCTGCCTCCGCCCCGAAAGTCAGCGCTCCTGAAGCCTCTGCGGCGTAATACGTCGCACCGACTCCTAGTGTGATGGCTGCACCAGACTTGATAGTGCCGACCTCACCGTAAGCGCCTAAGGTCACTGCGGCGCCTGCGTTGATGTCCTGAGCGGTGGCATTAATCCCTACTGACACGGCGGCGCCAGCGGTGATTTGTTTAGCGTTTGACCCTGCACCCGTGGTAACAGCAGCGCCAGCATAGATATCATTTACGACAGTGTGGGCACCAATAGTAACGGCCGCTTGTGCAGCTAGATGTCCGTTAACATGGTAGTCGGAGTTAACATCTTCGGGGTGTGCGGCTATGCTTATCACAGCCCCCGAAATTGCAGAATACTTAGATAAATCCATCTCTTTCGATTGAACAGTTGCTAAACCCGCGATACACAAAGTCAAACCGGTTAAGCAGGTTTTTAATACTATATTTTCCATTTGATTTTCCATTTGATTTTCCTTTTAATCCCTTCACAATAATTTGGGAAGGTAATTGATAAAAGTATTACGTCATCAATACTGCTATGAGGTACAGCATATGTTATGCAAAAAAAACATTCCGACATGAAAATGATTTTAAAAAATACCGCTTAGCATGTTTTCTAATACGACAAGGTTTGATTTTTGAGCATCTACCACAAATATTGAGACCTTCATATGAACTGATTATAAAACTAATGTTGGGGGACCGAAATTGAACTTTAGTATGTTAGACTTTTGTCTCATAAAAGTCTGCTGAACTAGCCGCTGCGCGGAGCCTGTCATTTTTTATCTTTGAGTCACACTTATCTGTGGGAAGAAACTAAAGAAGACACCCAGTGCGCCGAGATAAATCGGTAGAAGATCGGAGCGCAGGCTGCCCCGGATGCAAGTCCTCTACTTGTTAAGGTAAGTACACCGCCAAGACCCCGAGTCATGGGCTTTGCACCGTAAGGTGTCGAGTTAAGCGTTGACAGGGGAAACCATAGGCCGAGTATTGAGCTGCGAAATCTCCACTTAAGCGTGCTGACCTTGTTGGGTG
>Ga0307488_10003712_pt1 | contig 12727 bp, 9 predicted proteins | sample SB02metaG_FD_202248 | JGI IMG/M metagenome (GOLD analysis project Ga0307488, IMG submission 202248) | Sea-ice brine microbial communities from Beaufort Sea near Barrow, Alaska, United States - SB 0.2 | ecosystem: Environmental > Aquatic > Marine > Coastal | place: USA: Alaska | collected 2017-05-06
CGCATTCTACTCCCCACTATATATTTTTTAAAAGCGACGGATCTAAGGGTATACAGAAACGTGTATTAGAATTTCAAAAATAAAACGATGTCAGCATTTAATGTTACTTTGACCTTAATAAATACTGCAGGACGTACTGTTTGCGACAAGTAATGTGGTAAAGTGCACATCTATTCAATTCCAAGATACTCAGATTTATTAAGCTCACCTTATGATCCCATGGACCCATCTAGACACCGCACAAATCCCCAACGATGGGGGTGAATTGAAACTGTCACAGCGCGGCGATGAATTCTCTATAAAATTTTCAGGCAAACGTGGCGAGCTCATGAATAGCCGTGTCTATAATTCTGAAAAAGCACTATCCCAGTTAGGATGCGCTCATATTAAACCACACTTAGATGCACATATTTTAGTGGGTGGTTTAGGCATGGGGTATACCTTAGCAGCAGCCCTAAAAGCAGTGAATACTGACTCGCAGGTGACGGTTGCGGAATTAGTACCTGAAGTAATAAAATGGAACGAAGGCCCTCTAGGTACCTGTGCTGGGAACCCTTTACAAGACTCGCGAACTCAAGTACACATTGGCGATGTCAAACAATTGTTGACCACAAGACAACCTACATTCGATGCAATTTTACTGGATGTTGATAACGGCCCCAAGGGGCTGACTCACTCAGATAATGATTGGATTTATTCAGAAGACGGACTAAAAGACATCTATGATACTTTGCAACCCAATGGCATGTTGGCCATATGGTCTGCAGGTCCCGATTATTTATTTACTGTGCGCTTAAAAAAGATAGGCTTTAGAGTGGATACACGCAATGTACAAGCTCGCCCGGGGAAAGGCAGTCAGCATACGATTTTCCTAGCCAAGAAACTTTAGCACCTAATCGATAAGGCCATCCATGTCATTTTCATCTTTGCTGTTATCAGCGCCCATTCTAAAAGCAGTCACTGATTTAGGTTATACCCAACCCACGCCCATTCAAGAAAAAGCCATCCCGGTTATTTTATCAGGTAAAAACCTGATAGCGGCTGCACAAACCGGCACAGGTAAAACCGCCAGTTTTGTCTTGCCAATTCTGCAATTACTTAATACTGGTCGTAAGCTACGGGGTAAACGTGTGCGTGCGCTTATTCTGGTGCCCACCAGAGAATTGGCGGTGCAAGTTGAAAAAAGTATTGCAGCATACAGTCAATATTTAGAACTCATATCAATGGCCATGTATGGAGGCGTTGATTCATCTGAACAAACCCAACGTTTAATTTGGGGCGTTGATATATTGGTTGCTACGCCGGGTCGTCTTTTAGATCTGGCACATCAACGGGCATTACATTTTGATGAACTTGAGGTTTTAGTACTGGATGAAGCCGATAGAATGCTAGATATGGGTTTTATTGGTGACATAAATAAAATTATTGAACGTTTGCCGCAGCAACGTCAAAACTTATTATTTTCAGCGACTATTTCTAATGAAGTACGTGCTCTGGCTAAACGGTCTATCTACAACCCAGTTGAAATATCAATTAAGGAAAACAAAGCATCCGCACCTAAGATTAGTCAATGGTTAGTCACAGTGGATAAAGGCAATAAATCGGCATTATTAAGTCATCTCATAAAAGAGCAAGCATGGGATCAAGCCCTTATTTTTATTGAAACCAAACAAGGGGCCGCTAAGTTAGTCAGCCAATTGGAAAAACGAGGTATCCCAGTAGAGAGTATTCACGGTGACCGAACTCAAGCAGTGCGCGAAAGAATTTTGGCCGACTTTAAGTCTGGTAAAATTAAATTTTTAGTGGCCACAGGGATCGCGGCTCGTGGTCTTGATATTCAAAATTTATCACGGGTGGTTAACTATGATGTACCTGATCAAGTTGAAGACTATATTCACCGCATTGGCAGAACTGGCCGAGCGGGTGCCACAGGGGAAGCCATATCATTTGTGGCTAAAGATAACTTTAGAAACCTGTGTGCCATCGAAAGCCGTCTTGGCCATATCATTACCAGAAAAACCTTTGAAGGTTTTGATGTCAAAAAAACAGTGCCAGATTCTATTTTGAATTACGTCCCTAAAAACAAACGGAAATAGCTTTTCAATAGGCATGTAAAATGATAAATCACCGACAAGTTCACGCTAGGCTCCCTTAGTTTTTTAACCCTTGTTTCGTTTTGTCTATTCAATACATTAACAACGGTCTAATTAATCATTGTGAGTTACAAAACGCCAATCAAGATACTGATATCGGAAATAAAAGAGTCAAAGCCATTTTAAATGATAGCAGCGACCTATTCCAACCCTCACATCAATGCCCTTAAATCCAACAAAAATAATGCCTGTTGAATAGACTAGGAATGTGGTTTATTGTTTTCACAACGGGCACCTCACAATGTGACCACTCTTTAACCCCAGCTTTGTCCTTGAAGCAGATCTTAACCTAGAGAAAATATGAACGTTTTTATCTTATATGCGCATCCGGAGCCTAATGCCTCGTTTCAGGGAGCCCTACTAAAAAAGGGAGTCGAAACACTTGAATCCGAGGGACACGAAGTCATTGTTTCCGATCTCTACAAAATGGGCTTTAACCCAGTGGCCAGTGCGGATGACTTTACTACGCGGCGTTTTCCTGACCGTTTACAGTATGACCGTGAGCAGAAGTTCGCAGTGGAAAATAATGCGCTTCCCGATGATGTGAAAGCCGAGCTGGAAAAAGTATTTTGGTGCGATCTATTTATTGTACAGTTCCCACTTTACTGGTTTTCGACACCGGCCATTCTTAAGGGCTGGTTTGATCGTGTTTTTGTAAATTCTGTTGTTTATGGCGCAGGAAAACGTTACGAAACCGGTGGCCTAAAGGGTCGCAAGGCTATGGTGGTAACAAGTTGTGGTGCTTATTCAGAAATGTTTGAGCCTGATGGTGTGATGGGAGATATTAACGTTGCTCTTTGGCACCTGCATAATGGTACCTTGTTTTACACGGGCTTCGAGGTGTTGCCGCCATTCGTTGCCTATTCTCCGGTATTTGGTGGGCAGGAAGCCTGCGACAACTACCTTGATGATTACGCGCGCAGATTAACTGACGTTAATACGACCACACCAATGACATTTCACCCTTTAACTGATTTTGGAGCGGATTTTAAACTCAAGCCAGAAGTCACGCCCGCCAGTGCAGGACACAGCCGCTAACATGTGATTTCGGGTTATGTTCTCAGGTCGGTTAGGGAATTCGCTAGTTTTCTTCGACTGACCTTAGTATCACAGTAGCTAATCGAGATATCCTCAGCAACAAATTGAAAACAGAGTTCCAAACTCCAATATATAAGCAGCATTAGCACAGCAAGAATATCGGCAACAATGATACTCTTGCTGTGCTAAAGATGACACCCATTGTAGTTCAATCAACCATGTGAGCCTTTAAACACAAGTTATAAAGGGCAGCTTAATTGCAAAAAAAACCTTTATTTAGCAGTGTCATCATGTTTTGAATCTCTTTGTTGTTTAGCTTTTTGTTTCGCCTCTTTTCTTAAATTTTGACGAATGACTTCCACCTTTTCAAAGGTAGCAACAGCCTCTTCTTTTGACTCAAATTCAAAAATACTTTTTATAGGGCAAGACTCTTCAGAGGTCAAAATCTTATCACGACCTCCACCACATAACTCAGAAAAGTCCCCCTTAAAGCCTGCAGAGAAACTTGTTTGTAAGGAATGGCACTTTAACCAAGTCGTGATTAAGTAATAACGATTTTTCCCGCTGGCACTAATACTAATGACATCATCATCGAACATGCCATAACCTCGAATATTATGCTGACGTATACAAGATCTGCCGTCTTGTTGCGTTTGTGCTCTTAATAATTCATCGTAGCTTGGAAGATTAACGCCCAAGTTTGAACATGACACTAAACTAAAAAATGCAGTAATTGCACAACCATATTTAAAAAAATTCATTATTTACCTTTTAATTCCCAAGTATTTGAAGGTGCATATACCTGCCATAAATCACCATAGTTGATGAACCTTAAGTCGTTTAATACAGGCTTAGATTGGGTTAAGTTATTAGGGTCATCTAATACACAAGAATATCATGCTGACTAATATGCATAGGGACACAAACTTGATCTTATTTTATTGGCGGTTTTCGTATAGGATCCGCGTCGTATTTTTACTGGTTCGATATTCGACCTTTATCTGACGACACCTTTCCATTCCTTTCTAAAATGACACAAAAATAATGAATGATAAAACTATAGTAACGCACAACGGTAATTTTCATGCTGATGATGTTTTCAGTGTTGCTGCCCTCAAGAGCATTTTTTCTTCTTTTACACTCATTCGCACCCGTGATTTAGAGATTATCGCCAAGGCAGACATTGTGATTGATGTAGGGGGTGAATACGACCCAGAAACAGATCGCTTTGATCATCATCAGCGCGGTGGTGCTGGTGAGCGTGAGAATGGTATTCCCTACTCCTCATTTGGTTTAATGTGGCAGAAATATGGCTTAGAAATATGCAAAAACAATCAAGACCTAGCCAATGCTCTTGATGCGGGTCTAGTATCCACCATTGATGCCATCGATTGTGGTCATGTCAAAGGTGTGCCTGAAGGCATTAGTCTTAGCCAAACTATTTCAATGTTTAACCCAACTTGGCAAGAAGACAGTCACTTTGATAGCTGCTTTGATGAAGCAGTTGATTTTGCATCACACGTTTTAACACGATTCATTGCATCTGCTAATGGTGGCATTAGTGCCAAAACAATTGTGGCGAATGCCATTGCTAATGCACAAGATCCAAGAGTGATAGTCTTAGAAAAATATACGCCGTGGAAAAGAACGGTGCACGCCTTATCTGACAAGGCACTATATATGATTTACCCCTCTGGGACTGGACAATGGAGAATTCAAACGGTACCGGTTGAACCTGGATCATTTGAAGACAGGAGGCCACTTCCTAAAGAATGGGCGGGCTTATCTGATATAGCGCTGCAAGATGAAACAGGTATTGATGACGCGATGTTTTGCCACAATGGCTTATTTATTGCGGGTGCAGAATCATTTGAAAGCACGATGAAGATGGCAGTACTGGCACTTCAACAATAGTGAACTCATCAGAGGCAGAACGACGTTAATAGACTTAACGTCATTCTGCCTCTATTAATGTAAAGACAGCGTTAATACTTTCAAAAACACTTACCGCAAGACAACCATGGGTACTTTGCAGCGCTCAAGCATTTTCAAGGTGTTACTGCCTAAAAAGAATTGTCGCAGTTTGGAGTGCCCAAAAGCGCCCATAACAATGAGTCCTATATCATGGGTTTCTTTATATTCCATTAGCGACTCATGTATGTTGCCTTCGATGAAAGATACGGTGACATTAAACCCCTTCTCCTCCAGTTTTTGTTGGGCTAATGCAAACTTATCTTTCTGATTTGACTCGTTATTTTTTACAGAAACCAGGTGGCAGTGAAGACCATGCAATAACCCACCATCGATAACCCGTTGCAGTGCTTTTTCGGCGGTTTCTCTTCCATCATAGGCAATCATAAACGAGACAGGTGTTTTGAATGTGTCCGGAATAACCATGACGGGATGTGACGCTTTTCGTAATAAGGTCTCTATATTAGAGCCCAGCGCATTAAAGTTACCATCATGCCCCTTGCCACTGCGGCCAATAACAATGAGTCGAGTTTGACCTTCAATATCGTCTATTGAATCGACCAAGTCGCCATGCCTTTGTAATGACTCAACCTCCTCAACACCTGCTGTGGCTGCTTGGCGAGAAACATATCCGAGTAATTCTTTGCCTATCTGCAGTGCGACTTTACTACGTTGCTCATCTAGTTTTGTCATTTCATCTAGCAGGGCGGTTCGCGCACCAAGGCCAATAGCCCCAGTGTAGTCATCTGCGCCATGCTGCTGTTCTTTCTCTAGTGTATGTAAAAAAAGAATCGATTTATTGAGCTTTTTTGATGCCCAAACGGCAGCATCTGTTACCGCTGAAGTGATTGCAGAACCGTCTACACAGGTAATTATTTTTGTCATTATTATCTCCTTAATGTCCGTCAAACAGTTTTTCAACTTCTTGAGGGTCATTGTGCACCCCAAATTTATCTACCACCGTTTCTGTTGCCTCGTTCATACCAACGATATTAACAGTCGCACCTTCACGTCGAAATTTAATCACAACCTTGTCTAGTGAAGATACGGCGGTAATATCCCAAAAATGGGCATGGGTGAGATCAATGACAACAATTTCTACCGCTTCTTTAAAATCAAATGCGTTGGTAAATTGCTCCGCTGAAGCAAAAAATACCTGACCAATGACTTCGTATGTGCGCATATTTTCAAGGGTATTAAAGTCAGATTTCACCATCATAAGTCTGCCAATTTTATTTGAGAAGAACAAGGTCGCTAATAGCACCCCAATTAGCACCCCAAACGCTAAATTATGCGTGGCCACAACCACCACAACAGTGCTTACCATAACAATACTTGATGACAAAGGGTGAGTGCGCAAGTCTGTGATGGAAGACCAAGAGAACGTACCTATTGAAACCATTATCATCACTGCGACCAAGGCTGCCATTGGTATTTGACTTACCCAATCGTCTAGAAATACCACCATAATGATCAGTACTAGACCAGCAACAAAGGTAGACAGCCTGCCTCTACCACCAGACTTAACGTTGATAATTGACTGCCCAATCATGGCACAGCCTGCCATACCACCAAACAATCCGGCACCAATATTGGCAATTCCCTGACCTTTACATTCTTTATTACCGTCACTGGTAGTATCTGTCAGTTCATCAACTATGGTTGCTGTCATCATAGACTCAAGTAAGCCGACCACCGCAAGACCTGCGGAATAAGGTAAAATAATCAATAATGTTTCCATATTTAGTGGCACATCTGGCCACAAAAATATCGGCAGGGTATCGGGCAGTTCTCCCATATCACCTACCGTTCTAATGTTTAGGTCTAGCAAGATGGCAACAATGGTTAAGGCTACAATACACAGCAGCGGTGAGGGGATCATTTTTCCAATAACAGGAATATAAGGAAAAAGATAAATAACACCAAGACCTGCAGCAGTCATCGCATAAACATGCCAGGTAACATCGGTTAGTTCAGGTAATTGTGCCATAAAAATCAGAATGGCCAGAGCATTAACAAACCCAGTTACCACAGAGCGTGAAACAAACCGCATCAGGCTACCCAGTTTAAGATACCCCGCGCATATTTGCAGCACACCGGTCAGTAAGGTGGCCGCTAGCAAATATTCCAGACCGTGATCTTTGACCAGTGTCACCATAAGTAAGGCCATGGCACCGGTTGCGGCAGAAATCATTCCCGGCCTGCCACCGACAAAGGCAATAATGACCGCTATACAAAATGATGAGTACAAACCCACTTTAGGATCAACACCAGCAATAATGGAAAAGGCAATGGCTTCAGGTATCAGGGCTAATGCCACAACAATACCAGCAAGCACATCACCACGAATATTAGAGAGCCAGTCTCTTTTCATGTGTTCAAGCATGTAAATAACCTAATTTTAGAATTCTGTTCAAGACAGAAAAAGATGTATGATTTTATTTAAAAAGTAGCCAATCGTGCGAGTCATGCGTTAATGGGTGCATATAATGATGGGTATACCTAAGGCAATATAACTGTCAAGACAACTTCCGTGATTTAAATTTAGCGTGAAGAATACCGCTTTTGTAATTTTGTTACAAATATAGATAGGCTGCAGCAACGATAAATTATTTGTGGTGTTCATCGTCAGACCTTTATATTACAAAAATCACACAAATATATTACAAAAATGACATCTAACAGGTCCTGTCATTTCGTTAACGTCACTCGAGAACTTGGCCTATGGTTTCCATAGTGATGACAATAAAATATTCACATATAAACCCTATTAGGTTCGCTATACGCTTTATGAAGCCCCCAAAAATTCTACCCCGCCCTATTTACTTTCAGAATGACGAACAAAAACACTTATCAACACACCCACTGTCATTCAATCAAATATTTAAAACTTTTTGAGCATATTTATAACGGGAGTTTTGTTAGTAAATTCTTTATATATGGCTATATTCAGGTGGCGAACATTGCATTATTTAAATAAGCGCTGCGCGTGAGTCACTAAACCTGATGTAACACTACCAAAATGATTACCAATAACCACCTCCACATTCGGAAAAATTGAATTTATCCATGCTTGGATCACAGGTGATATCGCGGTCCCTCCTGTGACAAAAATCGTATCGGGTTGGGTGCCCGCTTGAGACAAGGATTCATTAATTAATAATTCAAATTGCCTTAATTCATCTTTGATGGCATCGCCCAACTCATCTCTGCTGATGTGTACAAAAAAATCCTCTTCAATGTAATCAAGTGGCAAATCTATGTTTTGGTTGGCGGAGAGGTGTATTTTTGCCATTTCAGCACTTTGGTTTAATTTCAGTCCTAGCTTTCGGTCGCGTAATTGTTTTAACCTTTCGAGCCTTTTGTCTTTCGTCATCATGCAAAATCTTGCTAATTCGTTGCCAGTTCTATGGGCACTGAATTCTTGCTGTGCCCTTACATCGTTTATATTTACCGCTTGGCTGAATAAAGTAATGGGGACAGGAAGTCCGTTTGTTAACGAAGCATGTTTACCAAAATGAGGCATGATAGTCATAAGGGCTAATTTGTTATCAAGGTCAATTCCCCCTAACCGCTTCCCTGAATAACTCAAAATACAGTTTTCTCTGCTTTCCAATTTGATATGACTGGGTCCGAGTTTTATCATCGAACAATCAGTTGTCCCCCCTCCCAGATCAAGAATGAGCACTACCCTATCGTTTCTAAGTTGTCTTTCATAATCATAGGCTGCGGCTACAGGCTCCATCAAAAATTCAATGTCTTTAAAACCCACTTTTTTAGCGGCCTTATCAATTATTTGAAGGGCTTGAACATTGCCATCATTCCCCTGTAAACCATGGAAATTAACAGGTCTGCCTATCACTACCTGATCTAACTCAATACCTTTTACATATTCGGTTTCCTGCTTAATGAAGGCCAGCATTTTTTCAACAACCGTTGAAAATACCAGCTGTTGGGCATCAGAAATATTGGCACCCAAAAACGATTTGGGTGACTTAATGTAAAACCCGTTTTCGGGATCAGATATATGTGCTAATTCAGCTTCCTTACCAAAAATCACTTCTGAATTTGATTGTAGCGCTTCCAAAACGCTTTGTGCTTTTTGAGAAGTTTTGGCATTTTCGCGATTTTCTTTACGTAATTGCTTACGGACAATATTGACCAGTTCATCATCATTTAAAACCCGTTGCTTTCTGGACTTATCCCCACTATTAATGCGTTGTGACTGAGCGGTTTTTTCTGCTCGAAATCGCTTCGATAATTCTAGCTGTGACACCTCTTCAGGTTTGATAACGCCGTGCTCTAAAAAGATACAAGAAGAGAGCCTTGTTTCACCGTCTTCTAATGGAACAAGCACGGGTTCATTATTACTTATTATGCCAATAGAGCAATTGGATGTGCCGAAATCTAATCCTGCAAACATAAGGGGTCATCCTTGTGACATGTCAATATTTAAAAAACTTATTGTAATTTGGGTCAGTTAACATCTTACTTATAATTCGATGCACGCAAAGTATTCTATCAGTTGTGGTTAAATTCTTATATGTGCTGCAAAAATTTATTCTCTAGGGCCTCACCAGAACACACTCCGAACATATTATTCTGTGACCAAACGTATAGGTTTATTTGGTATCCCATTAATGTGCTCAAAAAAGCATCTTTCGACTTTACCTGACCCTATTGATTTACTATTGATTCAGCGCCAATCGGTATTTTATTCTGATGTGTTTGAGCAACAATGATATAAAGACAATAAGCAATCAAAAAGCGATAGTTATATATGAGTTTTTCTTCGTTAGCGTTAGATAAATCCCTAACTGATGCAGTCAAAGCATTGGGATATGAAAGTCCAACACCGATACAACAACAAGCGATCCCCGCCATTCTTGCGGATAAAGATATTATGGCAGGGGCCCAAACAGGTACCGGAAAAACCGCTGCTTTTGCCTTACCCATACTACAACAGTTAATGAAATATGCTGATGCTTTAAGGCCTATCCGTGCATTAGTATTAACACCCACGCGAGAACTTGCCCAGCAGGTGTATAAAAGTTTTCTAGGTTATGCCGAAAATACTCAACTGAAGGTTGCCGTTGCTTATGGCGGTGTCAGCATTAACACACAAATATCCGCACTAGAGCAAGGTGCAGATATTTTGATCGCAACACCCGGTCGATTGTTAGATCATATGAATAAAGGTAGCGTCGATTTAAGCCAGCTTCAGACCATAGTATTTGATGAAGCCGATCGCATGTTAGACATGGGATTTAAAGATGAAATTGACCAAATATTACATCGAATACCAACCAAACGACAGACCTTGTTGTTTTCTGCAACATTTGATGACGCTATTTTTAAATTGAGTAAAACCTTACTTAATGACCCAGTACTGATCGAAGTCAGTGATCGTAATACAGCAGCGGCACAAGTAGAACAACGGGTATACACGGTTGATAGTGATCGCAAACGAGAACTGACGTCTTTTCTGATAGGTTCGAAAAACTGGCATCAAGTATTAATTTTTACTCGTACTAAACAAATGGCTGATGACCTAGCCAAAGAAATGTGTAAAGACGGAATTGTGACCCAATCTCTGCATGGTGATAAATCACAAGGGGCCAGAGAAAGGGTACTGGCAGAATTTAAACAAGGTAAAACCAGAGCCCTAGTGGCAACAGATGTAGCAGCAAGAGGAATTGACATCATTGATTTGAAATACGTGATCAATTACGAATTGCCTTATGTTGCCGAAGATTATATTCACCGCATTGGCAGAACAGGTCGAGCTGGAAATGCGGGATTAGCCATTTCGCTGATGAGTCCAAATGAAGAATGGTTGCTAGAAGCCGTTGAGAAAGTACTCGACAGCGTATTGTTACAACAATGGCTACCGGGTTATGAACCTGACTTGTCTAAACCAAACCAACCAGCCAAAAGAAGCAGTAAAGGTAAACATAAGCAACAAGCCAGAAACAAAGCTCTGGGTCACAAGTCGCCTAAAAAATCAAGATGATGCTTATAATACTAGACTAAACACAACCATTTTTAACGAGATAAACATACCATTGATGAACAGTAGCCTTGTTCAACCGTCAGTTAAATGCACCCCATAAAATCAGTGCCTGTTGCTCAGGTCATGGATGAGCTTCATTCTCAAAAATACAGGCAGTGAGCTTTACTTAACGCCACACCTAAGGCTGCATTGGGTCATGTACTTACTTTACCTAGAAGAGGACTCTCATACGGGGCGACCTGTGCATCGAATTTCAACTTATTGATTTTGGCGCACTGGCTGTTTTGATAGATGGTTTGGATAAATAGTTTTGATAAATTGTTTAGGTTGAGCACTCTAATTTCTTATGTTTTTATAAGTATGCTGAACAACTTGCCTTGTATAAATAGCATTCAACTTCCTAAAATGCTTTTTTTAAGAGGATAAATAGGTAATTTTTCTACTAGGTAACATAAAAATGGGATTCCTTCCTGATATTCATTCTATTGTTAAACGCAATATTAGCTTCACAGAAATGGGGGTAAGAAGCAGTCTGCGCCTTACCCAAACGATGGCCAAAGTGACACCTTTTGCAATCCGCTGGGGTCTAAAACGTAAACTTCCTCCGGCGAATGAAGTAAGAGAGCTCTTTGAGGCACTCGGGACAACCTATATTAAGTTTGGTCAATTCATCGCCAGCTCACCCTCTATCTTCCCAAAGGAATATGTAGAGGAGTTTGAACAACTGCTGGATCAAACAACACCTATACCTTTTCGTACCATCAAAAAAATTATTTCTGAAGATTTAAAGCAACCTATAAGCCTGGTTTTTCGCCATATAGACCAACAACCTTTAGCCTCGGCATCCATCGCCCAAGTCCATGCAGCGACATTATTGACGGGAGAGAGCGTGGTGGTAAAAGTTCAAAAACCTGGTGTGCAGGCGATCATTGCTGCTGATTTAAATACAGTTTACGTATTAGTACGCTTATTAGAATTTATACTGCCCAACACAGACAGCGATGCATTAGCGGGGATCGTGTCCGAGATGTATCAAGCCATGATAGACGAATGTGATTTCACTAAAGAAGCGCAACATATAAAAGCCTTTACACATTTTATTGAATCTTCAAACATTAACACTGTGGTGGCACCCAAGGTGTATGAAAAAGCATCCGGCCTTCGTGTATTAACCATGGAGCGTTTTTACGGATGTGCATTAACTGACAAAAGCGCTAATGATAAATCTCAAGGGGATCCAACCAAAGCTTTATTTGAAGCTCTGAATGTCTGGTTTGCCAGCTTAATAAACTGTGACGTTTTTCATGCTGATCTTCACAGTGGCAACATGATGCTGTTTGAAGATGGGCGAGTCGGGTTTATTGACTTTGGCATGGTGGGCCGGGTCAGTCCTGAGACTTGGCAAGCCATGTTCAATTTATTTAAAGGCTTGAATGAACAAGACTTTGCCCTCGTTGCGCACTCTATGTTGGCGGTGGGAATGACCCGAAAAAGTATTGATGAACGGCAACTATCTCGTGATATAGAACAGGTGTTTCTGTCAATGAACAAG
>Ga0307488_10003715_pt1 | contig 12714 bp, 14 predicted proteins | sample SB02metaG_FD_202248 | JGI IMG/M metagenome (GOLD analysis project Ga0307488, IMG submission 202248) | Sea-ice brine microbial communities from Beaufort Sea near Barrow, Alaska, United States - SB 0.2 | ecosystem: Environmental > Aquatic > Marine > Coastal | place: USA: Alaska | collected...
ACCAATGACGCGTTTACAGATGGCTTTAGGCTTAGCACAGCAAAAGCCTTTAACAGCTGCTGATCTCACTAAATATTGGCAACGATGTGATTTAGAGGTTGAACGCTTAAATTCTATGATCGGCGATACTTTGGTTTTATCCCGTGTAAAAACGCTTTACAACCTATTAATGTAGAAAAATAAATATTGCCTCGTTATTAACATTACAGATAGAAGATGCACAATTTGTTGCTAATGACAAATCGGTTGCTAAGTTCAGCATGCTCTTCTAATAATGGCCGACAACCTGCTATTATCTGCGGCATTGAGCAATACTTTAGCTAACGCAGTGAAATACAGCCCAGTAAATGGGAGTATTGTTATAAAAATCACCACTAGCAACTCAAAGAGTACAATATCAAATCACCAAAATTTAGTTATTACGATTAGTGATGAAGGTACCGGCGTTCCTGCAGAAAGCCTTAAACACCTTTTCGAACCATTTTATCGCGTAGTAGAAGTAAGAGATAGGAGAACAGGCGTTACAGGGTTAGGATGAGCCATTGCAAAACAAGCCATACTGGCACACCATGGGCAAATTTTTGCTAATAATAATGAATTACTAGTGTTAACTGTTACTATAGCTTTACCTTTGAATAAGCAGTAAACAATTGATTTAAATTATTTACACTGTAAGTATCATGGCTAGAGTCAATGATATTTTATTTCCAGAGTATTTGCTTTTTCATTATATAAACACTAGAGAATTTTGCTTTGGCTACTACCTATTTAAACACAATGCCATTTACTACCGAGCAACAACTAACGTCACGCTTTGATAATGAAATAAAAAATTTATGGCAGCAGGGTAACTTTGACACCTTTACTGGGGTTAATAATACTCGTATTAACTATGCGCTCTTTGTTCAAAGCTCAATCAATAAAAATACCAAGGTAAATAGTCTTAGTGACAAACGCAAGTGCCTGATCATTGTTCCCGGTAGATCAGAAGGTTATTTAAAGTATCAAGAACTCACTTTTGATTTATATCAACAAGGTTATGATATATTTATTATTGATCACCGTGGTCAAGGAATATCAGAGCGGCTATTAACAAATACTCATAAAGGTTATGTTGACTCATTCGAAGATTACAGTACAGATTTACATCTATTTATTAAACAAATTGTTAGTCAACATTGCAGTGAAAAACCCTATTTACTCGCACATTCCATGGGCGGTCTTATTTCAGCTCGTTACCTTCAAAAGTACCCTGAAGTAATTAAAGCAGCGGTATTGTCTTCCCCTATGATAGCCATTAATGGTGCTAGAATTCCGAAATGGCTAGGCAAAGTATTAATTTATAGTGGCGAGCAATTAAATCAGTGGTTGTCTAATGATGCTTGGTACTTTTTAGGACAAGGTAATATCAAAGAAGACGCTTATCACTTAAAAAACTTTAGCAATAATCGATTAATGCAATCGCAAGTACGTTATCAACAATTTACGCAACTCTATCGATCTACACCAGACATTCAGCTAGGTGGTGTCACTTTTCATTGGCTAGCAGAAGCGTTAGAAGCAGAAAATATTGTTTTTAAAAACCTTGATCAACTAACAACACCAACCTTGGTATTACAAGCAGGTGCCGACCGTGTTGTTGATAATGATGCCCAAAATACTTTTTGCCGACAACTCAACAAAAAACACCCGAAATCATGCCCAAATGGCCAGCCCATTGTTATTCATAATGCACGACATGAATTGTTTTTTGAGGCTGACCACTACAGGGACCAAGCGCTTCAGCATCTTATGTATTGGTTTGAGGAAAATTAACTCACCATCTCATTATCAACTAACTCCGTTTTAACAACTAACTCCGTTTTAACAACTGATGTGGGGTCATGATGAATAAAAACTTCGCAAGGTGAAAATGCTTGAATGATTTGCTCCTCAATACCTTCACCAATACTATGAGCTTCTAGTAAGGATAAACTATCATCAAGCTCTAAATGAAACTGGATAAAACGATGTTGACCCGCTTGACGAGTTCGGAGTTCGTGTAAACCTAGTGCTTGATCATGCTTTAGAATAATCTCTGTTATTTGCAACAATTCTTGCTCTGATAGTTCATGGTCCATTAAATGATGAACACTGACCCAAATGATTTTTCCAGCACCGAACATTAAAAACAAGCCAACTAAAATAGTAAATACCCCATCAGCTTGCAACCAATAGCCTTGGCTTAAGATGATAGCCACCAAAACACCAAGATTGAGCAATAAATCTGACTGATAATGTAAAGCATCGGCACTGATGACAACAGATCCTGTTTTCTTAATGACATAACGTTGAAATATCACTAAAGCTAAAGTCAGCACAATGGCCAAGATGGTGACCCAAATACCCACTTCAGATTGCACAATCGGTTGTGGTTTTATTATTCGGTCTACACCATGAAATAGCAACAGCGAAGCTGACCCTAAAACAAAGGCAGCTTGTATTAGGCCTGCCAAACTCTCTGCTTTACCGTGGCCAAATTTATGTTCTTCATCAGCCGGTGCTAAAGCAAACTTTAAAATAATCACATTCATCAATGATGCAAATAAATCAAGCATAGAATCGGTAGTTGACGCAAGCATGGCACTAGAGTCAGTCACTAACCAGGCATATAGCTTAATTATTACTAATAGTAATGCCACACTTGTTGAAGCAACCGCAGCAAAACGAACCCAATAAGCATAATTGTCCGTTAAATTAATACTATCACCCATGTAGATTCCTTGTTAGCTTCAGTTTTTATTATTTGTTAGTGAGATTGTAGGTATAATAGCATTACTTTTTATCATCTGTGACTTGTTATGTTAGACGTAGTGCTTTTTCAACCTCAAATCCCACCCAATACCGGCAATATTATTCGCTTATGTGCTAATTCAGGCTTTAGGTTACATTTAATCGAGCCTTTAGGCTTTGATTTTGATGATAAAAAATTACGGCGTGCAGGACTTGATTATCACGAATTTACTGCTGTAGTTCGTCATAAAAACTTCGCAGAATTTTTAGAGAGTCAGCACCCTAAACGAATTTTAGCTATCACGACTAAAGCATCAAATTTCTATGGTGATGTTTGTTTCACTGAAGGAGATTATTTGTTATTTGGCTCTGAGACCCAAGGCTTACCCGAAGAGGTGCGTCAACAAATACCTGACCAAGATAAAATCAGAATCCCAATGCTAAAAGACAGCAGAAGCATGAACCTATCTAACGCAGTATCAGTGATAGTCTATGAAGCATGGCGTCAGCTAAACTTTAATAACGCCATTTAAGGTTTAGAGCGATATAATGGGGGTAGTTGAAAAGCCCTATCCCCAAAAAATCATTCACATTATAATGCTAAACTATTCATCCTTACGCTCACGTGAAAGAAGATCGCCAGCAGCTACTCTTGCATCTTTACTGCAATAAAGTACTTGATATACCTGCTCAACAATAGGCATTTCAACGCCCATGCGCTGAGCCAACATATGCACTTCCTTAGTATTACGATAACCCTCAACAACTTGCCCAATATCGCCCATCGCCCTCTCAACACTATCACCATGACCTAAAGCAAGACCAAATCGACGATTACGTGATTGATTATCAGTACAAGTTAAAACAAGATCGCCCAACCCTGCCATCCCCATAAATGTTGCAGGTTCAGCATTCAGAGTTAATCCAAGACGAGTCATTTCAGCAAGACCACGGGTAATCAAGGCTGTGCGTGCATTAGCACCAAAACCAATCCCATCGGCCATCCCTGCGGCAATAGCGATAACATTTTTAACCGCTCCACCGAGTTGAATGCCAATAAAATCTTTATTACTGTAAACCCTGAAATTCTTTTTACAATGCAATAAATCTGAAATTTCTTGAACAAAGTCATCATCAGTTGAAGAAAGTGAAATAGCGGTAGGTAAGCCTGCCGCCATTTCCTTAGCAAAGGTAGGACCTGATAAAACTGCTAATGAAATGTCGTCACCTAAGACTTTACGGGCGACAATATGCAATAAATCACCTGAATCGGGATCTAATCCTTTCGTTGCCCAGGCAACTTTCGCATCGGCCAATAAATAAGGTTTTATTTGATTAAGCATGTCACCAAAAGCATGACTAGGCACAACCACCAAAATATTGGTACTTGATTGAACCGCTTGCTTTAGATCGGCTTCAAGCACTAAATTATCAGGAAAATGGCTACCCGGTAGATATTTTTCATTACCACGGCACACTGCCATTTCATCAATATGATGACTATCTCGTCCCCATAATACCGTTTTATGACCGTTTCTTGCCAAGCAAATGGCTAAAGCAGTGCCATAAGAGCCGGCACCAAGTACAACGATACTTTTATCAACACTGCTCATAGATTCACTCAATATTAATGAGTTTCAGTACTAGCTGGAGCCGCTTCAGCATCTTCAGTACGTTGCTTAAGATAAGAGGCAAATAGAGCTTCAAAATTTACCGGTGCTAGATTAAATTGTGGGAATGAACCACGGTTAACTAAATTAGCAACTGACTCACGAGCATAAGGAAATAATGTGGTTGGGCAAAAAGAACCAATAGTATGGGCTAATGCAGCTTCGGGTATATTACCAATAGTAAAAATACCTGCCTGTTGTACTTCAGCTAAAAAGGCAGTTAAACCATCAACAGTTGCAGTAACTGTTACTGCAAGTACAACTTCATAAGTATTATCAGCAAGTTTATTCGAACGGGTATCTAGGTCTAATTTAATTTCAGGTTGCCAATCTTTTTGAAAAATGGCGGGAGAATTAGGCGTTTCAAAAGAGACATCTTTGGTATAGATACGCTGGATAGAAAATTGTGGTACTGCTTGTTCTTCATTTGTTGCTTCAGTGATTTGATTTTCATCAGACATTTGGATCATTCCTATTTATAATTTTAATGTTATGTAGTACAAATATTTTTTATCGGCTAGGTACAAGTAAGGTATCAAGTAGCTCTTTATGGTGCAGTGCATATAATTCATCACAACCACCAATGTGTTTATCATTAATGAATATTTGCGGAACGGTTGTGCTACCGTTGCTGCGCTCAATCATTTGAGGACGTAATGCTGGGTTTTCATCAATCTTAATTTCTTGATAAGCCACTGATTTTTGTTCTAACAAAGCTTTAGCCCTTACACAAAAAGGGCAATAACTTTTACTGTATACTTCTACTACTGGCATATAACACTCACTCTCTTTATTTATTTCTTACTTTTCGCGGTTGGTAACCCTGCAGCTAACCATGCATTCATGCCACCTTTGAGTAAATTAACCTGGTTAAAGCCTGCTTTTAATAATTGATTAGCTATTTTTGATGCAGTTAATCCTGCTGTACACACAACAATAATGGGTTTGTCTTTGTATTTTTCAAGACTGGTAAAGTCATTATTGTTTGCCTTGTCCGTGGCAAAGTATACTGAGTCAAGAATATGACTGACTTTAAAGTCTTTTTCAGCACGAATATCTATCACTAAACCATCATTTTTATTAACTAAAAAAGTTAATTCTTGTGGGCTTACTTGTTTCACAGGCGATAATTTTATTCTAATGCTAATGACGACAATCATAAATACAATGGCAGCCCATGCCGCACATAACAATGGATGATTATTCGCAAAGGTAATTAATTGTTCCATAAGATAAGATATTCTCTAATAAAGTTAATTTAAAAACTGGCACAGTATACCTGCTAGTTGTTGATAAATACAGGTTGGTAACTATAGGGTATTATTTGAACTTTGCTTTGTAATAAGACATTGTTAAAACAGGCTAGTTTAGCCTTGCAGAGCATTGTGATTATGATAAACCTCAGTGTACAATACCTATACAAGAAATTTCGCTAAGCGGTAAAGGAAAGGGTAATGCCAAACAAGAAGTCAATGGTGCTGATAATATTAGATGGCTGGGGATACAGAGAAGATAGTGAATCAAATGCTATTTTTCATGCTAAAACTCCAGTACTCGACAACCTAAAAGCCAACTTCCCCAATATGCTCATTGGCACTTCAGGCATGGCAGTAGGCCTACCTGAGGGGCAAATGGGTAACTCAGAAGTTGGTCACGTTAATTTGGGTGCCGGCCGCGTAGTTTATCAAGACTTTACCCGTATCACTAAAGCAATTGATGATGGTGAGTTTGTCACTAATCCTGCTCTTTGTCAGGCTGTAGATACCGCAATCGCTAATAACAGCGCCGTACATATTTTTGGTTTATTATCTCCTGGCGGGGTCCACAGCCACGAAGACCATCTCATTGCGATGATAGAATTAGCTAAAGCGCGTGGTGCTAAAAAAGTATACCTACATGCCTTCTTAGATGGCCGAGACACAGCTCCTCGCAGCGCAAAAGCTTCAATTATCAAAGTTGAAGATACCTTCAATAAACTTTTTTCAGAGCCAGAAAACTCAGGACAAATAGCTTCAATAATTGGTCGCTATTATGCAATGGACAGAGATCAGCGTTGGGATAGAGTTGAAACGGCCTATAATTTAATGGTTTCTGGTCAAGCGAACCATCAATACAGCAATGCAGTAGAAGCACTAGCAAGTGCTTACCAAAGAGGTGAAAATGACGAATTTGTTACTGCCAGCGCTATTGTGGACGCTCAAGGTAATACGATTGAGGTTAACGACGGCGATGCGATGATCTTTATGAATTTCAGAGCCGACCGTGCAAGACAAATTACTCGCTGTTTCACCAATAAAGACTTTAACGACTTTGAACGAAAAAAAGTCCCAGCCCTCAGCGACTTTGTTATGTTGACTGAATATGCTGCAGACATTGAAGCAAGTTGCGCGTTCTCAGCCAACAAATTAGAAAACGTTCTAGGTCAATGGTTAGAAAAACACAACAAAACACAACTTCGTATTTCTGAAACAGAAAAATATGCGCACGTCACATTTTTCTTTAGTGGCGGTAAAGAAGACACCTTTATTGGAGAAGACCGTATATTAGTCCCTTCGCCTAAAGTAGCCACTTATGATTTACAACCTGAAATGAATTCAGAAATACTAACAGATAAATTGGTGACTGCTATTGAAAGCGGTGATTATGACTTTATTGTTTGTAATTATCCCAATGGCGATATGGTTGGTCATACCGGTAATTTTGATGCCGCTGTTAAGGCCTGCCAAGCGGTCGATACCGCTATGGGCCGAGTCGTTGCCGCATTAGAAAAAACCGGTGGCGAATGTTTGATCACCGCTGATCACGGCAATGCTGAACAAATGGTTAACAATGAGTCCGGCCAAGCTCACACGGCACACACTTGTGAGCCGGTACCATTAATTTATGTGGGTAGAAAGGCCATCGCTGCAACTAGCGGCACGTTAAGTGATATATCGCCAACAGTATTAAAATTAATGGCGATAGAGCAACCTAAAGAGATGACTGGTTCGGTACTTATGCAGTTAACAGATTAACTCATTATTAATTACTCATCTGTTACCCGGCTAAAACTATGCAGTGTATTCTGCATAGTTTTTTGTTTTGCCAGCTCCTTAATGTACTCAACTTTAGCAGTAGCTGCATCAGCAGATAAAAAAGTAACCGATAAACAATTATCTTCAGTTCAACAGGCGATAAAAAAGCAAAAAACAACTATAACGCAATTTAACCAAGACCGAAGCGCATTAGAGTCAAAATTAAAAACTGATGATATCGCTATTGGTAAAGCCGCTAAAGCGATTAACAACACCCGAAGGTCGCTCAACAAAACAAAGAAAAAAATAACTGAGTTAGAAAAGGCAGAACGCAAGTTAATTGTACAAAAGCAGCACCAAGAAAAAGTATTAGCCCAACAACTTAGGACCGCTTATAGTGCCGGTAACCATGATTATATTAAACTGCTACTGAATCAAGAAAATCCAGCAAAAGTACAAAGAACCCTCACCTATTATAACTATTTAAATGCGGCAAAAATTAAAGAAATAGACCAATTTCAACTTACCCTGAGTCAGTTAGTTAAAGTCACCACTGAACATCAAGAAAAAGTGGCTGATTTAAAACAGTTAAAAGAGCATCAGAGCCAACAACAATTAACACTCCAACAAAGTAAAAAGAGACGGGCAAATACATTAGCCTCCTTGAACAAAGAACTATTAAGCTCTCAGCAACAGTTGGCTAAACTTGAAGCTGAAGAAAAAAACCTTGTTGCTGCGCTTCAACAACTCTCATCATTAGTAAAACCTCAAGTTAATCTTAGCGGTTTAAGTCAATTAAAGAAAAAATTAAAGTGGCCGGTTAAAGGTAACCTTGTGCGTAGTTACGGCAGCCAGAAAAAAGGTTATCTCACCTGGAAAGGCGTGCTAATGACCGCCCCACTTGGCCGTCAAGTACAAACAATTCATAACGGTACGGTATTATTTTCTGACTGGTTAAAAGGTTATGGTTTAGTCACTGTAATTGACCATGGCGATGGTTATATGAGTTTATATGCTCATAACCAAACCTTATTAAAAAATGCCGGTGATCGGGTAGAAAGTGGTGAACCTATTGCTTTAATTGGTCAAAGTGGCGGCCAAAAACGTCCTAGTCTGTATTTTGAAATTCGTTATCGCGGTAAAGCCGTTAATCCAAAGATCTGGTGTAAAAGAGAGAATATTTAAATCCTGATGATGAAAATTAGCGTCGATTTTTTGTCAATGAACTGATAATGTAATTATATAAAAAATAATAATTAGTGTATTTCTGTGATCGATATCTTAAAATTTTTTTTCCTTGGATTTATTTTAACCTTCTCCCATTTAACCCTAGCAAAACAAGGGCGTGTCGCTATTATTATTGATGATATTGGTTATCGCTATAGTGATGAAAAAGCACTCGACTTACCTGGCAGTGTTACCTATTCAATCTTACCTCATACCCCTTATGGCAAAAAATTAGCGCTTAAAGCCCACAAACAAGACAATGAGGTGCTTTTACATATTCCAATGGAATCACTCAATGGCAAACGTTTGGGTCCCGGAGCGTTAACATCTGAGATGTCAAAACAAAGTATTTATCAAAGCTTAACCGCGTCATTGGCAGAAATTCCTTTTGCTATCGGCATTAATAACCATATGGGCAGTCGATTAACGGCCCTGTATCAGCCGATGTCTTGGACCATGAACTTTCTTAAAGAGAAAGGCTTATTCTTTTTAGACAGTAAAACCAATGTAAACTCTCAAGCTGAACAAGCGGCATTAGACTTCGGCGTTCCAGTACATAAACGGCATATATTTTTAGATAACAAACTAAGTGATGACTACATTGAACAGCAATTTAATAAATTAATTGCCCAAGCTCAACGTAATGGTTTTGCCATTGCCATTGCTCACCCTCACCCAGAAACGGTTAAAAATTTAACGCGTCTTATTCCAATGTTGAAGGCACATAATATTATTTTAGTGCCTTTATCGGATTTTTATATTGAGCCTAGCCTCGAAACTGTCGCACTAAATGCGACAGAATAAGCGGCTAAATATTATTTTTAGCCATTAATTCATGTAAATGTTTGACTGGTATAGCATAAGTAATACCACTAGGCTTACTAATTACTGCTTCTTTACTTCCTTGAATAAACACCTTATTGATAATACCCAGCACTTCACCCGTTTTCATATAATACATCGCACTACCACTATTGCCGGGGTAAGCCGTTGCGTCCAGTTGATACACTAGGTAAGGATTACGCATTTTTTTTAACATTATTGGGCTAATTTGCTCCGAGCTGACCACAGGAATAATGACAGGCGTAAGACTGGCAATAATACCTCGATGAGTAACTGGGTATAAGCCTAAAATTGCGCCAATAGGAAAACCAGTAAAAGCAATATAACTGCCCTCTCGTTGGTAATCACTACTCGCCAATTTTAAAGCGGGTAACGGCTCACCGCCAATTTTAAGAATCGCCAGATCATGATAATCATCCCGGCCAACAATAGTCGCTTGCCTCACAATAGCATTTTCACCTGTGCCAATAAAAACCGCCATTTTTTGTAATAGTTCAGACTCTAAGTATTTTGGTAAAACGTGATTATTAGTCACTATATGAAGGCCATCAGCAATAACAAACCCTGTCCCCCTTAGCGTATTCTGTGGCCTACCCGTAGGAGTATGAAGTCCAATACCCACCACAGATGGCTTCACTTTTGCTATTACATCGCCCAGCTCAGCGTTTGCTTCACCTATTGATAACGTTAATATGATCAATAAAAATCCCTGTACAATTGTCATGTCCTTTACCTTTTATTTTTAGTTAATACCATTTAAATACCAATCCCTTTGAGTTTAACTTACTTTAAGGAAATATCTATTTCGCAAATACTGCTTTTATTGACCATACTTCTAAATAACCTTAATGCGTGTTTAGTCATTGACTAATCACCCTCTCATTCGATGTTAACAAGTTAATTGAGGCGCAATGGCAATGAAAATAATTCCTATATTAGCTGGTGGTGGTACACGATTACCGGCTCATTTGGGTGTATTAAAAGCGCTTGGCGAGCTCGGTATCACTTTCGAGCATTTAGTTGGGGTATCAGGAGGCAGCATTATTGCCAGTCTATATGCCTCAGGTTTAACGCATGCTGAAATAAAAGAAATAGCGCTAAATACCAATTATAAACAATTTAAAGGGTTTTCCCTGTTGAAATTAATCCGCCATGGTGGCTTAAGCTCTGGAGATGTCTTTGAGTCTTGGATAGACACGCATCTTAAAGGAAAAACGTTCCGTGAATTAGATAAAAACCTGCATATCGTCGCTACTGACGTCACTAGAGGAAAACCCGTGGTGTTTGATCGCGAAAAAACCCCCGATATGAAAGTTTCTCAAGCAGTACGTTATTCGATGTCAATCCCCCTTGTCTTTAGCTTTAAAACCTTTGGCAAGCGCATTATGGTCGATGGCAGCATTCTTGCTGAAGAAGCGCTCCATCAAGATTGGGATCATAAGCACACGCCTATTTTATGCTTTAGATTACGCGGTGAGCATGCCTATGATGAGTTAAGTGTTAAAGGCTTATTCCCTATTTTTAATTACATAACATTACTGATCAGAACCTTCATGACCACAATTTCTCGTGAATATATCAATGAAGCGTTTTGGCATAATACCATTATCATTAATACCGGCAATTGTTCAGCAGTAGACTTTTCAATGAATAATGAGAAGAAGCATAAACTGTATGAAGTTGGTTATCATACTGCAATGGAGATTATTCCTTTAAAAACAAAAAATTAATGACGGCTAAGTAACTCGAAATTCAACCGGTATTCAAAACAATCACCCCATAACTATTCATAATACTGGCTCCATTTAAAAAAGCGTATCAACACCTCAAATTGATCTAATTTCCACGGTATAACCTTTGAGTCTTTCTTTAGGTATATTACCGAGTATTCTTAGCTTACTCTCTGCTAAAACGAGTAATTACAAATATCTCTAACGACCTAATGACTAGCTCGCTTCAACTAACCCTAAATATGTTTTAAACCAACCACCATTCACTAAATTCTAAATAAGACAACATCTTGGTCTATAATTATTTAGTTAGTTACTTTTATTTTTTATTCACGTCTATAATAGTAAATATTCTCCCTCTTTTGGAAGTAATAGGCTCAATCATGGATGAGTATTCAATTGCCAAAAATTTCAATAAATATTTCAAAGTAAGATTTGCTGATACTAAAGAACTGCGCCAGGCTGCCTTTAAAATTCGATACAGTGTTTATAGTACTGAACTCTGCTGGGAGCCAGAAAATAAGGCTAAAATGGAAACCGATGACTACGATGACTACTCTTATCATTGCTTATTAGAGCATCGCCGCACCAAAACCTTTGCTGGCTGTATTAGGCTTGTTATTCCACCCGTTAGGCACCCTGACTTCCAATTAGCATTTGAAAAGAACTGTTTACATTCCGCCCGATCTGAAATAATTGACTCGACAACCCTCAAACGTGGCAGTTTTGGTGAAATATCACGCCTTGCGGTATTAAACTCTTTTAGACGACGAAAAAAAGAACAAAACAAACCTTTTATCATTAACAAAAACGATCCTAAAACTGTCTACACCGAAGATGAACGACGAAACTTCCCCAATATTGCTATGGGACTTTATTTGGCCGGTCTATCTCTAGCGACTATGTGCAACCATGTCGGATTGTTTGTCATGATGGAGCCTCGTTTAAATAAACGTTTAATCCGCTTTGGCCTACCTTTTTTGCAAGCTGGCAATCCCATGGACTATCATGGGCAACGCGCTATGTTTTATCTTGAAAAAGAAGGCTTTAGCTCGCATTTAACTGAAGAATTAAAAATCCTCTACAATATTATCCACCATGATATGTCTACACAAATATCTCTCTTACCTTATACAAACCAAGCAGATAGATAACCTCAGGAATTTTTTACTTATAATAAACGTCAATTTTCAGGACGATAAAATATGCCTAATTGTATTTCTTATATCAAAACTGCAATGAGCAGTCGTGCTAAGATCATCACTCATGAAGATGACTTAATACCCTACCGTCGTGGAACAGAAGGCCTAAAAGGTAGAACAAATATAATAGCTGTAATAAAAGCCTATAATAAAAAAGATGTAGAGTCTCTGTTACAACTTGCCAATAAACTCGCCCATCAAGCAGAATTAAAATTTACTCTTTATCCGATAAGTACAGGATTAAACTGGGGCTATG
>Ga0307488_10003716_pt1 | contig 12711 bp, 3 predicted proteins | sample SB02metaG_FD_202248 | JGI IMG/M metagenome (GOLD analysis project Ga0307488, IMG submission 202248) | Sea-ice brine microbial communities from Beaufort Sea near Barrow, Alaska, United States - SB 0.2 | ecosystem: Environmental > Aquatic > Marine > Coastal | place: USA: Alaska | collected 2017-05-06
AATGTACGGCACATTATCTTACGACCCAGGTAATAAGGGTGATATACTTTACGTAAGTGAAGCTGGAGGTAAAGTTATAAACTCAGCACCTACTACAGCATCAGCGGTGGTAAGAGTAGTTGGGTACGCTATGAGTAACACAGCTCAGTTATGGTTTAATCCAGATAACACATGGGTAGAATTAGCATCATAATATGGCAAATGTAAAAAAAGTAACGACAGCAGTTATAACAACAATTTCAAGAATATCCGGTAGTGCAATTTCTGGTATTGCAAAGATAGCAGGTGCAGTTGTTTCACTATTCTCCAATACCCAATCCCTATCCCATGGTGTTACTAATACAACCGACGCAGTTGAAGCGACCTCAACATCTTCAGATTTTCAATTTATACAAAGTGAGGCATGGTCTATAAGTTTCTGGATTAAACCCGGATGGACTAGTGCACTTAATACCTCTTTTCACTTAATTGCGTCTGATGGTGGTAGTGTACATAATAATATGTGGAGAGTATGGTATAATGAAAGTCAAAATAGATTATATATGGGTTTTAGAAGTGCAAGTAATCAAAAATCAAATAATTTTTGGTGTTTTCAGAATGCCTGTCAAGGTCTTAATGGGATGAACGCTAATACTGCTAGTGGTTTAGGGAACACTTATTGGTCTGCCACTAATGACGGTTACGTGAACGCAAATGGATTTGCTTTAATCACACTTACAAAAGGAACGGGTGTATCTATGAGTCATACTAATCTTAAAGGTTATTGGAACTCAACCACTCTAGGTACCGGTTATTACACAAATGGAAATAATACTGGTACAATAGCTATGAACGCTTCTGAAACAAGAAATTTTGCCATCGGTAACAATAGTTGGAATTTAGGTAGTGGGCAAGGGGGTAACGGGGTCCCAACTCTATTTGACGAGGTTAGTTTATGGGATAAGGAATTGACAGCAGCTGAAGTGTTAGAAATATGGAATGGTACTGATGGTGTAGGTGAAACAGACGGGTCCCCAATTAATTTACAAACATCTACTATGGCTTCTAACCTTGTAGGGTATTGGAGATTTGAAACCAATGGTACAGTATCCACAGTTGGTAGTGCCACCTTAACATTAAACGGTTCCTCAACAACTAGTACAACACACGCATAGATATGGAATACTATTACATATACACACAATTAAACTTTGATAGATTAGACAAAACAAAAATATATTCCCGATTTTTAAGTAATGACGGGTATGTTGTATTGTTGGCAACAGAAGAGTTAACTGGTTACTATAAATCATTTGTGGATAAAAATACTTGTATGTCATATATATCGGATAATCAACACAGTTGGGGAAACTTGTTTGATTTAGATTTTGAAATGCAGTACCTACCAACAATAGATGACGAGTAAAGTTAATACGAAGTTAGTTATAATTTACTTGGTTAATAACTTAATTTTTTGTATATTTGTATTATGAATGACCAAACACAAAGACTTAAAGATTTATTATCTGTTCCCACTTATACTTGGGAGGAAGACGAACTAATCCAACACGTCATAGGAAACGCTGAAAATTTATGTGATAAAATAACCACAGATGACTTGGGCAGTATTTACATAACAAAAGGAGAGTGTAAACCAAATACACACTATCCTTGTTTTGTAGCACATTTAGATAGTGTCCATCAAAAAGTAGATATGGTTGTAAAGGAAGAAAGTTTACCTAACGCACAAGGTGAGTTTAAAACAGCATTTAAGGCTTATGAAAAAATTAGTGGAGAACCGACAGGTATTGGGGGTGACGACAAAGCTGGGGTTTTTATATGCTTAGAATTATTAAGAGAATTAGACAATTGTAAAATATTCTTACCGGTAGCTGAGGAAACTGGTTGTCATGGGTCTAGAAAAGCTAACCCTGAATTTTTTAAAGATGTGGGGTACGCGATTCAATTTGACTCTACAGAAAATAATACCATGAGTAAGACATTGATGGGTGTTCCACTATTCGAAGGTGACGGTACGTTTATAAAAGAAGTTACGGAAGTTATACTAGAACATGGAATAACTGATTGGTTACATCACCCATATACAGACACAATGATGTTAAAAAATTTATTTGATTTTAGTTGTTTAAATTTTGCTGCGGGGTACTACAAGTACCACACTAAGAACGAATATGTTATCATAGAAGACACCTTAAATACCCTATCTTTAGCAAAAAAAATAGTTAAAATCTTAGGGAATAAAAAGTATAAATACCTAAATAAAAAAGAACAACACAACTTTCTTTTTTCATAGTCCTTTCTTTTACGCATATTTAACATTACCGTAATATTTATTGTAAAATAGATTATTATGCCCATATTACCTTATCCTAGTGTCTGGACGTTACGTGTACCTAAAGGTTCCGCGTTAACACACGTAGAACTAGATGACAACCAAATATATTTAAACAAAAAAATTAACGACACTATAGGTCAGAATATTGGTTCTGGGGTAGGAGTATACTTTAACAAATTCATCAATCCAGACGACGGACAACTACTTTTTAAAAGTTTTATTGGAGTATCAGGTGTAAGTGTTACAGATTCAATTAGTGCTATTACCATATCATCTAGTGGAAACTATTGTGATTTAGCTGATGGAATACAGGCTCAAAAAGTAAGAAGTTGTAATTGTGAAAGCTACCAAATACTTGGTGATTGTGATTGTGGAACTATTGGTTTACGTTCAGATGGGGTAACTTTTAACCCTAATTCGGTAAATAGTTATAGATTTCCATGTTATGACGGACCTACAGGATACCACTTACAAACAGACGGAGCTGGGGTTTTATCTTGGGTTGCTGGTGGGGGAAGTGGAGCAACATCTGGAGACAGTTATATCTCTAATGTTACATTAACTTCTGGAGATACCATTTGTATAACTAGAAGTGACGGATACGAATGGTGTATTTCCTTATCGGCCGTAACACCTTACGAATATGGTGAAGGATTCCACTCAATACAACCTAGAAAAGATATAAATTATGCAAAAGCAACTTCATCTAATATAGGTGGGGGTAGTGGTAATACAGTTTACGAAACAGGACTGTTCTCCAATATAGGCGGGGGTCAAGAAAACGACATTTACACTAAACAATCATTTATAGGTGGTGGTAGATATAATCTCATACATGCATTACCAACAATTGCCACAGGAAGTACTAGTGCTACAACTAGTTGGACCGGAATAACTTATTCAGGACTTACATTCTCAGCGTGTACAGGTGGTACTTGGTCAGCAACTACCTATGTAACAACAGCACATACCGGTTCAAGCTTTACCGAATATGCCTATTCAGCAGTCACATTTAATAGTAATCACTCATCAATTGTGGGTGGTAAATATAATAAGATATTTGGTCCACAAGCCTTTATTGGTGGTGGGGAATATAATGAAATATATTCCTTTCAACGTGAGGTATTTGGAGCTACCATTCCAGCACAACAAGCTTATGTGTATAAAGTTTACTCAGCATTTACATATACTGGAATAACACCAGCTGTTAGTGGTGGTTGTAGTGGAGAAACATACACTGGAATAACATATAGTGGGATAACAGACACAGGATTTACAAATACTATATTGGTTTATTCTGGTGTAACATACAAAACTAGTTTTTCGTCTATTGTTGGTGGTGAAAGAAATACAGTACACTCTTATTGGTCCTCAATTGGTGGTGGTAGTGGTAATACAATTACCACAGCCTCAACTAAGTCTATTATTGTTGGTGGTCATGGCAACAGACTACAGGAGACAGAACTTGCTAATATAGTAGGTGGTGCTTTTAATTTAATCGAGTCCCCAACAGAAGGGTTTACTGGTACAACATATAACAATAAATTGTCGTCCATAGTCGGTGGTTATAAAAACCAACTATTTTCTACTTTAACATTTATAGGTGGTGGTAGTGGTAATACAATTACAAGTGCGGCAACAGATTCTACTATTGTTGGTGGTCAAAGTAACTTAATAAGTGGAGCTACACATTCAGCAATTCTTGGTGGTTCATTTAATAAAAACTTAGGTGCTGACTATGCCTCAATAGTCGGTGGAAGTAATAATGTTATCTATAAGAATTCAGACACTACATTTATAGGTGGTGGTTCTCAAAATAAAATTTTGGGTGTTAGTAGTGATTACGCAAGTATTGTGGGTGGACTTCTTAATGCACTGACATCATCTACCTATAGTACTATTGTATCTGGGGTGCAAAATATTATTAACGATACCACAGCAGGTGGTATTATGGGTGGTTACTTAAATAAATTATACGATGCTGATTACGCTTTTATCGGTGGTGGAGATAATAATAAGATAGATGATGATGGGTATAATGCTGGTGTTATTGTTGGTGGTCAAGAACACATCATAACAGGTAGTACACATGCTGGTATTGTAAGTGGTCAAAACAATCGTATATTAGGTAATTCAAACTTTAGTATAATTGGGGGTGGACATGTAAATCTTATTGATGGTGGGATACTTAACGGATTCATCGGTGGTGGTGGTTATAATAAGTTAACTGAAGCCTCTAACTTCTCAGCAATTGCAGGTGGACGAAATAACCTTTTATCTGTGGGTTCAACTTATGGATTTATAGGTTCGGGTGAGTATGGAAAAATTGAAACAGCTGATTGGTCAGTAGTGGGTGGTGGAGCTCACAATAAAATATTAAGTAATTCTAATTATAGTAGTATTCTTGGTGGTAGTGGTAGTACCGTTAGTGAAAGTTTATATTCTAGTATTGGAGGTGGGGTTCAAAATAGAACATTTAACTCTAGCTATAGTCGAATTGGTGGTGGAGACCACAACAGAATTACATCAACCTCAACATACTCCCTAATTGGTGGGGGCCAAAGAAACAATGTAGTATCAGCTTCTACTTATTCATCAGTTGTAGGTGGATATGAGAATACAATACAAAACTCGAGGAACTCTATTCTCGGTGGGGGTGTTGGTAATAAAATAATAAGTACACTTTCTAATATACTAGGTGGTGGTCAAGATAATTTAATTGCTGGTGGTACAGATAATGGGTGGAATGTACTCGCTGGTGGTAGACAGAATATAATAGGGAAGGATGGGTCTGCACTTACTACTTACGACGTAATAGGTGGGGGTTATGGTAATAAAATTTCAGGTTCCTCAAGAAGTAACATTGTAGGAGGTTCGTATAATTTAATAACAGATTCTGATTACGCTCATGTAGGTGGTGGTTCATCCAACCATATTACAGCATCAACATATGGTATAATTGTTGGAGGGCGTTGGAATAGTGTATTTGAAAGTGTAGGAAGTAGTATTGTAAGTGGTAGAGAAAATCTACACTACGGTTCAGAAATAAGTCACATAGGTGGTGGTAGTGGTAATACAATTACTAGTTCACAGATAGGAAACTCGTACTCCTCAACAATTGGTGGTGGTATACGTAATACAATAAGTGGTTCTACAAAATCATTTATTGGTGGTGGTATGTCAAATAAGATACAACCATTTGCTGGAAGTGGTACATTCTTTGGGGGTAGTGTTGTTGTTGGTGGTCAAAGTAATAAAATACATGTAAGACAAGGATTCTCCTTTATAGGGGGTGGTCTAAGCAATCTAATCCAGGTACGTGAAAATATACAAGCTTCTAAATCGTTTATTGGTGGAGGAATTTATAATCAGATATTAGGTAGTAATGAGGCGTTCCTTGGTGGAGGATACGGAAATATAATTTATTCAACTAAAGATAATAACATAATTGTTGGTGGTAAAAATAACTCGGTAGGTCAAAGTTATGGTGGTGGTGTAGAACAATACAGTACAATTGTAGGTGGTCGGTACAATAAGATACTTAGTTTATCGGTATTTGGGTCTACTTCAGATGGTAATTTCATTGGTGGTGGTGAGTACAATGAAGTAACAGGAACATCACATTCCGCAATTGTTGGCGGATACGAAAATTCAACATACGATTCTAAGCGAGGATTTATAGGTGGTGGTAGATTTAATCTTATAAAGAATGCATCATCTGATGGTGTTATTGTGGGTGGATTCAGAAATGAAATAAGTGCATCCACAAGTTCTATTATTGGTGGTGGTTATGGAAATAGAATATACGAATCTAATCACTCATCAATTGTAGGGGGTAGTGGTAACACTATAAACCAAAATAGTCTAGCAGCATCTATTTTAAATGGTAGATTAAATACAATATTAAATGGACATGACTATTCGGTAATAATGGGTGGTGAAAACCTAACATCAGATAGAGCTTACACTACATTTATGAATGGTTTAGATGTAGATACAAACGCTGGAGACGGTACTCAAAAATCATTCAAATATCACGGAACTTTTGCAAATCAAGGAATAAATAGATTCTTAAAAGATATAACAGGAGCAGGTGATGCACAATGGGCAGATTTACCTTTAGTTCCTTCAGTTATTGGTGACTGTCCTGTAGTCTCCGCGTGGACAGTTGGATGTATATTATATATGTTCGCATCTGGTAGTACTAGTGCATGTACAGGAACGACTATTACAGCAAACACTTGTGATAACTTCACAGGCCCATATAGATGGAAAGGTGGTATAGATAGTATATCAACAACATTACCCCTAACAGGTCAACTATTTGAAAATATAGTAACTGCTGGAGCACGATACTCCAATATACAAGGAGGACTAGGAAATCTGGTAAATAATGTACATTTTGCTGGAATCCTCAACGGTTCAGGAAATACTATAACTGAAAAAGCGATTTATTCAGCAGTTGTGGGAACTAGAGATAGGACAGCTATAAACGCAGAAACCACATATACTAGAGGTATAGATGCTGACACTGACGGTGTTGATGGGGTGAATAGACCATTAACATATCACGGTACTTTTGCCAACCAAGGTATAAATAGATTCTTAAAAGATGTAACAGGTGGAGGAGATGCACAATGGACGGACTTACCGTTAATACCTTCAGTTATTGGGGATTGTCCAGTTGTGTCAGCATGGACACAAGGTTGTATATTGTACATGTTTACTTCTGGTGGTACTAGTGGTTGCACAGGTACAACAATAACAGCAAATACTTGTGATAACATAGCAGGTCCGTATAGATGGAAAGGAGGGGACAAGAGTATATCAACAACACTACCAATATCAGCTGACCCATTTGAAAATATAGTAACCCTAGGTTCCAGATACTCCAACATTCAAGGAGGTTTAAAGAATAAAATAGATAATTCTCACTATGGTGGTATATTAAATGGTTCAGGTAATACTATAAGTGACAAAGCGATGTATTCTGCAGTTTTAGGTACAAGAGATAGAACAGCAAGAGAACCAGAAACAACTTATACTAGAGGTATTAATGCAAACACAGATGGGGTGGACGGAGCTAATAGATATTTCAAATATCACGGTACAGCGGCAAATCCAGGAATTGGTAAAGTATTAACATGTATTAACGCTGCGGGTGATGCAGTATGGGATTTTGGTGGAATTAATTTAAGTGGTGATTGTACTGTGACAAGTGCTTACACTTCAGGTTGTACGTTATATATGGTAACTAACTGTACTGGAACTACAGGATTGTTAATTAATGGGAATATAGCATATACAGCTAATACTTGTAACTTTGAGACTGGTCCTTATGTCTTTAAGGGTGGTAATGGAAGTATATCCACTAGACTACCAGGTGTGTCTATAACTGGAGAAAATTTTATCCACCCAAACAGTCACTGGTCTAATATTGACGGTGGTTATGACAATCAGATTAATGTAGGTGGTGTCGGAATGTCCGGAATACTAGCTGGTCAAAAAAATATAATAGGTTCTCCTAGTCAATCACAAATACAATATGTGGGGTACAATATGATAGGTTCTGGTTACCAAAACCGAATCCACGGTATTGACCACTACGGTATGTTTATTGGGGCTGGGATGTATAATATAATTACTGGTAGTACCGACTCAATAATAGGTGCGGGGTATAGAAATAAGATATTACCAGGAACTCAAGAAACCGGTATATTCACTGGTAGGTACAATACAATAGCTAGTGCTGGTGCTGGACAGGTCAATAGTCACTACTCAGCTATTCTTAATGGTTCTGGAAATACAATATCAGGAAACGCTGCGAGTTCAGCTATAATTGGTTCAGACGCAAGAGTAGCGACACAATCCCAAACAACATACGTTAGAGGGTTAGACGCTTTAACAAATAGTAAAGACGGGGATAGAAAATTCAAATATCACGGAACTTTTGCACAACCTGGATTAGGTAAAGTATTGGTAGATTCAGATGGGTTAGGTAACTCTCAATGGCAAAAAAATACAAATCCTGGTGTTTCATGGACAGGAGATTGTGCAGTAGTAAGTGCTTATACTTCGGGTTGTACATTATATATGGTAACTGATTGTACCGGGGCAACCGGAACACAATACATAATCCAAAATGGAAATATAGTATACACTGCGGATACGTGTAATGCATTTAGCAATGGACCATATAGATTTGGTAGTGGGTTCAACTCAATAGAAACAGTATTAAATAATAATTTTGCTGATGCATTCTCTTCAAATATAACAGGTGGATTAAACAATAGGGTGGTTGACGGTAATTGGAATAGCGTTGTTGGTGGTATTGACAATCAACTAACAGGTTATTCAGTTTCGGTAATTGTACAAGGACATCACAATAGGGTGTTGGGTGATAGTGTAGCTCTAGGATACTCTACTATATTAAATGGTTATGAAAACATCAATAGACATGAATACTCAACCATCCTTAATGGTAGAAATATAGTAACAGATAGAGACTATACAACATTTGGGAATGGTTTAGACTTAAATACAAACGCTGGAGATGGTACTCAACAATCATTTAAATATTATGGAACCTTAGCTAATCCAGGTTTAGGTAAGGTATTAACAGATATAGACGGTTTAGGTAATGCAGCTTGGGTAGCCGGTTCAGTATTCCCACAAACTTCCGGATGTCCTATAACGTCAGCATTTACAAGTGGTTGTGTTTTATACCTAATTAATTGTACTGGTGGAACTATAACAGCTGACACTTGTAATTCCTTTGGTACTGTAAGTCCTTACGAGTACGGTGTTGGTTCTGATTCAATAAAACCAATATTAGGTAGTTTACAAACTCTTGCACCCAGAGCTTCAATAGGAGGTGGTTCAAATAACCACATACCTGGTGGTAGAAATGCAAGGATTGGTGGTGGTACTGAGAATGTTATTTCAGGAGCTACAGACGGTGGAATATTATCAGGTTATAGGAATGTTATAACTCAATCCCAACAATCATCTATTGGTGGGGGTAGAATAAACACTATAGGTACTAGTACATTATCAGCACAATTTTCATTTATTGGTGGTGGTTTCTCTAACGATATTAAAGGGTCTTATGGTTATAACTTTATTGGTGGTGGTTCTGGAAATAGACTAGGTACTTCAGCATTTGCAGTAGGTCAAGGATGGTCTACAATAGGTGGTGGTTCTGGAAATTCAATTTATGGACCTTATTTAACATATAGTACGATTGGTGGTGGTGTTGAGAATATGATTACGGGAAGTTCTCAATCATTCTTAGGTGGTGGGGGTTACAACCACATATTTGATAGTGGAAAAGCATCATACGCTACAATTGTTGGTGGTAGAAATAATAAAGTAAACCAATCAGGAAATTCTTTCATCGGTGGTGGTGGATATAATATAGTAAAAGGTTCTAGTGTGTACTCATCAATTGTAGGTGGTAGTGGAAACACCATTGGTCCTATTGCTCAAGCAATGTACTCAAATATACAAGGTGGTGTAAATAATACATTAGGTGGAGATGGGCCGATAGAGTATGGTTCCATCGTAAATGGTAAAGACAATACAGTAATGCACGACTACTCAGTTATTATGGGTAGTAGGGGAATATCCTCAAACAGAGTTTTCACAACATTTGTAACAGGTTTAGACGCTAACACAGTTGATGCTGATGGTGGAACACAATTATTTAAATATCATGGTGCACCAGCTAACCCAGGATTGGGTAAAGTGTTGGTGGATAGTACGGGAAGTGGACACGCTGTATGGGCAGACAATCTAACTCCAGGTGTTGGTGGTTGGACAGGAGATTGTGCAGTAGTAAGTGCATTTACACAAGATTGTTTATTATATATGATGACAAACTGTACTGGAGGTACGGGGTCTTCATGGATTTTAGTTAATGGCAATATAACGTATACAGCTAACACATGTAACACATTTAGTGAGTCACCATACAAATACGGTGCTGGAAACCAAACAATAGTTCCTAAATTACCAATAGGGGCTTTAGGTAACCACACGTCAACAACTTCACAATGGTCTAACATTACTGGTGGTATAATGAACACAGTAAGTGCATTCACATCAACAATAGGTGGTGGGTACTTTAATAAAATAGAAAGTGGTTCAGCTCACTTTATAGGTAGTGGATTTATGAACGCTATATACTTAGGAACTCCTTGGGGTCCTGCAGGTGGTAACGGTGGTGGATTCTCAAGTATAGTTGGTGGTAGCGGAAATTACATATCAGCTAACACAACAACTAATACTGGATGGCATTTTATTGGTGGTGGACAATCTAATACCATTATGGGTACTGGCATCCAATTTAACTCTATTTTAGGTGGTAATCAGAATGGTATTCACACTGACAACAGTTACTCAAGTGTTGTTGGTGGTTTTCATAATAAAATAAAACGAGGAAGTAATTACTCATCAATATTAACAGGTGATAGAAATTTAATTGATTATAATAGTAACTGGTCATCTATATTAGCTGGTAGTGGAAATACTATTTATGGTGAGTCTGGTGTTAGTCACGGAGCAATTGTTAATGGTAAATTTAATAAAGTAAAACATGATTCTTCAGCAGTAATAGGTGCAGATAGAAGAGTTACAGAACAAAGTCATGTAACATACACTAATGGTGTTGATATTGACACGGATTTAGATAATGGTGGAACAAGGTATCTAAAATACCACGGTAGTTTAGCAAACCCAACAATACCGGGACGTGTTCTTACGGATGTAGATGGTCTAGGTAACGCGGTATGGGCAGAATCTAGAGGAAACTCAATATCCATTTCAGGTGACCAATATGTTGTATCAGCTTACACTACTGGATGTACATTGTTTATAACAACTAATAGTGGTAATACATTTACGGCTAACACATGTAATACTTTTGGTAGTGTTAGTCCTTACGAAAATAGAGCTACTAATTCTATATCCACAGTATTACCAAACGCGGGTACAGTACCAGATAACTTTATAGGTCCGGTAGGTTCACAATGGAATAACATACAAGGTGGTACCCACAATAAGATTAATCAGGGAGGTCAAGGATATGCAGCTATAGGTGGTGGTTATGAAAATGTAATTGGGAATCCATTCGTGAATCAACCATATGGTAATGGTGGTTGGCAAGTAATATCGGGTGGTTATAAAAACAGAATCCAAGGACTAGACCATTACTACGATGGTATTGGAAGTGGTAGAATAAATAAAATAACATCTTCAGGTTACTCATTTATAGGTGGTGGTAATGAAAATACAATAACAGGAACAGGAAAATCATTCATCGGTGGTGGTGAGTCCAACCTAATTATAGAGTCTGGTGGATACGGTGCAATTGCTGGTGGTTTAAATAACCAAGTTCGTAATTCATACGGATTTATAGGTGGTGGGGTATTTAATAGAATTTTAGGTCCGTCTGTTGGTGTTAACACACAATTCTCAGGTATTGTTAATGGTTCAGGAAATACAATAGGTGGAAAAGCTATATATTCAGCAATTATCGGTTCTAGAGGGTTAACAGCTGTTGCTCCTGAAACAACATACATGAGAGGTTTGGATATCATGACAGAAGGATTTACGGGTTCACATCTAATGAGATATCACGGTGCTAGTGCGGGACCAGGAATAGGTAAATTCTTAATGGATGTGAATGGTACTGGTGACGCAGTATGGCAATCAATACCTGGTATTAGTAGTTGGACTGGGGATTGTGGTATAGTTTCGGCATTTACAACTAACAATGGTTGTACGTTAACTTTAGTTAATTGTACTGGAGGAACGATAACAGCCGACACTTGTTCGTCAATGAGTGGTCCTTATGCGTATAGAGGAGGTTCGGGTAGTATATCTACAACATTACCTTTGCCTAATGCAGCGAATGAAAACCTTGTAGGTCCATTTACAACTAACTCTAACATTGATGGTGGACTTAATAATAAAATATACACTAAAGGAAGAAACCATTCCATATTAGGTGGTTTACACAATAGAATTGGGGTGTTAGCTAACTCTGGATGGTCAATGACACATCATGTAATTGTTGGTGGTTCGGAAAATACAATTAACGGAAACGATACCCATTATTCTATTATTGGTGGTGGTTATAGTAATTTAATGTATAGTGGTGTTTATAATGGAATATTCTCTGGAAGAGATAACAACCTAACCGGGAGTTCACTTTCAACAATAGTTGGTGGTACAAATAATCAAATAAAACAAAGTTCATACTCAATCATTGCAGGTGGTGGAGATAATCTATTAGAAGATAACATATATACCTTTATAGGTGGGGGTGTTGACAATAAAGTAATTAAAGGGGGAACACACTCATCAATTGTAGG
>Ga0307488_10003717_pt1 | contig 12710 bp, 11 predicted proteins | sample SB02metaG_FD_202248 | JGI IMG/M metagenome (GOLD analysis project Ga0307488, IMG submission 202248) | Sea-ice brine microbial communities from Beaufort Sea near Barrow, Alaska, United States - SB 0.2 | ecosystem: Environmental > Aquatic > Marine > Coastal | place: USA: Alaska | collected...
GTTTCAAGCTCTACAGACACGTCTGCGACAGTACCCTCAACCACGACGTCTTCAGCTATGTCTCCAACAATTTCCTCAACAACAGACTCTTCAGCAACAGACTCTTCAGCAACAACCGTCTCCACATCGGCCGGGGCGTTATCACGTGAACGACCAAAGATGCCGCTCATAAACCGTCGAACACGACCTGGTTTCTTAGCTACGGCGGCCGTTGTCGTGCTAGCGGTATCGACGACGGACTCTGCGGTATCTGTCGTCAGATCACTTGACGCCTGCCCGACATCGCCACTCTGATCAGCCATGGCGACATCGATCTCATCAGCCACAGTCTCATCAGCCACAGTCTCTTCAGTCACAGTCTCTTCAGTCACAGTCTCTTCAGTCACACTCGCTTCAGTCACGGTCGCTTCGCTGAAGGTCTCTACATCGACGGTTTCTACATTGATAGCGTCTACATTGATAGCTTCTACATTGACAGTTTCTTCAACAATCTCATCGATCATGCTTTCATCAACAAGCGCGTCATCAGTCGCGGCCGCTACAGTCAACGCTTCCGCTGCTACATCAACATCATTCACGCCATCAGTGGCGCCATCATTCACGCCATCAGTGAAGCGCTCTGCCTGACTAAATTCTTCAATTTCTGGGTTTGTAGTTACTTCAGCGAGGCTCTCTTGAGAAACGGAGGACTCAACAACGGGGGACTCAACAACGGGGGATTCAATAACCGCATCTAGTTCAGCGACTTCATCGACAGCAAGTGCCACGTCGACCGCCTCGTCATTGCGCGAGCGACCAAAAATGCCAGACATAAACCGTCGAACACGACCTGGCTTCTTAGCTACGGCCCCTGTCGTTGTGTCGGGAGCTACGTCGACTGACTGCGCAACATCGGACGGCAAAGCGTCTAATGGCTGCTCAACATACACGCTCTCATCGAGCGTGCCAGCAACAGCTGGCGAAACATACGCGTTATAGCTTACCCTGGAAGCTTCCCGTTCAGCCCCAAAGAAAAACACCATCGGTATCGCTGGCGCTGCGCTTGCGAGCGCTAGGGTGTTCTCTGTCTCGGCATTGAGGTTAGCTGCTAGCGCCCCAATCGTTATAGCTAGAGCGCTTTTCGCCAGGCCTTTACTAACTGATTTCATACCAACAACTTCCGATTGCCACACCTGCTTAAACAAATAACGTTCGCAGGCTGATCCATATTTATCATGTAACAGCGCATAACAAGGCTCTACTACGTACTACAAGCTATTTCGCTCCTCGAAACCAACACGCCCTACAAGTATATTATTATCGCGACCACGCAGTCGGTCTGACAGCATAACGAGATTACAAGCAAATTGCTCAAGTATTTTGGGTCACCGGCAAGAAAAACCGAGATCCGCACACAGCCATCTAATTACTCGGCGCCAATTCTTCTTCGCTGACGAAGAACAGCTTGTTGAGGTAGACCCCTTCACCATTCGCGGTAAGGATCAACATACTGGGCCGCAACTCCTCGGTAGGAGCACTAGGATCTACCACCTCCCCTTCAGCGGGAGCGTTAACAGGCACGAGCTCTTCGTTAATGACCACAAAACCCCGGTAGGGTTCAGTGTCAGAACTATTGTCACCACCTAGGCCACCGTCACCAATACTCAACGTCATCTCATAGGCGTTTCGTCCATCTGTCGCCTCAGTAATGCGGCCGTCAATCTGGGTCAGAGACGACAAGATAATCCCTTCAATGACCGCACTGCGGAGCGGATTGGGGGGCGGGAGTGACTGAACATTTGCCGGCACCAGCGACAACTCATCCAAATCGTTGGCCGAACGCACGTCAGTAACGTCAGCGGATGTAATCGATGCGCTAACCCCGAAGTCGCCGAAATTAGCGACAGTCACGTCGACAGTCAGTGTCGATATTGCCCCTGCCGAGAGCGTCGGCTGCCAGAACCCAGTCTCCGACTCAAAATTCGCCTCGTCGTTACTGCTGACGAACACCAGCCCATCAGGAAGGATCAACAGCACCTGCGCTCTGACGCTGTCAAGGGTGTTGCGAGCGCTACTATTGGCAAGTTGCACGGTCAATGTCAGCGTATCGCCGGTTAGCGGCGTCTGGTTACTGGTCTCGAGCGATAATTCAAGGTCAGCTTCGCGTTCACCCAGTCGTATCGAAACAACCGCGGTATCTGACGAGTTTTCACTGTCTTCAATAGTGTAGTTAAACGTATCCGTTGCCAACAAACCTACGGGCGGCAGGTAGGTTAACTGATCATCTGTGGCGTCGTCGGGCGTCCCCATATCATCATTGGTGACAACCCCACCAAGGGGCGTCACGGCATCGAATTCAATGATCGTAATCGTGTCGTTTTCCACATCCCGGTCATTCGCCAACACCGGTAGAGAAACTGCAGTGTCGGGGGCTACCGCATAGAAATCATCACCGGCAACTGGCCCCGGATTGTTGCTGATACTGAAGAAAGTCAGATTTGCTTCATCCTGATTGACCCAGGACCCCAGTACCGCTTCCAGTGGTGCCGCCCGGAAATAAAGGGTTGTAGCCTCCATGCGGACATTACGCTCGACGCCGGTATCGGTTTCGAGCCAAATCAAATCCAGATTACGATCGGTTCTGTAATCGCCCCGTAACTCGATGTTACCTATGGGTTGCACCGACTGCCCCAGGTCATAGCCGCGACCACTACCCGTAAGGGCGACACTCACGACGTTATAGCTACCTTGGCTGGCGAACTCACCAGCCAGCAAAAAGTATTCGTTCTCGTGCAGAACCAATAGCACCTCAGTACCCGCCAGACTACCAAAGAAGATACCATTATCGGCAAAGCCGCGGTCAGCAATAGGTACATCGTTATCAGCGATAGGCGCTGTAGCGCCTCCACCACCGCCACAGGCTGATAGCCCCATCAACAAAAAGACAGACAACACTAGATAATTGAGTATTTTCAAGGAGGTGACACGCCTGCGCAACGGCGTATCCGCCACACAATCTTGCTCACACCGTACAATCGCGCTTAAAGACACGTTGGTATATCCACATATATAAAGCGTGCATAGTAACCGCCACTAGACGTCGGGCCAAACCTATTTGCAGTCAGCGGCAATATCGGCGCCGCTAATTTTAGCGACACACAGCTTTCTGGCGCCAAGACGTCCTTCGTACCGTCCGTACCAGAGACCCGAACTTGACCATTTGTGGCGCACTATTTGTCAGAAGCGATGCCTTTCTGCAAATTTTCCAGCAACCGCCTAAAGGCGTTCATTCAATCATTCATAGATGGATGGATGGATGGATGCATAAAGGGTAGATCGAATCGATTAAGGCGTCGCCATTGGCGTCAGCATAACGAGCCACAATAGGCCTTCCGCCTTGATTGGCTTTTCTAACCGGGCATAGTATGGTAGCGCGAAGCTATATCCTGGCGGCACGCAGCACACCAATAGGAGCGATTGATTTGAATGACAGGGGGTTTAGTAAAGCTCTGCTGCGGGTGGCAGCGGTACTGCTGGGTTCTATCTGCGGCCTAACGCAGGCTGAGTCACTATTCGAAGATTCCAACCTGGCCTCGTTTGAGGTTATACCCGACGTGGTCGCTGAGGGCGTCAAACCCTATGATGAACAACGCTGGAAAACAGGTAAACGCATCGACGGCAAAGCCTGCTGCGATCGCAAACTATACCGCGTAGATGGCAAAAAGATTGTCGTCTTATCGCATCAAGGGGCCAATTTCCTTGTCATTCTGATCACCGACAACGCCACGCGTATGTTTATCGCAAAAAGCCCAGGCGTATTCGTTGAAAAGATACTTCAAGACGACAGCACTTGGGAGATACCGGACTGGCTCGAATAGCGTTACTGCAGATCACATGGCTCCTTCTCAATAGACCCTATGAGCCTCGCGTGAAGACCCGTGCGCTAAAGGAGGGTTAACTCTGCGCTGAAAACGACTCATGGTAGGTGACCGCCCCTTCTGGATGAGTCCCATGAAGTAACAGAGCCTGAAAATTTTCATGGGGCACATCAGCGAGCACCAGGCCATCCATCGGTGCAAACCCGAATCGATGATAAAAACCAGGGTCGCCAAGCAAAACACACCCATTTGCCTTTATGTTCTTCAATTCAGCAAGCGCCACATGCATTAGCTGAGAGCCTATGCCCTTGCCCTGGTCACGCGGGTGAACGGAAATAGGCCCCAAGCCGTACCAGCCTTTTAAACCACTAGCGATGCTAACGGGAGATAAAGCAACATGCCCGACAATCTGAGTCACATCCTCGGCAACCAGTGATACCGTGAGCGCGCCTGCTACCCGCAGTGCCTTCACTATAAATTGTTCAGTGTGATCTGTATGTGGCGCCTTGTTGAAGGCAGCCACAGTGAGCTCATGAATGCCTTGGATATCGCCAGGGTCTTCTAGCCGAATGTTGATACTCAAAGACATGACTCCCATCGTGACTGACGCTGACCCCACCTGACGCTGCCTAAGTGCGACGCCAATAAAAGCTGTTCGGTCGATCGTTATACCGCACGCAATGAACGTTTAAGATAGGCATCGACCGCTTTCTGAGAATTAAACTCAATCACATTAACACCCTTGGCCTTCTGCTCTTGCAACAAGACAGTGTAACTTCTTCGTTTAAGATGATAGGTTTTAAGAACCCACCAAATGATCGATTCACGACTTAAAAACGTTTGCCTAAAGGTTTCAATATTTCCAGAGAACAAAGGCTGCCGTGTTACGGCTCTGATGACAGAGCGCGTAATAGCACGATACAACACCAAGCCGAACGAGTGATTCAGCCATATCATAGTGGTAGCTCTGGGCCAGACGATGTCCCTTACCACAGAATAATTCCCGTCTAACACCCAAGAGTCCGATAATACCGCTTGGCTGACGAGTGCGCGAAACTCGCCATCTTCTCGCTCCACCCAATCAGGCAACCAATGCAACTGATCTAGTTCTATGTATTGGATTTCACATTTTTTGGACAAATATCGAGAAAACGTCGATTTGCCGCTACAACTTGATCCAATGACCACGACTCTATTCATTGATGACGCTCTGCCCGAATGCAGCAAGTAAGTGATGGAAGTGAGAGGACTAACTGGAATGGCCTCTAACCCTAGCATAAGCACCTGATAGATAATCGAAAAAGACCAGGGGGCACACCGACACCCGGTTACAAAATTGATACAGCCCGCCCCTGCTCACGACTCCTAGTCACAGGAATACAAGTAAGATGGACATTCGCTCGGCCCATGGGTTTTGGGTACTCGCCGACCTTGGTAATGCCTAGACGCTACGCCGCGATGCACGTATCTACTGATGGATGCGACGGCGCCTGCTCCTCATGTCGAAGTCGCGGGTATAAATGATGCCGAGGAAGATGTCCAAGATTCAGAAAACTGGATTGAACGCAAAGTCACGACGACACCCTACAAAGCCGAGAAGAAGACTAGTGTGCCAGCGCTACCGGGGCTTTTCAGCCGCCTCAAAGACAACTGGATGGCCTGGCTTGGGGGTATCAGTGTCGCCCTATCGAGTATCTTCCTGACCCAATACTCCATCGAGGCTGGCATGCACGCCCCATCGGTCGTATTAGCCTAGGTCTCGGCACCATGGCCTTGGCACTGCGCCACCGCCCCATCGTTGCCGCCCTGGGTATAATCAGCGCTACTATGGCTGCGCTATGTTTATCGCACCTGGTTATGGTGGGGAATGGTCGCGGGCGCGCTGCTGTGGTGGCTGATTGCACTATTTGATAGCAACGCTGCCGGCTATCATGGTTATGAACTTGGGGTCTTTGCCTATGTGTTGCTTGCCCTGCCCGGGATTGCGCTTGTTGGGCAGTGCACCGCCTGGCTGCTGACCACCGTCGAACGCCAAGCAGATGCTTTCATCATCCGTGCTTTGGAAGATGCAAACGTGCTGTGGTACCTGCTGGGTACGGGGGTAATTTATACAGCGCTCGGATTGCGCAACTTCGGTCGCTGCCGCTTTACTGCCGTTTGGGCGTCATTGGCTTTGGTGGCGCTGAGCTGTATACCTACTTCATTGTCTGGTTGCTGATCGCGGTGACCGCGATTCTGGCGGGCAGTTGGCGTCTGGGCGCGAATTGTTACCGAGCAGGCCTGGGCATACTCATGCTGGTGATATCAAAAATATTCCTGATCGATATGGACGACCTTGAAGGACTGTTGCGGGTCGCATCATTCATGGGCCTGGGCATGCTGGGGGTCTCCTTCTTGCACCAAAGTGACAGCAACCCAACCCCGTGAACGTGTCAACAGGCGTACTAGACACTCCTATGCGGTGAGCCCGCGATAGACCTTCGAAAGCTCACCCGGCAGGCCATCGATATCCTGGATCACCATATACTGCTGGTCTGGACACATCTCCCGCAGGTAGTCGTGCCCGGATGGATCCACCGTCAGGCAGAAAACCGAGATCCCTTGCTGACGCGCTTCTGCCAGCGCACGGGTAGTGTCCTTGATGCCATACACACGGCTATTGCGGTCCTTACCGTAATCGAAGTCTTGGGGGTAACCGTCACTCAGAATAATCATCGCTTTGATGCGTGACTCAGTGGCCAGCAACTGCTGGCTGGCATGACGTATGGCCGGCCCCATGCGGGTACTACGACAGGGTTTTATGCCTCCGATCTTGTTCTTCACCTTACGGTTATAGTGCTCCGTAAAATCTTTGTGAATAAAATATTCTACCTGCTCGCGACCATAGCCGGAAAAACCACAAATCGCATAGTTATCACCTAAATCCTGTAACGCCTCTGCCATCAGGATCACCGCCTCTTTCTCAAGATCGATGATGCGCTTGCCCTTGTTTGACGCAAGCTCTGGATTGGCAGCGTAGTATTCTCGCAGGTAATCGTCGCTGTCGGGATCAACCCATACGGGCTCAACAACCACGGCATTGGGATCTGGCATGGGGTCATCCGTTGAGGCACTCATATCTAGCAGGAACAACGCCGAGACGTCACGAATCTTGCGTTGCTTCTGGATGTAGATGCGTTCTTCCGGGCTCAGGCCGGCACGGCGATCCACAATGGCCTCGATGGCCTTTTCCATATCTAACTCTTCACCATCAACCTGACCGCGTACTTTAGCGAGCATCTCTGGCCGTAGCATATTGAGCTGACGCCGCACCCTCGCGCTGAGTCCACGCAACTCCTGCAATGCATCGTCGACAAATGTCGGATCTTCATCGACATCGCGTATTTCATGAAGCGTGCACCAGCGACGGCGATAATCGTTGATCACGCAGTCCCATTCATCGTAGCGGAACACCCGGGCGCGCTCGGGGGCAGTGCGCCCTGCTAACAAGGCTTGTAAAGTCGCCTCGTCACCGGCTGCTGCCTCACCTTTGTCGGTCGGCTTTATCGCCTCGTCAGGCCGCCGATCCATCTCCTTCATCAGCATGCCGGCACTTTCCAATTCACCCTGCTTGATATCATCAATCTCGACATCACCAGGATTGAGCATAATGCTCAGACCTAAAGACTCCGCATCATCTTCCAGCAACTCAATATCATCATCTTCCATCAGGCCAAGCTGCAAATTAACACTGACCGTGTCAGGCTCGATCGCGCCGCGAAAATTCACCGCTGGTGGTCGCTCTAAATTCATACTCGGCTTGACCAGCAATGGACAGGCGCGGGTGATGATCTCATAACAAGCTTTGACCGCATTCATGGTGTCCCAGATTCGGGCACCCGGTAGGCGCAGCTCATTGACTCTGTGACTTAAGGATTCTGCCGGTGTTAAAAGCTCATCAGCGTCGGGGCTGATGCTCGCATCCAGACTTGTCAGAACCATTGATTCGAAAAGCTTGCCCGACTCTGTCTGCATCTCGACATCTTCGCGCCGCAGTAAGGCATCTGCCTTAAGCACCGTCAGCTCATGACTAATGCCACGGTAGGTACCAGCTAACTGCCAGTCAATTCGCGCGTCTTCAAGTATCTGAAACAATAGTGACGCCAGCGCGGGATGATCAAACTGTCGATAGAAAGCTGTAAAAGCCAGAGGGTTTTCTTCGAAACGAAAATCGAAAGTACCAAACACGTAGAAACCTAACTGGTGTAGCAAGGCTACTTTGTAGAAGCGAAAGTTCTCGACTTCTGTCGCATAGTCGCGTGCCACCGCGGGCAGCAAGATGACCGTGCCGTCGGTCCCTGCTAGATGCTCTGAATCCAACTCATCTCGACTCGCCAACCGGAGCCTCGATCCAACAAAGGCCTCCGTATAAAACTGCAGCATACGCTGACAGTCAGCCAGATAAACCTGACCTTGCAGGCGCTGTAGACATTGTGTTGAGCGGGCAGACTCGAGTCCAAGATAAGCCAACGCCGCTGCGGGTTGTTTGACGGCCATTTCAAGCCCTTCTTGAATCCATTCAAGTAATATCCTGGTATCAAACATAGGCAATTGTTGTGTGATTGCCAGCAGTGTCGACGCCAGCAGCGCATCATCAATCTGCTCGATTAACAGCAACAGATTGTCTCGCTCCTGCGGCGCAAGACCAGCAAATACCGTGGTCAATTGATCAAGCAAATCAGAAACCGGCCGCGGCAACGTCGCGTAGAACAGCAACCGCTGAGCTAGGCGAGCCTGTTGTTCGGCGTTAAGCACGCCAGCCAATGTTGGCTGGACCCGCAGATAAGCAACAGCTGCCATCTCGGAGCAATCATGCAACTGCCGCACGTAGGCCCACGACACGGTTGTGGGTACCTGACTAAGCGCGAAAAACTGCAATACGCCATCCCGCTCACCCAGCACAATGTCATCCGCAATACAAAGCCAATGCTCAAGGCTTTGCTGGGTATCGATCACCGATATCGCAAACGCCGTCTTGAAATAACTGGCAACCAGATTCGCAGCATGCGTGTATTTACCGATGAGTCGCTCACCTGTGGATTCAATACCTGACCGTCGCTCCACAGCACCGTCGTCTAACAACACTCTTAACCCACACAGATAGCTGACGCAAGGCTCGACCGAAAACCCACAAAGTGACAACCCGTAACGTCCAACATCCAACAGTAACTCACTGCCACCATGAGTGAACAGATCGTCACTTAGCAGCAGATAATGGTCAGTGGTCTCCCAGCCATGCCATCCCGATGTCGCCATCGAATGACAGATATCGCCCCAGGCGAACAATAGCTCGCTATCGGATGTGCGACCTTGCAATACCTGTGACACCGACTCGAAAGCTGCGGCCGTCGCGCTGTTGAGTTTGGCCAACTCAGGGACTAGGTGCAAAAAATCGATCATCAGCGGCCAGCTGAGACCGGGAAGATTGTCGTCACGAGTTCCGCTATGGCGCGCTGAACATCACCATCATCGGAAACAGCACGACAAACCGCCACTTCACAGGCCCGCACTGGCGCCACGCCTCGCACCATTAACTGTCCGGCATAAACCAGTAGCCGCGTGCTGACGCCCTCATCAAAACCATGATGCCGTAGATGCCGTACTTTACTACCGAGCATTGCGAGCTCAGCAGCCATTGACGCCTCGACACCACTTTCATGCGCTATGATGATCGCTTCCTTGTCGGGTTCTGGGTAATCAAAATCAATGGCAATAAAGCGCTGCCGTGTACTGGGCTTGAGATCTTTCAACACATTCTGATAGCCAGGATTATAGGAAATTACCAGCAAGAAGTTTTCATGCGCGCTAAGAATCATCCCCATTTTTTCAACGGGCAGTATGCGCCTGTGATCCGTTAACGCGTGAATGAGAACTGTCGAATCTTTGCGCGCCTCAACGATCTCGTCAAGATAGCAGATAGCACCTTGCTTCACCGCACGCGACAGCGGTCCGTCTTGCCAGACTGTTTCATCACCCTGCAGCAAAAATCGACCGACGAGATCGGTCGCACTCAAGTCCTCATGACAGGCGACAGTTTGTAGCGGCACATCGACCTGTTGGCGCGCCGTGTCAGACTGATCACCGCGATATAACCGATGGGCCATATGCTCGACAAATCGCGTCTTACCACAACCTGTGGGGCCCTTTAACAAGATGGGCAGGCGTTGCTCGTAGGCTGCTAGGAATATCTCAACCTCATCCCCCAAGGGCAGGTAATAGGGTGCTTGTACCCCGATGGTGGATGACTCGATATGGGCGCTGGTATTCAGGGTCTTTACCTCCTCAAAATTATGATGGTTTGAGCGTTTTAAACACAACCGACCGATCTATTGACCGGTCCAATGTGGCGGGCGCTTTTCCAGGAAAGCAGCAACGCCCTCGGCATAATCAGGTTCGCGCATCATACTACTCACCAGCGCCTCACTGTCGAGCACCGCGGGTGCAAGATCACGATGCAAATCGGTATACACTTGACGTTTGGATTCACGTAAGGATGCCGGCGACACAGATTTGATCATTTGCAAGGCGTACTTCCGTGTTTCTAGCTGCAAGGTGTCAGCGTCAACGATTCGATTAATCAGGCCCATTTCATGGGCTTCTTCTGTGAAGAATACGCGACTGGTGAATAATAGATCATTAGCACGGGCCAGACCGATCATTCTTGGCAGCAGCCAGGACAGGCCAAACTCTGCGGGTAGATTGAGCTTGCCGTGAGCCGTGGTGAGCTTAACGCCGGGTACCGCAAAGCGGATATCCGCATAGCACGCCAACACCAGCCCGATGCCTGCGGCCGGCCCGTTAATCGCCGCAATCACCGGTTTGCTCAAACCAAAGTGATAGGCGAAATTAGCATCGAAGGCCGGTAATTTGCCATACCCAGGCTTAGCCAGCGTATCCGGAGTACCTGGGTCATAGCCGCCCCTCGCAACATGCCCTTGCAGCGCCTGCGAATCGGCACCGACACAAAATCCACGACCCGCGCCGGTGACGATAATGGCGCGCACAGCAATATCCTGCTCGGCCTGCAGCAAGGCCCAGCGATATTCGGTGTGCATGCGCCCAGTCCAGGCATTCATCCGGTGCGGCCGATTCAGCGTAATCGTCGCCAGGCCTTCATCGACGGCGTATTGAACCGCTTTTAACTCCATGCTGATTCTCAGTCATTAGGTTGTAGATCGAAATCTAACATACATCGGCCCGCCTGTGCTCTTGAACCGCTTTACAGCCCACGGCGAATTTTCTATCGCCGTTTGTTACACTACCGTCATGCGATTCTTCCTGCTTGTCTTTATTATTGTGCCGGTCATTGAGATGTTCATCCTTATTAGGGTGGGCAGCATGATTGGCGCCCTACCCACCATCGCCCTGGTCGTGCTGACGGCCACCGTCGGCGTCTGGCTGCTAAAACGTGAGGGCCTGGCAACCCTGGCGCGCTTGCAAGGAAAAATGGCCAATGGCGAGATTCCTGGCAAGGAGCTACTCGAGGGAGTGATGCTGATTATTGGCGGCGCCCTGCTACTGACCCCCGGTTTTGTCACCGATGCCATCGGCTTTGTATGCCTACTACCCTGGCTTCGTCAGCCCTTGGCTGTGTGGCTGCTAAAGCACACCCGGTTTATGCAAGGCGGTTTTCAGATGGGCGCTGGCCCAGCTGGCGGGTCCTTTACGTTTCAGGGCAGCACCTTTCAGAGCCGTACCTTTAAGGGCCGTACCTTTGATGGACAATCGTTTGATCAAACAGACATTGGAGAGCCCGGTGCGACAGGCAACCTAGATCATCAGCCTTCTGCCGGTGATCGCCCACATATCATCAATGGCGAATTCGAGGACCTAGATCCGCCCAATGACTCAAAATCTTAACCGCCATGCCTTCAATGGCATCGCTATTGCCTTGCCCACCCAATAACACGACCCTACGGCAGCCTTTATGAACCAAGACCAGATTATGGATTACGTTGAGCAGTTCTGGGAAACCGACATTATTGACAGCCTCGCGGACTACATCAAAATCCCCAACAAATCCCCGATGTTCGACAAGGACTGGGAAGCCAATGGGTATATGCGCGATGCCATGGTGCATGTAATGGACTGGGTTGCTGACCAGAAAATCCCTGGGCTCGAGATGGAACTGCACCAGTTAGCGGGCCGCACGCCGACGCTATTATTGGAATATCCTGGCGAACAACCGGGTACGGTCTTGATCTATGGCCATCTCGACAAACAGCCTGAATTCAATGGATGGCACGAAGGACTGTCAGCATGGGAGCCTGTACGCCGTGACGATAAGCTCTATGGGCGTGGCGGTGCTGATGATGGCTACGCGATTTACTCGGCGATTGCAGCGATCAAGGCGCTGCGAGAGCAAGCCTTACCGTCGCCCCGCGTGGTTATTTTGATTGAAGCGTCAGAGGAAAGCGGTAGCCCTGACCTGCCGGTCTATATGGCGTCATTATCGAGCCGTATCGGTAGCCCCGGGCTGGTCATTGCCCTTGACTCTACCTGCGGCAACTACGACCAATTGTGGGTCACGACCTCGCTGCGCGGCATGTTGATCGGCGATATTAAGGTCAAGGTGCTGGAACAGGGCGTGCATTCAGGCACTGCTGGAGGCGTCGTCACCTCCAGCTTCCGCGTGCTACGGCAATTGATTTCGCGGTTTGAGAACGAGGTGACGGGGGAAATATCACCGTCATTTCTAAACGAGCAGATTCCCGAAAGTCGCCGACAACAAGCCATAGCGGCGGGCAAAGTATTGTCGGCGGATTTCCGCACCTTGTACACCTATGTGGGTGACGGCGGTCCCATGTCTGACGA
>Ga0307488_10003719_pt1 | contig 12710 bp, 8 predicted proteins | sample SB02metaG_FD_202248 | JGI IMG/M metagenome (GOLD analysis project Ga0307488, IMG submission 202248) | Sea-ice brine microbial communities from Beaufort Sea near Barrow, Alaska, United States - SB 0.2 | ecosystem: Environmental > Aquatic > Marine > Coastal | place: USA: Alaska | collected 2017-05-06
CGTTTTTGGTGACGATAAACTCAACGATCACATACCCTTCAATACCGCGCGATTGAGCGCGACGAGGATAAATAGGTGCTACCTTAACAATGGGCAAATAGTCGCCATCACCGCTGTCTAAACTCAGACCACCCGACAATCCAATGTCAGAAACAATGTTGGCTGAAAAACTTGTGTTTACCATATTTTCATTAGGGTTGGCCTGTTGCACTTGGGGTGGTTGCATTGTTGGAGGTGGCTTTTTTGGTTCTGCGGGTTTTTGGGGTTTACGCTCTTTTTTTGTTAAGTTTTGTTCTTTTTTAAGGCGAATAAATTCAAGTACGTTGCCACGCGGAGCTTCTGTTAACGCCTTATTACCGCCGCTAATTAAAGACTGCATACTCCATAACAATAAGAAGGTCATGACAACGGCAAAGGCCAAGCCCATTAAGTAGCGTGTACTTTTGTTAACCATGATTAGCCCTCTTGCGCCGCAATGGATACATCATAAACACCAGCGGCACGTGCTGAATCCATTACCTTGATCAGAATGTCGGTCGTCGCTTTTTTATCCGCTTGTATAACAACAGTGCCTTGAGGATTTTCAGCTTTTAGGCGTTCAATATTTGCTTGAACAGCACGTACATCTACACGACGTTTATTGATCCAAACGTCGCCTTTATCGCTAATAGCCACTAATATATTGGCTCGCTCTTTTTTCACGGCAGTAGCCGCTTCAGGTCGGTTGACTTCGATACCTGCTTCTTTGACAAATGAAGCGGTAACAATAAAGAAAATTAACAGAATGAAAACAACATCTAACATAGGGGTCATGTTAATTTCTTCGGCTTCTTCTTGCTCTTGTAATATTTTTGATAGTTGAGAACGCATGATCGTTATCCTAGTTCTTTACGAATTTAGTTGTTATTTATGTGTGTTAGTGTGCCATGGGAAGACTATCTTCTAACTGCTCAGTACGGCGTTTGGCCTTACGTTGTAACCAAGTAACCACAAACACACCTGATAATGAGCCAACCATGCCAGCCATGGTTGGTATGGTTGCACGCGATACACCAGAAGCCATTGAACGAGCATTGCCGCTGCCTGAAATAGCCATAACGTCAAAAACTTCAATCATTCCCGTTACGGTTCCCATTAAACCCAGCAGCGGACATAGCACGACTAAGCTTTGGATCAGGGTCACATTTTCATTTAGCATTTCTGTTGCGCGAGAAACGTAGGCTGTGCGAATTTGTTCGGCATTCCATGACTTGCGTTCATGTCGGTCAAGCCAACTGTCAATAATGTTTTTCTTTACGCTTTTATAGCTGCGTAAGTAAAAAAATAGTCGTTCGAAAATAAGCAACCACATCAAACAAATAACACCCGCGATGACGACCAACACTTGGCCGCCAGTATCGAGAAATTCACGAATGCTATTCATCATTTCGATAAATATGATCATGATTTATGCTCCTTGCTCTGCGTTCTCAGTTCGTTCGGCGCGTTCCGCCACAATGCCAGCACTTTGTTGCTGCAGAATGTTGATGATGCCGCGACTGCGGGTATTGAGAATAGTGGAAATAAACACCATTGGAATGGCAACAACTAAACCAAGTACAGTGGTGACTAAGGCTTGAGAAATACCACCCGCCATGAGTTTAGGGTCGCCGGTACCGAATAAGGTAATGGCCTGGAAGGTATTTATCATACCGGTAACCGTACCCAATAAGCCGATGAGCGGAGCGACTACCGATATTATTTTGATGAAGGTCAAGCGAGTGGTTAATACCGGCACTTCTTTTAAAATACATTCCGATAGTTTTAATTCTAGGGTTTCAGTATCAGCGCGGCTGTTGTTGTCTTTTACCAACATAACTCGGCCTAACGGATTATCTTGTGAGGCAACATCAGCTTTGAGTTGACGGTTCACTTTATTGCCGATTAAGAATAAGGTGATAAATCGCTCTATTGCGATTAATAGCCCGATTAACCCTATCACTAAAATAACGTAACCCACAGTGCCACCTTGCTCAATACGCTCTTGTATATCAGGCGCTTGTACAAGTAAGCCGAGAATTGAACCACCGGTTGGGTCTAGTGCAAATTGCACGACACCTGAATTCGTTGTACTTAATTCGTTTGCGCTAGATAAATAACGTGATGACGGTTGTCTAATAAGTTCAGCTACCGATCCTGTTTCATCGATATATTCTAAGTATTTACCGTCCGATACTAAGTTAAATCCACCGACACGTATAACATCAGCTTGACTTTTTTCACCATTGGCTAATACGATTTCACGACTAAATTTGTGTACTTTGCCACTTTGCGTCATTTCACGTTGCAGTTCGAACCACAAACGTTCAATTTCTTCAATGGAGGCTAATTTTGATGAAGAACCCATGCTTTGCGCAAACTCATCTAAAAACTGACCACGGCCTTCAATTTGCGCTGAAATTACCGAGGTTTGAAATTTACTTTTAGTATCACCAGCCACCTGCTGCAATACGCCAAAAAGCTCTTTAAGCTCACCCATGCGTTTGTTTAACGCGTCGGTTTTATTGGCTAAGTCAATTTCATTGCTTTGAAAGGTACTTTCAAGTTCAGTACTTAACGTAATGGCTTCATCGCGTGTATTAACAGCTTGTTTGAGTAATTGGTCTTGTTGCGTTTTTTTAGTATTGAATTCTGTTTCGCGCATACTATTTTGCTTGCTTTGCGCTATTTTACCTTGTTGCAGTTGAGACAGTAGCTCGTCTAAATTGGTGGCTTGCTGGGCAAATACTGTGTTGGTCATTATTGAGACAACCGACATTAAAATAAGCGTTGAAATGAGCTTGGTTAATTTGTTCATTTTATTGTTCCTTAGAAGCACGTATGGTCTTAAATTATTCAGCAGAATTTTGTGCAATAGGCACAATAATCAAATCAGGGGCCAGTTGCTTACGCGCAACACGTAATCCTTTATTGATGTTTGAACGGTACTCGGCAGGCAGTTCTTGCCACGATTTCGTTTCATTATTCCATAGGCCTAATTTTTGGCCGTCACGTGTTTGATACACAAAACTTACACGGCCTATTCTCAAAAAATCAACGTTTCTTTCGCTGCCGTCAACGCTAAGTAAACCACTGTAGGCCTCGATGCTTCGCCCGTAATCAACTTCAATTTGATAAGCTTCTAGTACCCGGCGAAATTTTTCAGAAATGGCAACATCAGCACGTGCCATCATTTCTTTTAAACCGCTAAGTCGCTGGCTACGTTCCTCTTGTAAGAACTTTACATCTAATGAGATAAATGTTTCTAACGTGTCTATCATGCGGGCCATTAACGGTGATATTTGGCGTTCAATAATACTCACTTGCTCCATAGATACGGCTAATTGGCTGATTTCTTTTAACTGATTATCTATTTGCGTATTCATTTGCTGGTTGTACACATTTAAACCGTCTACTTCTTTGTTAACGGTTTTAAATTGTTGTACTTTTGTTTGAATTTGCTCACTGATAGTATTTACGCGTTGTTGAGATTTATTTGCTGATAAATTGATTTGTTGACCTGCTTTAACAACCTCAGATAACGCTTTATCTGCCGTCGGAGATGCATGTAGTAGCGCTGGAAAAACCAATGCACTTGTACTAATAAACAAACCAGCTAGAGCCAATTTTGATAGATTCATAATAAAACCTTTAGTTATGAGTAGTAGCACTCAAAATAGTTAAGCGGCTGTTACACGTGTGGTAAAAAGCCACTATTATTTTTTATGCTTGATGAGAGGTATTTTAGTTATACTTTGTGACACTTCTGTTTCATAAATATTGCAGGTTTATTAAATGACAAAAATATGATATTTTTCTTATAGTTAAAGAGGGTTTTGATTGATGGGTAGGCATTAAAAAGGCCACCGAAGTGACCTTTTTTGATCTCGATAGATGAATAACCACTCCGTTTGGTATAAGTTGTCACTTATTTATTCATCTATTTTATGGGATTATTTATTATTCGTTCGGTTATTCAAATCGTTGGGTTATTCAAAGTCCCACTTGAATGAAATATCAAAACCTATCCCTTTTGTTTCACTGCGAAACAAGGTGTCTGAGAAATATATTTCTTTTTGCTCGTCCAATAAATTTTGCACTTTAAACTTCACGGTAGAAGAGTAGGTCGGGTAATAGGTATAAACCAAATCAAGTGAATGAAAAGGTTGTTCATATTTATCATCTTGTTCTTCAATGCCTGGAATGATAATGCGCTCGCCAAAAACGTTATAGGCTAAGTTAACAGAATGGTTACCATTCGGTGCATCGTAACCTAAGTTAAGATTCACTACGTATTGTGAGTGCCCTGTCATCCGTCTGGTAGGGTTCGTAATAGCGGCCGATACTTTGGTTTGTTCAACAACACGTTGAGTATCAATGTTAATTTCTGAGTCACTGAAGGTGACGTTTCCTGACAAAAAGAAGTCTTGCCCGTTTAATCCCCAAAAATCCCCTAAGAAATTAAAGTCTTTCATAAACTCAACTTCAACACCATAAACTTCACCGTCATCAGCATTGGCTATAACGATCAGCGGTGGACCATCTTGTCCCGGCGATTGTACCGATTCAATGGGATTAGTCATGTCTTTGTAAAAAACGCCAACTGATAAACTTTCACCCGTTGCCATGTACCATTCCCAGCGCAGATCATAGTTTTTGATGTCGGTGGTTTCTATACCCGCCGTGCCACGAATAGGATAACCTGTTAGTGGGTCTAAATACGTTGACGGCGCAACCTCGCGAATATCAGGACGTACCGTTGTTTCACCGTAAGAGAGGCGAAATTGGACTTCATCATTCATTACGTAGGTAAGTGCTAATGCCGAATACCATTCGTCTTCTTGAAAACTGAGTTTTTCAAGATCGGCGACGGTGGGCTCGTTAGGTAAATCAAATTGACCCGTTGCAGGGTCCAGAGGTGCAACAACTTGACGATAATCTTCCCAACGAACACCGCCGCTAATGCGCCAGGTATTGTCGATAAACCAATCGGCTTCAAGATAATAAGCATCTATCAATTGAGCCGAAAGATAATCATCGCCCATAACAGACGTATCGCGAATAATGGTTTCACTGCCGTTCAGCGCATGATTTAAAATAACATCATCAGTTAATATGTTATTTAACTGGTGACCTGTTAAGTCTATATCTTTAAACGCCAGTGTATTTACATCTATTCTACGTGCAAAAGCGTTTCGTGATTTTTCGATAAAATCACCGCCGGTTTTCAGTTCTAGCTCTGAGTTGTCGAACATAAGAGGCAATGAAATATTAAAGCCGTAGTTCTCTACGTTGTCTTCTAAATCTTGAAAACTATAGCGAGCAGCAGTGGTGGCTTTACGCAAACTACTTTCGTTAACAAGGTCAAACTGACCATTTTCATCGCTATCGCTAAGAATGTAACGCGTCGAAATACTGCCCGGAGCATAGCGACTTGAACGTGCGTCAGAATATTTCCAATCTAGGCCAATATTCCATAACTGAGGGAAATTGTGGGTACCGCGAAACTGATTAGCGATCATTTCCCGCTCTTCGTAATTGACTTCTGTGTCACGTACACGTAGACCATCACTAAGTAATACGTTGTTGGTATTGCCCAGTTTATTTTTAATTTTATCAGCGGTATCTCGCAGTGCTATTAAACTGTAATCGAGACGGTGGTCTCTGTCATACTCAAGCCCTAAGTTTAGCATGCCTGAAAACTTAACAGAGTGCTCAGTGGTGTCGACTTGATCGAAGCCGCGCACTAAGCTCCAAGTTTCATCTGTGTTTCTACGAAAGTCTTGACCTTCATACTGTTCACTAACTTGCCATTCATTGTCATATGATAATGATGCCAGATAGCCCCACTGATATTTACCGCTCTCGAATCGATCGCCAAGGGCAAGGTCAAGACCAAAATCAGGCGCAATGCTTTTAACCACTGGATCGTAATCACGATTAAGCTGTGCCGCTATTTTTGAATTTTGCGTTTGCGTTAAATCTGAAAGAGGAGAATGGCTATTCCAAAGCGATGTTAAGGCCTGTGGTGCCGCACGTGTGCCGTCGTCTTGTCCACGCCAATCATCACTGCCGCCATTATAGGTGTAACCATCATCAAAGTTATTTGAATTTCCGCCTAGATTGCCTGACATATTAAAAAGAAAATTAGTGGGAATAGATTTAAGGCGAATATCGACATTACCACCACCAAAATGTGCAGGCATTGACGGTGAATACGACTTTTGTACGGACAAGGATTCAATGATAGAGGCCGGAAATAAATCTAATGGAATAACGGTACGAGTTGGGTCGGGGCTAGGTACTGAAGCGCCGTTAAGTTGAGTACTGGAATAGCGTTCACCTAATCCACGGACATAAATAAATTTTCCATCCACCAAGGTTACGCCTGTTACACGACGCAAAGCCGCGGCTGCATCGCCATCACCTGTACGTGAAATTTGTTCGGCACCTAAAATATCAGCAACAAACGCTTGGTTTCTACGTTCTTCAATAATGGCGCTTGCAGTACCTTTTAGGCGGCTCACTTTTACTACAACTTCTTCCATGGCGACGTCTTGTTCATAGACCATGTCGGTGGATTCTTCAGCTGTCGCTGTTATTGATGATAAACTGGCTAATACGGCAATAGCTAAGTTGCTTAACATAAAAGGCTTATAGCGATAACTGTTTGCTTGCTTGTTCATGGGCATGTCCATTGTTAACCTCTAGAGAATTACTAATCCATTTCTTGGTTCACCAAGCGTGATGAGTAATCAGGTTTTGTAAATAAGTAGCGTGAAATCTTTATGATTAAGTGATGGTTGCAAAAAAGTGCAACCATCACTTTGCAGGTAAAGAGTTTTACTGATAATTATTCAAGACCAACTGTCCAACCTGCAGTCCAGTCGTTTTCAGCACTCACTGCGCCAATGTGATTAGCATTGTCAAAGAAGCTATTTCCTGTGAAGTCTTTAGGCGTTGTTGTATCAATAGTGAATACACCGTTCAAGACCGCAGGCATATCGGCGGCTTCACTGTTGTTGGTATCGATTGTTGCGAACCAATTGGCAAGGTCAAATGCTGTGTCGCTTGAATCTTTACTATTTTTGAAGCTTTCACTGCAAGCAACTACCGAGTTGGTCATTACCGTTTCCGCCAATTTGGCTTGGTCTACCGTTAAGCCAGCTTCCATTTCAAAACACTCACCCATACCTGCCGGACCTGTGATTACAAAGTTGTGAAGTTGCGCTTTCGTTCCTTCACGAAGGTAAACACCTTCAGAGTCGGCATCAGCGGTATCAAACGTATTACCAATAACTGTCATGTTGGCAATTGTAGGATTTGATTGTGGTTGTTTGTTTGGTGTTGAACCATCGTTGTCAGCTTCAATGGCACGGTTAGCAGGTCCATTTGCTGGATCATGCTTTACCAATACATATTGCAAGTTGCCGCGAAAGCCATTATCCCAATCAACACTATCGTCTTGGTTAGAGGTAAGCACAACATACTTAAGGTTGACTGCACCACCGAAGAATTCGATACCGTCATCAGCATTTTCATGTACTTGGATGTATTCAACCGTTGTACCTGAACCTACACCGCCAAAAGTAATGCCGTTTAATTCGTTATCTGGGGCAATTTCGAAACCAGCGTGTTTAACCACAACGTAGCGTAAAGTACCTGAGCTGTCTGAATCATCTGTTCCGCCAAATACAGCACCATCAGCCGCACCTTCTATTTGAAGGGCACAGTCACTACCATCGGTTGGACATTTATTTGATTGTGCATTACCCAATAAAACAATACCGCCCCATTGACCCGCACCTGTTTCTTCGCCTTGCATATCTTGACTTGATGTGAAAGTGACAGGCATTAACGCTGTGCCATTGGCATGAATTTCAGAATCGCGACTTACTACTAAGTAATCACCACCTGAACGACCAAATATTGTTGTACCCGCTTCGATCGTTAGCGTAGCAGAGTTTGCTTTATCTTCACCGACAAATACAGGACCGCTTAATGCGTATGCGTTATTGGCTGTTAGGGTTAAATCATTGATAATAGTACCGCTGATTTCACATGTAATGGTTACACCGTTAAATGAGGATATTGCATTAGTGCCAGTTGGGCAGCCTTGAGCTTCTGCTTGTGCGGTAACTACACCTCCACCAAAACCAAATGCCCATCCCTGACGCCAGTCTGTGCTGCCATCAAATGCACCAATATAGTCAACAGAGTCAAAGAAAGCGTTTTGTGTATTCGCTACATCTTGGCCTGCATCAGCGGCAATCAACAATGAATTAGCATCTGGAATGCCGTTTTCATCTAATAATATTGACGTACTAATAATGTTTGACGTTTCTGCTGTGAACCATGCAGCTAAATCAAGTAGGGTAGAACCATCAGATGCTTTGGCGTTTTTGAAGTTTTCGCCATTTGAACAGGCCATAACCACGTTTTGCATCACAATTTTACCGCTATTAGCGTTATCAACGGTTACTGAAGAAGTATCACCACCTTCAAATTCCATACACTCGCCCATTTCACTAGGACCAGTAACTACGGTATTGAAAATTTTAGCTGCCGTACCTTCACGCAAATAAATGCCTTCTGAGTCTGTGTCAGCGGTATTAAAGTTATTACCAATAATAGTCATGTTGGCTATGGTAGGGTTTGATTGCGGCTCTTTGTTAGGCGTAGAACCATCGTTGTCTGCTTCGATGGCGCGGTTAGCAACGCCAGCATTTTTAGCATGCTCTACATAAACATGTTGCATCATGCCTTTAAAACCGTTGTCCCAATCAATGCTGTCGTCTTGGTTAGCCGTTAACACTAAATGCTTAATGTTTACCGCACCACCAAAAAACTCTACACCGTCATCGGCATTTGAATGCACTTGAATGTAATCAACCGTAGTACCTGAACCTACACCGCCAAAAGTAATACCGTTTAATTCATTGTCGGGTGCTATTTCAAAACCGGCATATTTAACAACTACATATTTAAGTACGCCTGAATCATCTTCCCAATCGGTACCACCAAATACAGCGCCTTCACCTACACCTTCTATTTGAAGTGCACATTCGCTGCCGTCGGAAGGGCATTTGTTAGACGGAGCATTACCTAATATTACCATGCCGCCCCATTGACCCGCTGAAGTTTCTTCACCTTTAACATCTTGTAATGAGGTCATGATGATAGGTTTCGATTGCGTACCTTCTGCTATGATTTTTGCGTCGCGGTGAACAACAACATAGTCGTTACCTGATTGACCAAATAAAACCGTACCAGGCTCTACAGTTAATATAGCACCTGCCATTACTTCCAAGCCGCCGCTGATGGCGTAGAAAACCGCTTTACTATTTGCAGATGCAACTAATGTTGTATCTGTTGTAATGGTGCCGTCAAGTACTTGAACTAAAACATCAAAACCTAGAACACTAGAAACTTCTAACGCTAAACTTGAACTTGCTTTACCCGGCAACTCGATAGAATTATCTATCGGTGTAGTTGGTGTTGGGTTAGTAATGTTGGTATCGCCAACTGAGTTGTCTACAGCAGATGATAAATTGATGTCACCGCCACCACAACCAGCCAGAATGAGTGCACCCGCAATTGTCGTTATTATAAATAGAGATTTCATTTGCATTTTGATCTGCCCCGCAGAAATTATTGATAGATTTGAATAAAGTTGTGGCTATGCTACGGGGGGAAAATGACAGAAATGTTTTAGAAATATGAAGCTTTTGTTTAAGAAAAGTTACGGATAAATGACAAAAGAACGAATCGTATCTTTGTTTGTAATCTGTTGCTTTAACCTGTCCTTTTGGAATACTTTAACGAAAAGTTCTTTGAAGAGTGGTTGTGGTGGCATTGTGCTTTAACCTTAGTTGATACTATAAAAATTTAAGAAAATACATTTTATTTGTAATCTTTCTGTCATCATCAAGTCATTATTTTGCAACATAAACTACCTAGCTTTGTTCATTGTTAAATAACAAAACTAAATTAAGGCTAAATGATGTTAAAAAATAATAAGTTTAAAGTAGGACTACTCACTATTGCATTATCGATGGGGTTAACTGGATGCAATATCGACGGCGATAATGGAGAAGATGGTGTAGATGGCGAACAAGGAATACAAGGCGTTGTTGGTACTGTTGGTACTGTTGGTAGTGACGGTAAGAACTTACCCCGCGCACTAAATGTTGAAGTAGTTGGCCGTTTTGCTACAGGAATTTACGGTAAAAGTGCGGCAGAAATTGTACAGTTTCATAAATCGTCTAATTCAGCCTTTGCCATTAATGGCGCTTCTAATCAAATAGAAGTTATCAGCTTAACTAATCTTTCAACAACCGAAGTAGGCAATCCTGTAGCTGATGAAAGTTTGAGCTCTAATGCTTTTACTTTTCCGTTAAGCGTTACGGTAAAAAACACCGCGGGCGTTGAAAAAAACATGTTGTTAGGTGCTGTGAACTCTATCGCCATTAAAGATGACTTGTTAGCGATTGCTGTTGAAGGTGAAGTTAAGCAAGATCATGGCGCTATTTTATTTTATAGTTTAAATGAGATCGCAGAAGGCACGTTTATTAAAGCGGTAGAAGCGGGTGCTTTACCTGATATGGTTACTTTTACGCCAGATGGTAAAAAGGTATTAGTCGCTAATGAAGGCGAACCAAATGCAGATTACTCAAATGACCCTGAAGGTTCAATTTCTGTTATTTCTGTTGTTGATATGCTGCCTGCTGATGTTTCTACGACCATTAACTTGGGATCAGATATTGTCTTTAGTGATGATAACTTATCGCCTGAAGACTTTGATACTGACGCGAAACGACTCGCTATTTTATCTAAAGCGGGTGTTAAATTCGCTGGACCAATAGGTAATACCGTCGCAAAAGATTTAGAACCAGAATATATTACCACTTCAAGTAACAGTGAAATTGCTTATGTTTCCCTTCAAGAAAATAATGCTATCGGCATTATTAATCTTATAGATTTAACAATCGAAGTTAAAGCGCTTGGTTATAAAGATTGGGGTAAGTACCAATTAGATTTTACTAATAAAGACGAAGTCCCTGAGTTTAAAAGTATTCAAGGACTTTATGGCATGTATCAACCCGATACACTTGCCTCATACACGTGGAATAACTCAACATTTATTGTTTCTGCAAACGAAGGTGATGCAAGAGATTACGACGGCTTTTCAGAAGAAGTTCGTGTTAAAGATATAATTGATACAGATGAGCTTAATCAAACACTTTCAACAGAATTACAAAGCCAGTATGACCAATCAGGCGGTAAAAACTATTTAGGACGCTTAAAAGTAACAACGGTTTTAGGTGATAAAGACCAAGATGGCGAATTTGAACAATTATTTGCCTATGGCGCCCGTTCTTTCTCTATTTGGGATAAAAATATTATCTTAGTCTTTGATTCTGGTGATGATTTCGGAAAAATATCTTCAGCTATTCTTGGGAATAATTTTAATGCTGCACATACCGAAAATAAAGGGGATAACCGCTCTGATGATAAGGGGGGAGAGCCAGAAGCGATTGATGTAGGAGAAATAGAAGGAAGAACTTACGCCTTTATCTCTCAAGAACGAGCGGGTGATTTATTTGTGTATGACATTACAAACCCCTTTAATACTGTTTTTGTCACACATTACAATAACCGTGATTTTACTGTTGATTACGAAATGGATGATGACTTAGCTGATCCTTGTGATAGTAATGAAGGTATGGATTGTACGCAGGTAAATATAGCCGGTGATTTAGGCCCTGAAAGTATCAAATTTATATCAGCATCAGACAGCCCTAACAATAATCCATTATTAATTATTGGTAATGAAGTCTCTGGAACCGTTACGGTTTATCAAGTAACTGAGCAATAGAAAATAGAACTATCGACTGGACCCTGTAACAGATTTTGTGTAACTGCCAATTTTAAATAAAGTCCTTTAAACGGTCTTCGAATTCAGGCTTATAACAAGTGTTTGTTATAAATTTTGTTAAGCTTAAAATTTGCTTGTATTTTCACCATTAAAAAAATAATTCAGCTATAAATTCGACATGAGCTGATACTGATTTTATCTAACTAGCACCAGCACAAATCTATTATTTTTTGTCTGCTGCTATTGAGGCTGATTAACTGCCTGCAAACCGCTAGGCAATAACGAAAGCAGTTAAATCGATAGGTTACCTAATGGCGTTCTACCTCTATTTGTAGCAGTAAATTATTATAGTGTGTTGGATAATAAAGTGTACTTAACGTCATTATTGCAAAGGTTATAGTGGTAAGCGTTATAGCGGCAAAGCTTAGTGCATTTAGAAATTTGACTAAGTAATATTATTTGACGTTGTTGCTTAATATTCTAGTGCTTTGACTTGTTGATGAACTTTTGATTTAAATCTTTTTTAAGCGTTGGGTTTATGGTGCTGAGCAGATATTTAGAAAATTTCTTTGGTCAATCTAGATTAGAAGCATGGTATAACAAACAGTGCTTTATTTAAGAGGTGATAATATTTTCATCAAACTTGTGCAGTGTATTTAACCACACTACACAAGTTAAGGTTAAAAGTTAAAGTAAAAAATCACTCTTCAGATACCGAGCGAAGTAAGGCATTAATACCTACTTTAGCGCGTGTTTTTGCATCAACTTTTTTAACGATTATCGCTGCATATAAGCTATAGGTACCACATTTAGA
>Ga0307488_10003720_pt1 | contig 12707 bp, 10 predicted proteins | sample SB02metaG_FD_202248 | JGI IMG/M metagenome (GOLD analysis project Ga0307488, IMG submission 202248) | Sea-ice brine microbial communities from Beaufort Sea near Barrow, Alaska, United States - SB 0.2 | ecosystem: Environmental > Aquatic > Marine > Coastal | place: USA: Alaska | collected...
CTGCCTAGGTCTTGGTAAACGCCAGCGGTCGTTCTGCCGTTGTTCCCAAGGCCTAAGGTTCCTGTAGTGGCTGCGCTGTCATCTGCTTTGACAACAAAAAGGGTCGATCCGTCGCATAGTTTTGTTAAATTCGCGGTTGCAGTGATTCTTGCGTTTTCGATATCTGGATCACCTGCGACATGGTTAAAGTGAGGAACCTCCTTGATGCCGCTTCCAGAACCAACATTGCCGTCATAAAAGGCCCAGACGCGTTTTTCTGCATCTGTCGGTAGGTTCCCAAGGGTCACTTGGGACCTTTGGTAGTAAGCCTTTGAGTTGTCTGCGCAAGTTATTTCCTCGACACCGCCCTGCGCCATGTTTCGCAGCAGAGCTCTGGAAGTGTCCCCGCTGGATTTAGTCGTATACATCGTGGTCAGCTCTTTAGTGCCGGCGCCGCCGATGTCTCCGCCGCCGAAAGCCGCCTCTTTGGCTACGCCCGAATCGATCCAGGTAGGTGTTAGGTCCGAGGCGGTTCCATCAACGCTGATGGTCATCGAAGTCGACTTCGGACTGGCAAAAGCGGCCTTCGCCTGCAGGTCAAGCTGAGGCAAGGCAGCTAAAAGTAAGATTCCGGAGGCCAAGATGGCTGGAATGCGTAAAGATCTCATGGGAAATTTATAACACAAAATCGACACCTTTGTAAAGCTACTATGACAAAACTAGCAAGTTTGTCGTGAAGAGCATGCTTACCTTGCTATGGCTCCATGGTTCCTGCTCGCTCAGCAGGCAGATTTTGTTGACTTGGCTGGATTCCTGCATGTCGCCGAGGACTTTCACCCCTCAATGAAGTTTCAGGATGGGATGCTCTCAGCACCCCTTAGCCTCTGGGGCTAGCTAGATAACTAAGTCTGTTACCAGAACAAGGTTTTTGTGGTCAATCAGTGCTGCCAACGGAGTTGTTTGATCTGGGCTTTGAAGGGATTTTAGGAGTGCCTGTTTTTTGTGCTCACCAAAAACTAATAGCAGCAGCATCTCGGCCTGCCGAATAGTTGCGAGGCCTTGGGTGTTTGCATGTGTTGGCACAGTGGCTGGGTCGTCAAAATAGATTGCGTTGGAACGCATTGTTTCCTCTTGAAGAGCGACTTTCCTGGTTCTAGATTCAAAATCAGAACCGGGTTCGTTGAACGCGATGTGGCCGTTGACGCCGATGCCAAGTAGCTGAACGCTCACCGGTCCAAGTTCACGCAAACCACTCTCGAAGTCGCTATTGCCTGATTCAGTTGCATACTTGCCTTGCCCGGGAGCGTGAAGTTCGCCCTGCCAAGAAAGTGGTCCAGCAAACTTGTCCTTTAGCTCGTTCAAATACGAGTTTTTACTTGTCGGTGAAATTCCGTGATATTCATCGAGTGCAAAAGCGTGGGCAAATCTTGGTTTGAATTCAGATGCAACAAGTTGTTGGTAGACGCCGCTCATGGTGTTGCCTGTGGCAAGACCAACTGGATGCTGCGGGCTTTGATTGCTAGCGGCAACAAAAAGCTCAGCTGCCAGGGCTTGCCCCTGTTCTTGGTTAGAAACCCTGTGGGTAATCAACTAACACTCCTAACCCATGCTTCTAGAATCGAAATGTAGGTCTTGCCTGTTCCGCCACTCATGCCTATTTGGCAGGGTTGATTATTTGAGACCCTGAGGGCATCAACGCTTACCAGCTCCTCTGCTTCCAGGCTCGTGGCATTGGCCGTTAGCTCAGGAACCAAAAGGCCCCTATCGCCGGCAAAACCGCAGCAGCGCCAGTTTGCCGGTGTGATGACCTTGTCGGCAATGCGGTTGGCGATTGCAACCATTGCGGAATTGGCCCCGGTTGCTTCACCGCTGCAAGTTGGGTGCAGAACGATTGTTCCAACGCGGGTTTTGACAGGAATGTCCAAGAGGTTTTCTGCAACGAACTCCGAAAGCTCGATAGTCCGAATGTCACTCTGCCCACTTAGTGTTTGATGACAAGATGAACCGTCTATGATCAGAGTTTTTTGGGAGAGCGAAGTAAGCAATTCTTGGTTTTTAGACTTCTGGTCTTGATAAGCCTCAGTCAGCCCCTTGGAGCTAAAAGGTGTTCCGCAACAAAAGCCCTTCAAGTTCTCTGGAATAAAGACTGGCTCACCTGATTGATTTGCTATTTCTAAGACTCTGGCAATTGAGCTATCACCAAAGACTTCGTTCATGCAAGAAGGAAGATAGGCGAACTCTTTGCTTTGGCCCGAAGGCAGCTTTGACCTACTAAAGCCCTCAGCCCGGATACTCTTTGACCAAATAGGCGTTAGGCCCTTTGGGGTGATGGCAGCAAGCACCTTCGATCCTGTTGCCGCGAGCGCCGGCACCAGCCCCGCAACCCTAAGGGCTCTGCCGGCCAGTGATGCGATGGTTCCCCAGTTCTTCTGCGCAACCTTACCGAGGCCTTGCGTGAGTTCAGTTTGATTCTTTGCCCTGATCTCCTTCACGAAAGTTCCGGTGTTGATATTCACCGGACAATTGACCTGACACATGCCATCGGTGGCACAGGTCTGGTCCGCCTGGTAGTGGAGTTCCTTTGTTAGCGTCTTCCGCACAGCGGCAGGTTGGCGACTTAGCTCTCGGAACGCCACAATGCGCTCCCTGGGTGTGAGTGTGAGGCCAGCCGAAGGGCAGGAGGATTCGCAGTAGCCACACTCAACACAAGAATCCACGATTGCATCGACCTGCTGGGTAATTTTTAGATTCTCCAGGTACTCGGTGTCACTAGCAGCAATGATCACGCCAGGGTTCAGGATGCCAAGCGGGTCAAAGGCCTTCTTTACTCGCTTGATTATTTCAAAGAGCTCTTTGCCAAACTGCGCCTCGACAAATGGGGCCATTGCTCGTCCGGTGCCATGCTCAGCCTTGAGGTTTCCGCCAAGGCTGAGAATCAACTCGACCATGTCCGCGGTGAAGTTCTCGAAGGCTTTCACTCGTTCTTTGGTTGCGAAATCATCAGAAATCATAAAGTGGATGTTTCCATCCCTAACGTGACCGAAAATCACCGGGGTGCCGTAGCCATGTTTTTCACAGAGCTCAGAAAGTTGCTTACAGGCAATGGTTAGTTTTTCTGGAGGGACCGCAACGTCCTCTAGAAGAGCAGTCGTGCCCTCTGGCCTAGCCTTGGCGACGATTGCGTACAGATTCTTGCGCATGGCCCAGAGCCGATTCCGCAAAGAGTTTTCTGTGACGCCAGCAAAGACGAGGTTCTTGACAAACTTCTTTTCGAACCTTTTCTGGGCTTCGGCTAGTTCTTCTTGAGCCTCTGCCTCAAACTCGACAATCACGGCTGTGGATTTTTTGCCAAGCACCGCTATCACCTCAGCGGGCAGCAGCTCTTGGCTGTCTAACGCTGAAAGTGATGTGCGATCCATCAATTCGATAGCAGCCGGATCTTGACGGATGATTTCCATCAGGGAGTCGTTGGCTACTTCCAAGCTTTCAAAGATGAGAAGGTTGGTGGCCTTGACTTTTTTGACCGGCAATAGCCCCATGGTTATCTCGCCAAGGAACCCCAGAGTTCCCTCGCTTCCGACCATTAGATGGGTGAGGATGTCTAGGGGGTTTTCAAAGTCAAGGAACGAGTTAAGGCTGTAGCCCATCGTGTTTTTGAGCGTAAACAGCCGAGTGACCTCTGGTGAGAGAGCGCCGTCTGCTCGAATCTGATCCCGAATGGTTTCGAGTTCTTTCACGAGCTTTGGTTTCAGGGTTCGAAGGTGTTTTTCGGCATCAGGAAGCAAGGTGTCAAGGATCTGTCCATCTGCAAACACGATCTTGGCGCCGATGATCGTGGCGTAACTATTGAACTTGGTGCCGCAGGTCATGCCACTTGAATTGTTACCTACCGCTCCTCCCAATGTGCTGGAAACAAGTGATGCCGGATCTGGGCCAACCTTCTTGGCGGCACCCAGCAGATGACCATTCAGGCGTGAGAGCGTGACTCCTGGCTCCGCGGTCACTTGAGTGCTCTCCATCTTGATCACCGCTTGGAATCCTGACCTAGTATCAACAACTAGCCCTCGCCCCAGGGTTTGACCACTTAGCGACGAGCCTCCGGAACGGAAAGTAACTGGTGTGTGGGTGCCACTGGCTGCCTCAAGGATTCTCGAAACCTCTTGAATATTCGAGGCGCGAAGGGTGGTTGCGGGTTCGATCTGGAAATGAGATGCGTCCCTTGACCAAACCAGTTTCCTGGTCACGGACTGCTTAAGGCTTTCAGAACTAAACCCCAGCTTTGCAAGCTGATCAAGAACGCCGTGTTTAGACATAAATTAGAACTTCACCGTGAGAGCCAGCTTGTTTCCAGCCAAGAACTCCAGCCGGCCAGATTCGACGTTGTTTGCAATGCCTAGTGCTCCAAGACCAGGTTCGTTTTCCATTCTGGTGGCCGAGAGGCCAGCGCTAGCCAGTGCCTGTAAGCAAGAAACGGTGGCAACGGAATCAGTGTCCTTTAGGACACCGCCTCCAAAAGCAACGTTTGTGAGATTGAGCTTATTCGCGCAGGCAATTGCGGACTGAGCAGCATGCAGGCCAGCCTGGTCCATGATTGCGATGGCAATTTGTTCGCCCTCGAGCGCCAGCTTTGCCACAATTTTTGCAGTCGCAGCGATTGCAAACGTGGTGATCTCGCCACTTGCCAAGAGCCTTGGCCACATTCCAGATTCGCCCAGCACTTTTTCCAGTTCAGCCAAAAGCCGTGTGTCCTGGTTGAGTTCGGCAGCGCGCTTGGACTTGCACATCGACTCGGTCCCTATCCAGGCTGCAGATCCGAAATCCCCGAGGCTTGCGCCAAGGCCGTCGATTCTTTGATGACCCCTTTCTGAGACGCCAAAAGCTAAGGCTCCGGTGCCAACAACAAGCGCAACACCCTCTTGTTCGGCAAAGTGAGAGTAGTGGCCTGTCACCATGTCGCTCGTCACGATCACCGTCTTCGCGCCAAAAACCTGATGGATAGCCCTTGCAACTTTTTCCAAGTCCACATCGAGAGAAGCAAAGCCGCTCATTCCAAGGCAAACTGAATCTGCGGAGCCTCGCGAGAGTTCCCCGCCAAGCTGTTTGACCAGTTCGATGGTGTCTTTTTCGCGTGTTTTCGCCGCAGGGCCAAGAAATATTTCAGAGAGCGGTTGGTTGCTGCCTTCCGAGAACGCCCTGAGGCCGGAGGCGCCGAGATCTAGACCGAGGGCACTGATCACTTAGACATCCCCGCGGTCAATCCAGATACCAGTTGTTTAGATGCCACAATGAAAAGGATAACCAGCGGAATGGTGGTAATGGTGAGTCCTGCGAACAAAGTTGCCCAGTCGGTTTGATATTCACCGAAGAACCTAGTTAGTCCAACAGGAAGCGTGTACGCGGCTCTATCTCTCATCAGCATCAAGGGATAGAAGAAGTCGTTCCAAATTGGAACAAACCTGAAAACGACAACCGTTGCAATTGCAGGTCGGACCAGAGGTAACAAGATTGAGAAGAAAGTTCTGAAATAACCCGCGCCATCGATTCTCGCCGCCTCCTCGAGGTCAATAGGTAACTGCCTAAAGAAGGCCGCCAATATGAACGAGGAAAACGGGATGCTTAGGGCAGAGTACACGGCGATTAATCCCCACAGGTTGCTAATCAAACCGAGGGCATCAAACAGGTAGAAGATAGGCAAGATTGCTAGGAACACTGGCAACAGCAGTCCCGAGAGGAATAAGCCTTCAAGGATCGCAAACACGCGCCTCTTGGATCTGGCAAAAACGTAGGCAGCCATCAGGGACACGGCTGTTCCGATGAACACCGATGTAATAGTCACAAACATGGAGTTCAAAAAGTAGGTCTCGAAAGATGCTGTGATCCAAGCCTTTTGATAACTGCCAAAATTTATGCCCTCCGGCAGGCCAAGTGGGTCTGTGGCCATCTGCTGGGTGGTTCGGAACGAGTTCATAACCATGATCACAAGTGGAGATAGCGACACAAGTGCATAGATCCAAAGCAGAACGTGCTTGGGTGCGTTCAGGATGCTGAATTTCCTCATTCGTCGTACAGCTTCCTCTCGGCCTTGGCAAGCGAAGTTCTTAGAGCCACCGCTACGCCAAATATGAACAAGAACAGCAGCATCGCCAGCGCGCTAGAGGTTCCAATAGAACCAACGTCGCCAGATTCAAAGGCTGTTCGATAAAACAGCAGCGCCATTACGTCGGTTGCACCGGCAGGTGAGCCGGTTGACCCACCAACGGCATAGGGAATAGGGAAAGATTCCATTGCACCGATAAAAGTTAAAATTGAAACCGTCCCAAGAGCCGGCAAAAGGAGCGGAAAAGTGATCAGCCGAAATTTCTTTTGACCGGACGCTCCATCAATTTCAGCGGCCTCCGAAATTTCCTCAGGGATTCCTCCAAGAGCGGCCCCGTAGAGCAACATGGGGAAGCCAATCCACTGCCAGGCAGTAATAAAGACAATGGCCCAAATAGCAGTGGTTGGATCGCCCAACCAGGGCTGAGCAAATTCTCCAAGGCCAATCTGCCTCAGGGTTGCGTTCACTGGTCCAAATAGTGGCGAAAGCATTAGTGACCAGAGGTAGCCAACGACCAGCGGACTGACCAGGTATGGCAGTGTGAAAAGGGTTTGGAACAGCCGCTTCACGCGCCCGATTTTGTGAAGCACCACCGCCAGAGCCAGGCCGATTGAGTTTTGAAATACCATCGCACCTGCAAACAGCAGCAAGTTGTGGGAAAAAGCATTCGGGAGTGCTTCGTCAAAGGGGGCCTTGGTGAAAACCGTGACGTAGTTAGCTAAGCCGGTGAAGTCTCCCCTGAGGGTCCCCTTCCAGCTAAAAAACGAATAGCTAAGGGCGGTTGTAAGTGGGTAGAGAATGAAGACCGAGAACAGCATCAGTGCAGGAATTACAAATGCCACTCCGATAAGGATCGGCATCTTTCCGTGCTGCCGAGGCTTGTTCTCAGTCTTCATTCTCATGCTCATTAGTTACCTAGATTATGCTCCCGGTGTGAACCAGGTTGCGACGCCATCTTGCAACTTGGTTGATACACCAGAGGCATTCATGTCTCCAAGGAACATGCTCTGGATTCCCTCACCGATCAAAGTTGATCCGGAAGGGTCACCGTAACGCATGTCGACAAGGTTGATGTATGCGGTTGGCCCAGAAGCGAACAGTTCGTTCATTTCCTTCATCACTGGGTCGGAGTAGGTAAGACCCTTGATTGCGGAGAACTGCTTCACCTCGTCAACGAATAGCTGACCGAACTCTGCTGTTGCGAGCCAGTTCAGCAGGTCCAAGGCTGCTTCTTGGTTTTCGCCCTTCGCGTTGATTGCGAAGCTACCGTCAGCCCAGCCAGCGGCTAGTGGCTTATCGGAAACCGAGTTTGGTGGGGTTGGCACCAGGTAAACACCTAGCTCCATGTCTGGGGCCTGGGTTGTGAAGTTACCAAGCTCAAATGATCCACCTGGGAACTGAGCTGCGGTTCCAGCGGTGAACTGAATTTGCGAGTCAGCGTATGCAACACCAATCACGTCATCAACCATGTATTCGGTCATGTCGTTCACGACCTGAATCGATGCAACGTAGTCGGCGTCAGTGAAGTCAGAGGTTCCCGCAAGAAGCTCATCGCGGAATTCTGGTCCGCCGTAGCGCGCAGCACCAACAATCTCGTGGAAGATCGGTAGCATCCATGAATCCTTCGCGCCCAGTGCCATTGGCGTGTAGCCGCCGGCGTCAATAGCCTCGTTCAGAGCAATGAACTCGTCCCAAGTGGTTGGCTCAGTTACGCCCAGCTCATCAAAGATGCCCTTGTTGTAGAACATCTGAAGAGTCTGAGTTGCAAATGGAACACCGTAAAGGCTGCCATCGGTTCGACCAGTAGCAGCGGCCAAAAGGCTCTGCTCAACACTTGAACTGTCAACTAGACCATCGATTGGAAGCAGCTGGCCGGCTTCGATGAGAGCCTGAACTCCACCGTAGGCACGAACCATCGCTAGATCAGGTCCATCAGAACCCTCTAAACCGGTTGCTAGTAGCTGGTTGTATTCCGTGTTCAGGAACGCTTCGAACTCCACTGTTACGCCTGGATTTGCGGCCTCATAGACGTCGAAGATAGTGTTGTATTTTTCAACATCCTCGGTTCGCCACGACCACATTGTAAGGGTCACTGGGTCAACGGCCTCCGCTGTCGCACTTGCGCTAGTTGTGGCTTCCTCAGCCGTTTCATCGGCAGCAGGAGCGCAACCGGCGAGTACTAGAGCGGCTACTCCTACGAGCCCTAGAGCACTTATTCTCTTTCTCAATTGGTTCTCCTTCGATTATTCGTTTCGGCTGGGGGGGGTTACTCGTGAGCTAGCCAGACCCACAAACCTATCTATTTCTTGTTTATTAACTCCAGCGCCTTCTGCACCACACCGCCAGCCTCTTTTAAAACTGGCGCTATTGACTCTGGAGATTCACCGGAGATAGCAGAGGTGAGAGCCAGCTTCAAATCCCCGGAAGAAGCTTCCAGTATCTGAATTGCCGTCTCTTCACTCACTCCGGAGCCTTCCATCAAGATGCGGATGCTTCTTGAATGAAGTTTTTCGTTAGTGGCAACCATCGAAACCATTAGGTTCGAGTAGGTCTTGCCAAGACCAACCATCATTGCGGTTGAGAAACTTGAAAGAACTGCCTTTTGAAAAGTGGCGGCTTTTAGCCTTGTCGACCCGGTAAGTATTTCTGGGCCTGTGTCACCTGCAATGGTGATGTCTGAGTAAATCGATAGTTGCGGCTCTGGAACGCAAGAAATGAGACCAGTTTTAGCCCCATTTGATCTTGCCTGCTCGAGGGCGCCTCCCACGTAGGGTGTTCTGCCAGAAGCCGCCAAACCAATTGCAAGGTCACCGGCTCCCAGTGCCATTGCGCCAGTTCGACCCGCTTCTACATCGTCCTCGGCATTCTCGACGGATGTCAATAACGCTGCTTGACCACCGGCCATGTGAGCAACGACCACTCCTGCCAGCGAGTGAAAGGTTGGATATAGCTCCGCGGCATCCTGAGTGGCAAGCCTTCCCGATGTTCCCGCACCAAAGTAGTGAACACTGCCTCCGCTTGAAATTGCCTGAATACCTGCTTCGACTAGCTTGGAAACTGCCGTCGTTTGCTTACTGGCTTGCTCAATTGCGTAGGCGTCCTCAGAATTAATTAGGTCAATAACTTCGGAAACAGCGAGCAGGTGAAGGCCTGCGCTCTTCGCGTTTCTCATCTCAGTTGGCAGCTCGAGGTTTATCAAACCTTGATTGGCCTTGTTTGTTGGAACCATTAGCACAATGTATTGCATAAATTTCATAAGATTTATTTTTATTGAAAAAATTTACCAAAATGAAATACTTTTTCTTTAAAGGTGTTTTCTGCCACAATGTAGCTAGCGAGCATAAGGAGCTCAATGTTTGATCTAATCCAACGAGTCAACGCCTATCGGAAGAACATGACCCCGGCTCAAATTAGCCTTGCTGACACTTTACTTTTGGACTTAGGCGCTGCCGCTCACCTCACTATTGCCGAGCTGGCAGAAAGAGCCGGAGTTTCTTCGGCAACAATCACAAGGTTTTGCGAGACTCTTGACTACTCAGGCTACGCAGACTTGAAGGCCGCGATTGTGGTTGCCCTGGATCGCAAAAGGAGCAACTCCGAGAAGTTCGCGATCGCGGAGGGCGACGTCACCGAGTCTGACTCCATCGACGAGACTCTCTATAAAATTTCCCACCAAGCAGCGGAGGCCATCACCGACACCGCCAGAATTGTGGACCGGGCAGCACTTGATATCGCGGCGGCGGCAGTAATCAACTGTCGGAGACTCGACATCTATGGTCTTGGATCCAGCTTCCTGGCGGCCACCGACCTGCAACTGAAACTCCACCGGATTGGGCTCACTGCTTTTTGCTGGTCTGACACTCACCTGGCCCTGACATCGGCTGCGGTATTGACCGACAAAGATGTGGCGATCGCAATCAGCCACTCCGGTGTCACATCTGAAACATTTCAAATGATGGAGACCGCTAAGAAAGCTGGGGCCATAATTATTGCGATTACAAATCACCCTGCGTCTCCAATGGGACGCTTGGCAGATCATGTCCTTGTTACCTCGGCAAAGGAGTCGAGGTTTAGGTCCGGGGCTATGACCTCCCGACTTGTTCAGTTGGCGATGGTGGACTTCCTGTTTGTGCGAATCATGCAACAGCTATTCAGCTCAGCGTCGGCATCGTTGGAAAAGACCTTTACGGCGGTCAAGAACAACCGACTGAACTACAACCAAAAACTCAACGACTAGCCGGGACCACTTCCCACCTTCGAAAAGTTCTACTGACAGTCCCACTAGATAAAAGCTGCTGCCACTTTTTTGATTCGGTTACGGGGCTTTCCTCGTTAGTGTGGTGTAGATGAAAGCCTCGCAGTCAGCCACCGCCTCAGCCATTGCCACCCTTGCGATAACCGCTCTTCTATTGGCGGGCTGTGCTTCAGTGGAGGGCGCTGGTAACGCTGATGCTGGGACTTCTGATTCTCAGACGAATCAAGACAGCTCTTCGACGACTTCAGATGTTGTTCAAATACCCGAGGGTGACATCACAGTTGAAGTTTTCACGGCAAGCGATCTTGATCCAAGTGTTAGCCCAATAATCGAAGACACGTTGCTGGCCGCTGGCGAGCTTTGGGGTCTTTACTGGCCAGTTGAATATTGGGTTATGGGGCTTGACCCTGAAGCCGGACAAGAGCTTGTGAAGCAATATTGCGAGCGCCGTGATGAGGCCGGGCAATTTGATTACTCCGATTGCATGGACCGGGAGGCTGGGGACGAACAGCACTCAATGATTAGCTACCAAAGACAGGGCGCAGAGGCACTTGCAAGCGGACAAGCCTATGGAACAGCTGGTAGAAACGGCGATGCCAACTGGGGGCTCCATAGATTTGCATCCACGATCCCCTGGGGGTTGACCGGTTACTTTGACTTACCCGGCGAGGAGGACATAAAGACTGTCTTCCACGAGTACTGGCATGCGGTGCAGCACTCGTTTATCCAGACTCTGGATTGGGACCAGCGCGATGTGCTCATGGGGCCGGTCTGGTTTGTTGAAGGTGGCGCTGAGTATATGGCTCAAATTGGCAGAGCAGCCCTTCGCGCCGAGGGCAAGCTTCCGGAAGTCCCGGCTGGCTCTTGGCCATTTGAGTTCGAGGAACAAATGTCCTACAAGCTATTCGGGATTGATGACGGCTTCTCCGGCGACTGCGAAGGTCGGAACCTCATAAGCATTACCGAGTATTCAGACCCATGCAGCAGTTTGGGATACGACGCTGGCGCTTGGGCAATTGCCTATCTCTTGGATCAAACTGCTGGGAAGACTCTGCTGGCTGATTTCTACCCGACCCTAGAAGAAAAGGGCTGGCAGCAAGCATTCGAGGACTTTGCAGGAATGTCTTTGGCCGAGTTCAATGACGACTTCCGCAAGTTCATAGAAAAAACAACTACTGAAAGACTGGCGATACTGCCGTCGTTCTAAAACGCTTCCTAAGCTTCAGGCAAACAGACACTTTCGCTATTAAGTCGCGCTTTTCAGTATTTGTGTGCCCTAGTTCCAGAGATATCACAGACTCCGTTCGCTGAAAAAAGTAACCGTTCGTAACAAAGGAATGGTCTTCAAGAATTTGCGTTGTAATCAGTAGTAAGCAAAAAGCACCGGCGACCGCCGGAGTGCTACCAGCTAAAAAATAAGGACCAGATGTCAGTCATCGATGAACTCCTAGAGAACAACAAGGCATACGCCGCCCAGTTCTCCGGCCCCCTTCCGCTTCCTCCCGCCAAGAACATTGCGGTATTGGCCTGCATGGATGCAAGAATCAATGTTTACGGAGTCTTAGGTCTTGAAGAAGGTCAATCCCACGTTATTCGCAACGCCGGAGGCGTTGTGACAGCCGATGAGATCAGGTCTTTGGCTATTAGCCAGCGACTACTTGGAACCAAAGAAATAATTCTCATTCACCACACCGACTGCGGCATGCTCACCTTCACAGACGATGAGTTTAAAGAAAGCATACGAGCCGAAACTGGCTTGAAGCCAGAGTGGGCGGCGGAGGCCTTTAACGACTTAGCAACTGATGTCCGACAGAGCATCGCCAGGATAAAGGCTTCGCCCTTTATCCCCCACACCGATGCAGTCAGAGGTTTCATCTTCGATGTTGCCACCGGACTACTAGAAGAAGTTAAGTAGCGTCAAAGAGCGGAATTAAATGAAAAACCCGACCTTAGATGTCTCTAGGGCCGGGTTTTTCATTGCCTAAAACAGCCTTGAGAATTTCTTTCGCGAGTCAAGCGGTCTTGCAACTTGTCATTAAATGAAGAAGCCCACGATGTCGTGAAAGCATCGTGAGCCTCAGTGCGCTTGGAGGGTGTCGAACCCAGATTCATTGACCCAAAAATCATCAACCAAACGCTTTATAACTTCTCTGACTTTATCCCTTGAGATTAGCGGGGGTCAAGTTCTGCTAGGCGGCGATGGGCTTGACCTATCAAGGCCGAAGAAAGCAGTGTTGGTGATGCGCGAGAAAAGAATTTTTTTTAATGGGAAGGAAAGTGGGCGTTGTAGGATTTTAGAACTATGGACAATGACATTGAGCTAGAAAAAAAGAGCCTGGTTCCACCTCGCGTTGTCGAGGTAATGGAAGAGGTCTT
>Ga0307488_10003722_pt1 | contig 12703 bp, 18 predicted proteins | sample SB02metaG_FD_202248 | JGI IMG/M metagenome (GOLD analysis project Ga0307488, IMG submission 202248) | Sea-ice brine microbial communities from Beaufort Sea near Barrow, Alaska, United States - SB 0.2 | ecosystem: Environmental > Aquatic > Marine > Coastal | place: USA: Alaska | collected...
TAGGCGAGTGGAGTTACCCCGATCTAAGCTGGGTTAACGCGAAGAAACTTTATAATTGCAAACGCAAATATAGCATTAGCAGCCTAGGCTGTTACGAGGTAGTTAGGCCTTGTTACCAAACATAGCAAGAGAAAGGACACTTCGGTGTCTTTTCTTTTATTTCAAATAACCCCAGAAAGTTAATACTTTCTGCTAAATATCACGCTATGAGATTTTCTCTTAGCTTTAACTACAAGGAAAACACAACACATGAGAAACTTACTAATTGCTTCGGTCTTAGCGGCCGGACTTTCATCTTCGGCATTGGCTGACAATTATGATAACACTGTTCTGTCAATGACAGCCGTATCTGAAAAGTTTACGCTGTCGGTCAAAGCACCTGAAACTGGATCACAAGAATATGCGATCGCTACAGATTTAGGTCTAGTAGACGGATCAATTACCTATTTACGTAATGGTGCATCAGATGACTGGAAAGCTAGAGTCGGCAAAGAATCAACTTTACCAGCTGGACCAATTGACGTATACGCAGGTGGCGGAATTGCATACAAATGGGGCGACAGTATGGCTAACAAAACACTTACTGCAACACCTTATGTTGGTGTCAGTAAAGTAATAGGAGTACTTACTCCTTATGCTGAAATGGGTGTAGATGTACAAGCTAATAGTGCAGATTGGGCAGATTTTAATCGGACTGACACATACTTAGAGTATGGTACTAGCTTTAATGTTAATACAACTACGTCAATTAACGTAGCTATTGTTGAAGATCGTTCAATAAACTTTGATACAATGGAAGACAGAGAATTAAACATAGGGCTTACTGTTAAATTCTAAATTAAATTTAAAAAGGTCGCTTTTCATACAGTGACCTTTTTTTATGACTAAATACATAATAAGAACATAGAGGTTAGTATGGCAGAAGTTAAAGACGAAGTAGGCAAACTAGAAGTTTCGGTACGTGTATTAGGTAACGAGCTAATAGGTTTAAAGATGGTCGTAGACGATTTTAAAATTAAATGGTTAGTATACGGAGTAGTGACTATTGTTGCACTAGCATGGGCAGGCAGTTTGTTTGGTCCAATCTTAATAGGCACATTTAGCGGATAAAGGAGCAGGCATGTATGAATACAGATGTGAAATAGTAAGAGTAGTTGACGGCGATACTGTTGACATTAACATTGACCTAGGCTTTGGCGTTTGGTTAAATGATGAGCGTGTACGTTTGATGGGTGTTGATACACCTGAATCGCGTACAAGTGATAAAGTAGAAAAGTTATTCGGATATGCGGCAAAGGCATTTGTTGAAGCGGCTCTACCAGCAGGATCAACACAACGACTATCTACTAAAAAGTACGACTCAAAAGGTAAGTTCGGACGTATCTTAGGCGACTTTCTTTTAGTCGGCGAAGATGGCGAAGTAAGCGGAAAACCTTCGCAACAAGTTAGCTTAGTTGACAGCATTTTACAAAGCCATAACGGTGTTGTATACAGTGCTCAAAACAAAGAGTTAATAAAAGAACAACATATGGCTAACAGAGCTAAACTTGTGGAGCAAGGAATTGTTACTCAAGAACAAATTAACGAAGTACAAGGAAACTAAAATGTCACAACCAATACTAGAAACACTACCAAGCACACACCAATGGGCAGACCCAAAGCCAAATAAAGTAACCTTTGGTCGACCTCTTCCAGATGGTTGCACGTGGGCGTATCATAAAACTACCGGAATCAAACTTCCAGTAAAAACACCAGCATAATGTAAACCAAACTCGGTTGACATTTTTAGGGACTCCTGCTATACTTGTTATATAAATTAATAAGTGAGCGGGGGTTTTTCTATGACTATGTCATTAGCGCAAGGACTAACAACAACATCCACTAAAAAGCGCAAGCAATCTAAACGAACTAAATTACAACAAATTAGGTTCGAACAACAACATCGCGAATATAATAAGAACATGAAGCGTATACACGCACATGATCAAATGATGTCCTTGGAAGATTATGATTTGTATGTACGTGGTATGTGGAAACCTAAAACTAAGACGGCATTTAAAGAACTTAAAGTATCACCTGCATTTCAACGCGAAACAAAACATTATCCTAGTATAGATTCTGGTATTGGTATTGCAACAAAGAAAGAGGCAATGCAGTACACAGGAGAACGTAAACTACTTGGAATTGCAACGATGCATAAAAGTAACATGGTTCCTATCTTTGAAGACAACAAGCACGAAGCAATTGAAATTGCACGTATGCGTAGATAACGGTTGACAATATATTAGTCCAGTGCTATAATATAGTATGAGTAGATAACTTTGATAAAATAAACCTTAAATACTTAACGGGGCAAAATAAAATGAAATTACTTACACTATTAACAGGGCTATTTATAGTCATGGGCGCTACTGTGCAGTCAGCACAAGCAACCAATCTACAACAAACAGAAGAATACGAACTATTTACAGCTACAAACCAGCCACAACTTTATTGTTTGGCGATGAACATCTATCACGAAGCGCGAGCTGAATCATTAGCAGGGCAATTTGCTGTTGCTGATGTAACTCTTAATAGAGTAAAAGACACACGCTATCCTGGTTCAATTTGTGATGTTGTAATGCAAGCAAAGATGAAAGAAAGTTGGAAGACAAGACAACATTCGCACCTGCAAGATTCAGAACGTGTTTATTATCCAATTCGAAACATGTGCCAGTTTAGCTGGTACTGTGACGGTCGCGCTGACGTAGTAGCTGACGGCGATTCTTGGAGACGGGCACAAACAATTGCTTATATGATGGTCGAGCATAACAAGTATCGTGGCATTACTGAAGGAGCAACCCACTACCATGCAGACTATGTGTCTCCAAAATGGGCACCAGAATTAGATCTTGTTGGTAGTATTGGTATGCATATATTTTACAGATGGCCATAAAAGGTTGACAGCAGAGTAATTTGCTGTTATACTATATGGAGTAACTTAACTAACACACACACAGGCACAGGAGAAGTTTATGAAAGGCATTATTAAAACAGCTACACTAGTTGCGGCTTTAGCAACTCTAGGAGCATGTAGCTCTACAGTAGAAATTACAGAACGCGATAGCTATGCACAACCTAAATGGTATGCAAGTTGCGCACAATCAGGTAGCGAAGGCTACTTTTGGTTTAAGAAAGAATATGCATACGCATGTGGCGCGGGCGAAAGTCGCTATCAGCAAGCCGCAGAAGAACAAATGTATGCTATTGCAATGAACAACTTTGCAAAACGTATTAACGGTCGTGTTAATAGTGAAACTAATATTAAGTTTGTAAATGATGTCAAGACTACACTGACAACTATTTCTTACAAAGTAACAGACACTAAAGTAACACAGCACTTAGAAGAAGAGCGCGGCACATACATTTACGCAGGCAACCATTACACATTTGTAAAATTGCGTATGCCTAAGGAAGTGTTTGACGGACTAGTAGCTTCACAGCCACAAGTGGCAGCAGGACAGTAACATGAAAAGGCTAATTGCAATTATATGTGCAGTTGCCTTAGTAGGGTGCGCGAGCAACGAACCAGTTGTATATCAAACACCCTACTGTTATACTGATCAGACAATTACTAAACACAACAATGAAGAAGTGGCTAGTAACACTACATTGCAGTGTACTGATCGACCTGGGCAACAAGCGGCAACTCAACGTGCAGGCATTGACAAAGCATGTAGAGAATTTTTCTTTACAGAAACTAGAAATGGCCGCGCATACAATCAAAGAGGAGTTCGATGTGAGAAACTTGACGGTAGTTGGGAAATTCTTAACGTTAACGGTTATTTTAAGTAGTTTGGTTGCATGTGGCACAACGCCTTACCAAACTTCTTCAATACAAGGTGCAGTTAGTGGTCCGTATAGTAACGTAACTTCATCAGTATCTTTGGCATATAATTTCCTCAACGACAGGCACTACAGACTAACTGACCAACAAAAACAAAAACAAACAATGGCAGTATACTCTGCACTTGAAAGCGAGTACGGTGTATTACACCAGTGGTACGAAGCAAATGCAATGGGCGGCGTAAAGGCAGTACACGGATATCCACAAGGTAGTGGGTTTTGTAAAGTCCTTTATAGCACGGTTGTTGTAGATAACAAACAACGCAATTTTGATGAAACTGCATGTAAAGAAGCAGGGCATGATGGATGGCGTTTTATAATTAACAGGTAATATATCTATGAACGAACAACCCGGTAAATACTATACAATGTTTTTAGCAATACTCACAATGATTACTGCACTAGCTATTAGTGCGGTAGCAATATACTATTCAGTAGCAGGACTAGTGGCAATTTTTGCCGCGGCCGCTATACCCATTATAATTATGGGAACAACGCTTGAATTGGCTAAGTTAGTAACAGCAGTATGGTTGCATAGGTATTGGAAGCAAGCGGCATGGTGGCTAAAATATTACCTAGCACTAGCAGTTCTTATCCTTATGTTTATTACAAGTATGGGAATCTTTGGATACCTAAGTAAAGCACACATTGAACAAACTAGTGCAGGTGTAGAAAGTGTTGCACAAGTAGAACGTATTACAACTGAGATTACAAGACAACAAGAGCTTGTTGTTCGTGCAGAAACTAAGATTGTAGCATTGCAGTCTAGTGGCATTAGTAATGACAGCATCATACAAGAACAAATTGACAAAGAACAAGAACGTATTGACACAGCATACGACCGTATCCAGCCTGCTATTACAGAACAAAATTTAATCATTGCAAACGTAACTACTCTCTTCCAAGGTGAACTTGACAATATTGATGCAAGTATTGCTAGGTTACAAAGCTATATAGATGCAGGCGAAATTAAAAAAGCACAGGGAATGATTGGTTCTAAAGCAGATGGCGCATACGGACCTAAGACAGCCGCCGCATTTACTGCATGGACAGACTCTAAGAAACTAGAACGCAACGGATGGATACAAAAGATACAAGATGCCGCACAGTCAGATACTATAGTTTCTGCACGTAAAGAGATTTCAAAGTTGCGAGACAAAGCAGATAATCAAATTGCAGAGTCTAATAAATTAATTAACCGGTTACGAACACAAGTTGGTAAGACTGATAAAGTAGATGAAATTAACTTACAAGTCGACGAACAGAATCTTCGCATTAAAACTGCAAACACAGAGATTGATCTTCTTACAGAAGAACAGTATTCTTTAGAAGGCGAGTATCGTCAGCTAGAAGCAGAAGTAGGTCCAATTAAGTACATTGCTGAATTTGTGTATGGCGAAGACGCAGACAAGAACATGCTGGAGAAAGCAGTTACATGGGTAATTATAATTATTATCTTTGTGTTTGACCCACTTGCAGTACTATTACTAATTGCTAGTCAGTACACGTTTGACTTTGCTCGAAAGAACAAGGGCATAAGCAATGACCGTGCTAGGATGCAAAAGATAGTTGACAACCCAGGACCAATAAACACTAAAGATGATTATGAACCTGATGAGCCTGTTTATGTTGACATTGACCAAGAAACAATAGACAAAGAGTTTGCTGAGACAACAACACTCATTGCTGACGATACCGGAAGAGTAGAAGCTACTGAACAAGATTACAATGCCGACGAGTGGAAAGTTGCCAATGAACAACTAGAATTAGATTTTGGCGAACCAGAAGAACCTAAAAAAAAAGTAGAATCACCGGACGTATCAAACTTGGAAGAATTGTCCGTTGAGGAACAAGCACGTAAAGATGAGTACGATGCTAAAGACACTACTGAAGAATTCAAAACAGCAAAACATGCATGGAAAGACGCAAACCCAAATCTGACTCTTAAGATGGAAAAGAACAGGTATATAAAGGGTACAATAGACGTTCTTCCTTGGGAAGAGCCAAAGGCGTATATTAAACAAAACGACGAAGGTGAACAAGTTAGAATCAAACCTGACTTAACCCAAGTAATTGAGCCTGAAGGGTATCAACAAAATGCAGAACAAAACGAAAGTACAATCTTTAACAAACTCAACGACAAGTAGAGGTACATGTGGATAAGATATCTGTAATTACTCCCCCTGATAAATTATTTAATAAAGCATATAACTTTCTTTTAATTTATCCAACTGAATTTATTAAAAACGAATTACAAAATATAATAGCAAGTTGGGATACTGCTATTAACATTTATGTATACGAACCTGACGATTGGGAGCAGGACGTAGATTGGCTATTGAGTATGCACAAGATGGCCGACACTGTAATATTGTGCGTAGACAACACCCCGCCCAGAATACATGATCTTAATTCTTATTTTGTTAGCTATAGTAACACTTACTGGTTGACAAATGGGGATGATCTGTTGTATAATAAACTTAGCTTAAACAGAATATATAATTTGGATGAGCTATCTAATACCGTAGGAGGTAATTTTGAGAAGAACTGATAACAGAACTAACAACGGCCCTAAGCAACATACGCAAGGACTTTCCGTTGAAGTACGTAACAATGATATTAACTTTGCACTACGCAAATTTAAGAAGAAGGTCCAAGAGTCGGGCTTGTTACAAGAATTGCGTGAGCGTACTCATTACGTAAAGCCAAGCGAGAAACGTGCTAAGGCTAAAGCCGCAGGTGTTGCACGATGGAAGAAGAAACAAGCTAAAGCCTCAGAGCTAGGCAATGGTCCAAAACTGTATTAAACGGCGGTAGTTAAGTATGTCAGATTTAAAGGCGGACATTTGGTTCCCTACATTAGTTTGGTACAAACAGATGACTGTAAATTTAAATGCAGTTACACAGTATGCACTAGCACTAAAAGATAACACCAAAGGTACTAGCATAAGCAACTATGGAGGTTGGCAGAGTGAAAACACAGTCTTGCCTCCAGAGCATGTTGAATTGTTAATTGAGTTAGATCAAACAATTAAAGCATGTTGTCAACAAGCAGGACTACCGCCTTTAAAATTGTACAACACTTGGTTTAGTGTTAACAGTTATGGCGACTACAACACTGCTCACAATCATCAAGATTCTGTATTAAGCGGAGTACTTTACTTAAATGTACCTGACGACAAATGCGGCGACATTGAATTTTATAGAGATGATGAAAGCAGTTATTATATGCCAGAGATGGAAACATATAATAACTTTACGTCACAGAAAGCAACATACGCACCCGAAGTAGGAAAGCTATTAATTTTTCCTGGGTGGTTAAAGCACAGTGTACAAGGTAGTAGAAGCCAAGGCGAACGAGTAAGTATGTCATTTAATTACGGAGTTAGATAATGAGAATTGACCAGGATGTTAAATTAGATTATAAGGACGTTCTTATACGTCCTAAGAGAAGCACACTAAGCTCACGTAAAGAAGTACAGTTAGAACGTAAGTTTACTTTCCGCAACTATACGCCCTATGTAGCAACTGACGTTTTACCAGAGGGGTATCCAGCAGGCCCGTATGTTGAAGAACACTATCGCGGTGTTCCTATTATGGCAAGTAACATGGACGGCGTTGGTACATTTGAAATGGCAGATACACTTGCTAAACAAAACATTTTTACTTGCTTGGTTAAGACATACAGTTTAGAAGAGCTAATTGAGTTCTTTGATATTGATTACTTTGGTAAACCATTCCAAGTTGAACGGTCTAAATATACAGCAATGAGCATTGGTACAGGCAAGGAAGACTTTGCTAAACTATCCGCTGTTATAGGCGCAGTTGGTGACTTGCTGAAGTATGTGTGTATAGATATTGCAAATGGTTATAGTGATCACTTTGCACAACATGTTAGGAAAGTGCGTAAAGCATTTCCAAATATTGTAATCATCGCAGGTAATGTAGTTACTGGCGAAATGACAGAGGAGTTGATACTTGCAGGAGCAGACATTGTTAAAGTTGGAATCGGACCAGGAAGCGTATGTACAACACGAATCCAAACAGGAGTCGGATATCCGCAACTTAGTGCAGTCATTGAGTGTGCAGATGCGGCGCATGGACTTGGTGGACATATTATCGCTGATGGGGGTTGTACTTGTCCTGGGGATGTGGCTAAAGCATTTGCTGGTGGTGCCGACTTTGTAATGCTTGGCGGTATGCTTGCCGGACACGATGAAGGTGGCGGCGAAACTATTGTTAAACATTATGAAACAAATGAAATAATTTATCAACTTGGCTCGCACCTAGATAATCATACACGTAAAATTGAAACAAAAGAGTTTGTGCAGTTCTACGGTATGTCAAGTGATGCGGCAAACACAAAACATTTTGGTGGACTTAAAGACTATCGTTCGAGTGAAGGACGCGAAGTACTTGTTCCGTATCGCGGAGCAGTAGAAGACACTATACAGGATCTATTAGGTGGCATACGTAGCACATGCACATATGCCGGAGCAATGAAACTAAAACAACTTAGTAAATGCACAACCTTTGTGCGTGTTACTCAACAGTTTAATGCGGTATATGCAAAATGATTAAATACGAACCAGTACCAATTTCCCAACATGACGAATTACTTGGCCCAGACTTTAGTGCCAGATTTGCTGATCAAATGCGGGCTTATTATAAGCCGTATCTTAATAATGGTAGAGATGTTATCCTTGCTAAAGAAGCATGGGAATATGCGGTGGCTGATAGTATTGATGGAGCTTCGTGGGTAGGAGCAGGCAAAAATGTTATTGATGTGTCTGCACCTAACCTTGACATTGATGTTAAAGGTATTAGTTGTTCAAAGATGACTGGACTTACTACTGAAGCTAGTATTCTACAAAACATTAAAGAGAAGAATGATCATGCTGTTGGCCTGTTTAAGCAAGGCGACTTTTCTTCACTAAAAGAAATGTTTATAGAACCGTTTGTTGAAAAGACTCAAAAGAATAAAAATCTACATGTACTAGCATGTGTACGTGACAAAACCCTTAAACAAGTTTGGTATTGCTTGTTGAAAGTAGTACAATGCAAAAACCCCAATTTACTTGCAGAAATGAAGTTTAGGGGAACACGCAGTATTGATGTGCCATTTATTGATGAAACACTTGGCAGGACGTATCTGTTTATACCAAAGCGTAGATTAGAGATAAGATTGAATATGGCAGCCATGTCAAAATATTCAGTATTGTCTCATTCATATGCATAAATAAACTTGTAACGCCGAAAGGGTTACAACTTTAGATCTTGCTTATTATAAGGAGAAAACAAAATGACAAGAATCACAACTCTAGACCTACCACAATTCCACAGAGCTACTATTGGCTTTGATCGACTATTTGAACAAATGAATACACAATTTGCAAATAGTCCAAACGGAAACGGTTACCCTCCATACAACATCGCACAAGTTAACGAAGACGAGTTTATCATCTCAGTCGCTGTGGCTGGCTTTGGCATGGAAGATCTTGACGTCACAAAAGATGGCGATCAATTAAAGATCGAAGGGACTGCCCCAAAAGGGGACGAAGAAGTAAACTACCTACACAAAGGAATCGGCGGACGCAACTTCCGTAGAGAGTTTACACTTGCTGACCACGTTGAAGTAGAAGGTGCTACACTTGAATTAGGTATGCTTAATGTACACCTAAAGCGTGAAGTACCAGATGCATTAAAGCCTAAGACAATTAAGATTGTTACAGCAGGCGATAATGTAATCGAAACTAAAGGCAAATAACTGTCTGGGGGAGTGTAACTGCTCCCCCTTTAATTAACGGAGAAGAAAATGAGTACAGACGTCGATATTGAATTAGACGAAAAAATCATCGTCACACACCAGCCGCCTAGTAAGTATAAAGTTGTTATGGTTAATGATGATTCAACTCCGATGGAGTGGGTTATAGGATTGCTTACAGAAACGTTTAAGCACAGTATTGCATCAGCTGAAAAGATTATGCTAACCATTCATGGCGAAGGTTCTGGCGTAGCCGGCATATATAGTTATGAGATAGCTGAACAGAAGAGTGTTGAAGCAATGACACGCAGTCGTAATAACGGCTTTCCGCTTCAGATAAAATTAGAAGAGGACTAATATACTATGAGCAACTTAAAAGAACTAACGTGGGAGCATCACAAGAATGCAGAACGTCAGACCTTTGTTAAAGAAATGTTTAATAAGAAGACACAAATAAGTGACGAGCGTTATGCTACGTTTCTTTACAACCAGTTTCCGATGTATGATGTATTAGAATCAATTGCAATGATGCATGGTTTGTTTAATGACATTCCTAGTATTAGGCGCTCGCAAAAGATAATGGCCGACTATAAAGAACTATGGCCGCATCCAGAAGAAATACATCCAGAAGTATTGCCTGTTGTACAAGAGTATGTAGCTTATATTAGATCTATCATGACAGACAAAGATAAAATTATGGCACATGTATATGTGCGCCACATGGGAGACCTAAGTGGTGGACAAATGATTAGAACTCGTGTACCGGGCAAAGGTACAATGTTTGACTTTCATCAAAGCATAGACGAGCTTAAAGAAAAAATTAGAGACAAGTTGAATGACAGTATGGCAGACGAAGCAAAAGTATGCTTTGACTTTGCAACTAAGATGTTTCAACAGCTATCCAAGGAAGAAGAAGCGTGAGTACTATTTGGGATAGACTAATTGAATGTCAAGAAGAAATAATTAATATTTTTGACGAGAAGGCAACAGAATATGACGAGCCAGGACTAGCACACTTTAACAGCGACACATGGGTTAATCGTGTATGGCGCAATGAACATGTACGCAGAGCACACATTGATGTTGTAGATGCACGTGAGTCAAAAGGCTTGTGGATGATGCATGTATGCGTTTTCCCTGTAATACAAAACGATGGTCCAATATACGGCTTTGATGTTATTGCAGGCAAGAACAAAATGACAGGTGCATTTCACGACTTTAGTCCTAGTGCCGATCCTGACAATCCTATGATTGAAGGCTATAAGGAAGCAGTAGCAGAATTTATTCCAAGCAAGCAACGTGTACTACCTGAGTGGGCAACTAACATCTTTACAGATAAGATGCTTGCCGCGGGCAATGTAAGTGACATTGACGAAGCAGTTGCTATTATAGAACTAGCACAAGATAACCTACGTGCATACTTTGATGAGATAGGCGAATTTACTGGCTGTGGCAACAGCGATATGGTAATTGGCGCACAGAACTACTACTGTGAAAACCAGCAAAAGAATCCACACACTCCTCGCACTATGAAGAGCCTAGGCTTAGATGAAGCAGACGTAGACAAGTTCTGCACTGATATGTTATTTCCTAAGCTGACATAAATACATTATCAGGAGTTATAATACATGCGCTACCAAGAGTTTAAGTTAACAGAATACACAGACCTTAATAAAGAGAAAAAAGATATCATTGCTAAGATTTCAGGCTATTCAGCTGACTCTCCTGAACAAGCAGAGATTCTTGATAGAATTTATAAAATTATTAACAAAGGTCAAATTGGTACTAACATTGACACAGCGTTTGCTCAGTCGATGGGTGACGAAAATCAATGGAGTAAAGGCGAAGGTGACAAAGTTAGACAAGAAGTAGCACGTATTATTGCTAGTGTCGAAACTGATTATAAAACACTGTCAGCTTTTATTAAGCGCATGGAATCAAAAGGAGGCGTTGTTAATATAGCAGAGCTTTCAAAACCACTTAACACTTTCCAATCAGTATTTGGCGATGCGGCAGGCTCACAAGCATTTAATGCCCTAGCTGGTTACGGTGTAGGAAAAAAGCAAAAAGGCCCGGGTGAGTATGCACTAGCAGTGTTAAGCAATAAAATTAAACTTGCGTCTGGCGAAGGTGATTTAGAAATTGAAGGCATTGGCAAAGTTGAACTTAAAGCGGCTATGAGCAAAAGTGGCGGACGTATTGGCTACGGTGGCGGATCACAAAAAGCAAAAACACAAGTACTTGAAACTTATCGCAACAGAATTCCAACAGTACTAGAAACACTTAAAAAGAATGCCGGCGGTAGTTTAGGAATTAAGGCTTTTATGACTGCTCTTAATATAGACATGCCAATTGCAGGAGCAGGTGTATCGAATCCAGAAGCTACACCACAAGAAAATCAATCAGATCGTAGAAATCTTATGAAGGCCTTGATCTCGATGGATATGGATAGTTACGCTGACAAGATTGCTGACAAGATAGCAACATCAGAAGACGTAAATGCAATTTTAGAAACATACTTAGTGCAAAACTTTTTATGGTACAGAAACAGAGACAAGTTTAATGCACTATTAGTAATGGGAGTTGCTACTAAGAAAACATCAATGATGCGAAACGAAGCTGATCTACTAACGTTTAAAAATTCCGGGCATGCGGCTTCACCAGACGGTTTTGGCATATCAATAATACCTACACAAGCTGGCGCAGGACGCGAGCAATGGGCACAGCTATCCTTAAACAACGGAATAGTAAGTTAAGCACCAACATAACTCTATAAAATATTAGTTAAATATTATTGTAGCCAGCGTGAGGGAACGTTTACAATAATAATAACAACCACTGTAGCAAAACTCTACTCTTTTACACACCCATTTACTACTTTGGTGTTGGAATTTTGACGGTCAATGTGATAAATAGTAGTAAGGTATACTTCACAGAAACTAATAGTCCAAAAAGGAGATAGAATGTTACGGAAAACCATGACATTACTACTACTCACAGTAATAACGCTGGGAGTAGCAGGAACAGCATATGCTGATCCAATTGTAACTGATT